>ENA-UERX01001214-UERX01001214.1-human-gut-metagenome-genome-assembly--contig:-NODE-1214-length-16682-cov-54.240711_pt1 | contig 16682 bp, 8 predicted proteins | sample MGYA00242992_ERZ507993 | MGnify/ENA primary metagenome ERZ507993 (study PRJEB26167, sample SAMN06115487) | human gut metagenome | host: Homo sapiens | place: China:Chongqing | collected 2015-04-10... | reverse complement strand
GCGCCCTGAACGTGTTGAGGAAGGGCCGGACAGGCCCGAGTGCACACAACAAAAAGCACATCGCCCATGTAGTGAGTGTTGGGGAGCAAGGCTTTCGGCCTAAGGACTCGATGCCATCAATGGGAACCGCCCTTGAACCACGAGACCGCGTGGTCCAAGGAATCCCCGCCCTTTAGGACGGGGAGGAAGTCAAGAGCGGCCCGAACATCAACGAGTAAGAGCCTAAAAAAAGGATGAGGAGCGCCTGTCTTCGGACGGGCGGCCTGACTTTTTGGCGCTCGCGGGCACGCTGAAAAGAAGCCTGCAAGTCGCTAAAATACGGCACTTTCAGTTCAGGGCCTGCGTTTCGGGCCTCTTCAGTCTTTCTGCACATGTCCTTCGAAATCGAACGCCGCCGCATCTATTCGAGCGGCACCATCTTCCGCATGGCCGTTCCGCTGATGCTGAGCTTCCTGCTCGAGCAGCTCATCGGCATGACCGACGTCGCCTTTCTCGGGCGTGTCGGCGAAGTGGAGCTCGGCGCCGCAGCGCTCGCGGGCGTCTTCTTCCTCATGCTCATGATGTTCGGCATGGGGTACGGCTTCGGCGTGCAGGCGCACATGAGCAGGAAGAACGGCGAGAAGGCCTGGGCGGAGATCGGGCGGTCGTTCCGCTCCGGGGTGCTCTTTCTCACGGGGCTCGCGGCGGTTCTCATCGTGCTCTCCGACCTTGCGGCCAAGCCTTTTCTCGATACGGCCTGCGAGTCGGCGGCGGTGGCTGAGGCGGCCGACACGTATCTCTACTGGCGCGTCTGGGGCCTGCCCTTTGCGTTTGCCTGCGCGCTTTTGCGTGCGTTCTTCATCGCGACGCTCAGGCCCGGCGTCCTGACGGCGAGCTCGCTCGTCATGGTCGCCTCGAACTTCGTCCTCAACTACGTGCTCATCTTCGGCGCAGGTCCCGTGCCCGCGATGGGCATTGCGGGCGCGGCCATTGCCTCGACGATTTCGGAGGCGGTCTGCCTCGTGTTCCTGCTCGGCTACGTACTCCTTCGCGTGGACCACGGGAAGTATGCGCTCTTCGGGAGCTTCTCCTGGGACGGCGCGCTGCAGCGCTCGCTCTTCAGGCTCGGGCGCTGGCTGATGGTGCAGGAGGCCTTCGCGTTCTTTGCGTGGCTTCTCTTCTTCCTCGCGGTCGAGCATCTCGGTGAGGAGCCTCTGGCGGTCTCGAACATCGTGCGCCAGATCTGCTCGACGCTCTTCCTATTCATCCACGCCTTCGGCTCGACGTGCGGCGCCGTCGCTGCAAACCTGATCGGCGAGGGCAGGGAGGACGAGGTGCCGGGCCTCGTGCGACGCGGCCTCGTGCTCTGCGCCGTTTCGATGCTGCCCGTCATGCTGCTCGCCGCCGTGTTCCCCTCGGCCGTGCTCGGGGTCTTCACGAGCATCGAGGGCGTGATCTCGGCGGCGAACGCGACCTTCTACGTGATGCTCGGCTCCTTCCTCACGGCCGTGCCCGCGATGTACCTGCTCTTCGTGATGGGCGGCATCGGCCGAACCTGGGAGAGCTCGGTCGCGACCATCGCCGCCTCGGCCGTCTATCTCTGCTACGTCTTCACGATCACGCGCCTCACGACGAACGTCGCCGTCGTCTGGACCGCGGACTGGATCTACTACATCACGGCGGGCATCGTGCTGTGGCATTACTGGCGTAAGGGCGTCTGGCGTACGCACTCCTAGAATGCAGTCTGCCTGAGGGGGCTTGCGCCCAAGCCGTTTTCATCAATTTGAAAGCTTTTTCTCATGAGGGTAGCTCTGGTCTAAAATGCGTGTCACCGAAGCTCCCGCGCCCGCATCGGTGTGCGGCGGGTCCGTTCCAACACTTCAATGACGGCATCGAACATGGCAGTCCTCAACATCGGCTCACTTAACCTTGACTACGTCTACCGCGTCGACCACTTCGTGCGTCCCGGCGAGACGCTTGCGGCCTCGCACCGCGCCGTGCATGCGGGCGGCAAGGGCCTCAACTAGTCGGTGGCGCTTGCGCGCGCGGGAGCGACGGTACTCCATGCGGGCTGCGTGGGCGCCGACGGCGGCATGCTTCTTGAAGTGCTCAAGGGCGAAGGCGTCGACGTCTCGATGCTTGCCGTGCACGAGTCCGAGGCGAGCGGCCACACCTTCATCCAGGTGACGGACGACGGCGAGAACGGCATCCTCTACTATCCCGGCACCAACGGCCGCGTGACGGTGGAGAGCATGCTGCTTGCGCTCGACGCCTGCGAGAAGGACGACATCGTCATGCTGCAGAACGAGCTGCCCGACACTGCGGGCCTCATCGAGGCCGCGCTTGAGCGCGGTCTGCGCACCGTCCTCAATCCGTCTCCCTTCGACGCTTCGCTTCTCAAGGCGCCGCTCGAAAGGCTCTACGCGCTCATCGTCAACGAGACCGAGGCGAGGGGCTTTCTGGCCGACGAGGCCGAAGGCGTTGAGGCCGCCGGCCTGATGGCGCTTCTCGAGCGCAGGTATCCTGACGTGAACCTCATCCTCACACTCGGCAGCAGGGGCGCCTGCGGCCGTGTGCCCGGTGCCGAGCCCTTCTTCGTGCCGGCCGTGAAGATGAAGGCCGTCGACACGACGGGCGCGGGCGACACGTTCGCGGGGTATGCCGTGGCCGCGCTTGCCGCGGGCGAGGACTTGAGGACCGCCATGAACCGCGCCGCGAAGGCCTCCGCCATCTCGGTGACGCGCGAGGGCGCCGCCACCTCAATTCCGAGAAGGTCCGAGGTCGAGGCGCTCGCCGTCTGAAGCCCGGCAATCTTCGCAGCCGAACATTCCGAACGCAAGGAGCACGCAACATGAGCACCGAAAACCAGAAGATCGACATCATCCTCGACTGCGACCCCGGCTACGACGACGCGGCCGCCATCCTGCTCGCCGCAGGCAATCCGAACGTGAACATCCTCGCGATCACGGTCGTGGCGGGCAATCAGTCGATCGCCAAGGTGACCCGCAACGCGCTGGCCATCGCGCAGGTGGCGGGCCTTCACGACGTTCCCATCGCGGCGGGCGCCACGCGTCCCCTGATGATCGAGCCCGAAGTGGCGGCCGAAATCCACGGCGAGACGGGCCTTGACGACGCGACGCTCCCCGAGGAGATCGTGCTCAAGACGGATCCGAGGCATGCCGTGCAGGTGATCATCGACACCGTGATGAGCCGCCCCGCAGGGACGGTGACGCTCGTGCCGACGGGGCCGCTCACCAACATTGCGCTTGCCGCGCGCTTAGAGCCCAGGATCGTCGAGCGCGTCAAGGAGGTCGTCCTCATGGGCGGCGCCGTGCACACGGGCAACCACGGCCCGTACTCCGAATTCAACATCGGCACCGACCCCGAGGCGGCCGACATCGTCTTCAAGGAAAAGTGGAAGGTCGTGATGGTCGGGCTCGACCTCACCTATCAGGCCCGTGTGAGCGAGGAGCAGGTCGCCCGCATCGCCGCGATCCCGACGGCCTCCGCGAAGCTCCTCGCTGAAATCCTCACGGCCTTCAACGTCCGCTACCGCCGCGTGCGCGGCTTCGGCGACGCGCCGCTGCACGATCCGTGCGCCATCGCGTGCGTGCTCGACCCGACGGTCGTCAGGTACGTCCCCGTGCCCATCAGCGTCGAACTCACGGGCACGCGCACCCGCGGCATGACCGTCGCCGACTTCCGCAGGACGGCCCCCGAGGGCTGTCACACCCACGCCGCGCTCGAGCTTGACCTCGCGCGTTTCTGGGACATGATGGCGGATGCCGTGTCGAGACTGCCGTAAAGAGGGCGTTCAAATGCGTCTCTCGGGAAGACTGAGGGACGCATGAAAATGAGAGTGAAAAAATCGGGAGCCTCCGTTGCGGAGACTCCCGATTTTATTTAGAAGCTTCAGGCCTCAGGCCTCAGGCCTCAGGTTTTTCGGAGACCGGATAGTAGGCGCAGGCCATGGCTTCGGCCCTGAGCTTGGCCTCGGCGGATGCTGCGGCCTGGTCCTCGGCCTCATCGAGCGCGAGGATCTGCTTGATGCGCTTGATGGCCATCTCACGCACGAGCGGCACGTCCATTTCGGGCGTGAAGATGTGCGCGAGGCGCAGGCCTTCGAGCATGGCGCGGATGGTCATGCAGCGGCTCTCGATCACTTCGTAGGGCGGTGCGTAGCGGCGCTCCTCCTTCATCGCGAGGAGCTGAGCCTCGACGATGTGGTTGCGGACCTTGCTCGCGGCGGCCACGACGATTTCATAGACCTTCGGGTTGATGAGGGCCTCGTTCATGATCGCGATGGAGAGCGACGTGTTGTCGAGGTTGAGGTAGGCGTCGACTACCTGGCCGAGCTCCTTGTCCATGCGCTCTTCGGGCGGCAGGTCGGCGAACTTGTCGGTGTCGATCATGTCGAGGAACTCCTGCGTGCGCAGTTCGACGAGCGCCTCGATGATCGCTTCCTTGTTGCTGAAGTAGTTGTAGATGTGGCCGGCGCTCATCCCGAACTCCTGCGCGATGTCGCGCAGGGTCGTCTTGTGGAAGCCCTGCTTCTTGAAGCAGCGCTGGGCGGCGTCGAGTATCTGGTTGCGGCGTGAGTGGCGCTGGTGCTTGCCCGCCTTGTGAATGGTGAATGTCACTTTGGCCATGGATTACTCCTTGTCGGCCGGCTGCGCTTCGGCTACGGTCGTGCCGCCGCCGAGCACCTTGTAGAGGGTGATGGCGCTCATCGACTTGGAGAGTTCGGCGCCGATGAGGGCCTGCTTGGCGCCGACCATGGCGCGCTGGCTCGTCAGAACATCGTTGTAGGAGACGGCGCCCGCCTTGTAGCTGGCGTCGGAGAGTTCCCAGGCCTTGGTGGCGGCCTCGGCGTATTCGCGGCGGGCCGTGAGTTCACGGTCCATCGTGCCTTCGGTGGCGAGGGCGTCGGAGACTTCCCTGAAGGCGGTCTGAATGGCCTTTTCGTAGTTCGCGACGGCAATCTTCTGGCCGACCTTGGCGGCTTCAAGGGTGGCGACGTTGCGGCCGCCCGTGAAGATCGGAAGGTTCACGGAGGGCGTGAAGGACCAGAAGCCCGTGTGCGCGTCGAAGAGGTTCGAGAGCTGCATGCCCGTGGTGCCTGCGCCGGCGGTGATCGAGACGCTCGGGAAGAAGGCGGCTCGGGCGACGCCGATGTTGGCTTCGGCGCTGATCAGGTCACGTTCGCTCGCAGCGATGTCGGGACGCTTGAGGAGCACTTCGGAGGGAAGGCCGGCGGGGAGGACGGCCGTCTGCGTGACGCCGGTGGCGAGACCCGCAGGGAGCAGATCCTCGGGGACGGTGGTGCCGCAGAGAAGGTCGAGGGCGTTCTTGTCCTGCGCGACGGCGCGGATGTAGGACGCGATCTGGGCGCGGGCGGCCGTGACCGTCGTGCGGGCCTGCTCATAGTCGAGCCTGCTCGCGGCGCCGAGCCTGTAGCTTTCCTCGATGAGGCGGAAGCTTTCCTCCTGGCTTGCGAGGGTCTCCTTCTGGAGCTCGAGTTGGGCGCGGTCGGCGCCGAGCGCAAGCCAGCCGGAGGCGACTTGGGCGATCAGGGCGCTCTGGGCGGAGCGGCGGGCGTCCTCGGAGGCGAGGTAGGCCTGCAGGGCCTGTTCGTTGAGGTTGCGCACGCGGCCGAAGAAGTCGAGCTCATAGCTCGTCATGGCGAGCTGGGCCGTGTAGGTGTGGGTCGTCGTGCTCGTGCCGGCGACGCTTGCCGGGGTGTGCTTGCCTGCGTTGCTAGCGGCGGCGGCGACGGTCGGGAAGAGCTCGGAGCGCTGCACGCCGTAGAGGGCGCGGGCCTTTTCAATGTTGAGGGCCGAGACGCGGAGGTCGCGGTTTTCCTTGAGGGCGAGATCGATCACCTTGCGAAGGCGCTCGTCCGTGAAGAAGGCCTGCCATGCGGGCAGGGCTTCGCTGCGCACGGAGGCGGCGTCGTAGGCTTCGCCCGTGGGCCACGCCTGTTCGACGGGCGCGGCGGGACGCTCGTGGTCCGGGGCGAGGTTGACGCAGCCTGTCAGGGCGAGGGCCGCGCAGAGGGGAAGGATCTTGAAAATCGTCGTGGACATGATGTTTGTTCCGTGAGGGCGGCGGAGCGGGTGAGGCCCGCCGCCCTGAGATTTCAATGTGTCGTGATGTCAGTCACCTGCATCAGGCCTGCTGGATCTGGTTCTTTTCGTGGCGCTTCTTGCCGCCGAGGAAGCGGTCGACGAGCACGTAGAAGACCGGGACGAAGGCGATGCAGAGGAAGGTGCCTGCGAGCATGCCGCCGAGCACGCCCACGCCGATGGCGTTCTGGGCGCCGGCGCCCGCGCCGTGGGCCATGGCGAGCGGGAGCACGCCGAGACCGAAGGCGAGGGAGGTCATGAGAATCGGACGCAGGCGGACACGCACGGCCTCTTCGGCGGCGTGGATCGCATCCTTGCCCTGTTCCATGTACTCCTTGGCGAATTCCACGATCAGAATGGCGTTCTTGCTCACCAGACCGATCGTCGTGAGAAGGCCGACCTGGAAGTAGATGTCGTTGGACATGCCGAGCGCGCCGGTGAGGCCGAGGGCGCCCACGACGCCGCAGGGCACCACGAGGAGCACCGCGATCGGGACGGACCAGCTTTCATAAAGGGCGGCAAGGCAGAGGAACACCACGAGGATCGAGAGCGCGAAGAGCGCGGGACCCTGGTTGCCTGCGGCCTTTTCCTGGTACGAAACGCCGTTCCAGGCGATTTCGTAGCCGGCGGGGAAGACTTCCTTGGCGATTTCCTCAATGGCGGCCATAGCCTGACCGGAGGAGACGCCCGCACGCGGGTTGCCCTGGATGTTCACGGCGGGAAGGCCGTTGAAGCGTTCGAGACGCGGGCTGCCGTAGGTCCATTCGAACTTGGCGAACGTGCCGATGGGCACCATCTCGCCGTTGGCATTGCGAACGTGCCAGCCGAGGATGTCTTCGGGCTGCATGCGCGAGCCCGTGTTGCCCATGACCCAGACCTGCTTGACGCGGCCGCGGTCCATGTAGTCGTTGACGTAGGAGCCGGAGAGGACGGTCGAGATGGCGGAGTTGACTTCGCCGATGCTGAGGTTGAGGGCCGAGAGCTTTTCATAGTCGAGCACGAGCTTCAACTGCGTCGTGTCGGCCATGCCGTTGTGGCGGACCATCGTCAGACGCGGGTCGGCGTTGGCCTTCATCAGGAACTGGCCCATGTACTGCATGAGCTTGTCGTGCGTGCCGCCCGTGTTGTCCTGGATGTAGAGGTCGAAGCCGTCGGCCACGCCGAGTTCGGGAACCGGCGGAAGCGGGAAGACGAAGGTGCTGGCCTGCTTGAAGTCCGGGTGACCCATGAGGATGCCCATGGTGCGGCCCTGGATGGCGGCGACCGACGTGTCGGGCGTCGTGCGCTCGCTCCAGTCGCGAAGCTTCAGGAAGCCCAGAGCCATGTTCTGGCCCGTACCCGCGAAGGAGAAGCCGCGGACCACGAAGACGGACTCGACGGACTTGGCTTCGGTCTTGGCGAACGTCTGCTGGATCTTCTTCATCTCAAGGTCGGTGCGCTCGAGCGTCGCGCCGTCGGGGAGCTGGGACATCATCATGAGGACGCCCTGGTCTTCCTGCGGCATGAACGAGGTTGGCAGCGCCTTGAAGCCCCAGACCATCAGGCCGACGACGGCGGCGTAGGCGACGAGCATGACGCTCCAGCCGTGGATCGACTTGGCGATGAGGGCCTTGACGGACTGCGTGAAGGCGTCGAAGCTGCGGTTGAACCAGCCGAAGAAGCCGCCCTTGCCGTGGTGCTCCTCATGGTTGACCGGCTTGAGCATCGTGGCGCAGAGGGCCGGCGTCAGTGTCAGGGCGACGACGACGGAAAGCGCCATGGCTGAGACGATGGTCACCGAGAACTGGCGGTAGATGACGCCCGTGGAGCCGCCGAAGAAGGCCATCGGCACGAACACGGCCGAAAGGACCATGGCGATGCCCACGAGGGCCGACTGGATTTCGCCCATCGACTTGATGGTGGCGGTCTTCGGGTCGGTGCCGTCCTCGCGCATCACGCGCTCGACGTTCTCCACGACCACGATGGCGTCGTCCACCAGCAGGCCGATGGCGAGCACCATGGCGAACATCGTCAGCATGTTGATGGAGAATCCGCAGACGAAGAGTGCGCCGAACGTGCCCAGAAGCACGACCGGCACGGCGATCGTCGGAATGAGCGTCGCGCGGAAGTTCTGCAGGAAGAGGTACATCACCACGACGACGAGCACGATGGCTTCAAAGAGCGTCTTGATCACGCCCTTGAGAGCCGCGGAGATGAACGGCGTCGTGTCGAACGGAATCACGACTTCCATGCCTTCGGGAAAGCTCGGCTTGAGTTCCTCGACGCGTTCGAGGACGGCCTTCTGCGTGGCGATGGCGTTGGCGCCCGAAGCGAGCTTGATGGCCATGCCGGCGGCGGGATAATCGTCGTAGGTGGCGAAGACCATGTAGGTCTGCTGGCCGACGGCGACTTCGGCGACGTCGCGCAGGTAGACCTTGGCGCCGTCCTCGGTCGTCTTGAGGAGGATGTTGCGGAATTCCTCAGGCGTCTGCAGCATGCTTGCCGACGAGATGGTGGCCGTGAAGAGCTGCTTGCCGTCGGTCGGCTGCTGGGCGATGCCGCCGGCGGAGACCTGGGCGTTCTGGGCCGAGATGGCGGCCTTGACTTCGCTCGGGTTGAGCTTGTACTTCACCATCTTGCTCGGGTCGAGCCAGATGCGCATGGCGTATTCGGAGCCGAACACTTCGGCTTCACCGACGCCCTGCACGCGCGAGAGCGGCTCCTGAACATGGGCGACGAGGTAGTCGCCCAAGTCGGAGGCGTTCATGCTGTGGTCCTTGGAGATGAAGCCCACGACCATCAGGAAGTTGGCGGACGTCTTCTGAATGGTGACGCCCATCTGCTGCACGACCTGCGGAAGCGTGGTCAGGGCCGTCTGGATCTTGTTCTGGACCTGAACCTGAGCCATGTCGGGGTTCGTGCCGGCCTCGAAGGTCACCGTGATGGACACGCGGCCCGTCGAGTCGGACGTCGACGACATGTAGAGGTAGCCGTCAAGACCGGTGAGGTTCTGCTCGATGATCTGCGTGACGGTGTTTTCGATCGTCTCGGCGGAGGCGCCCGGATAGGTGGCGGAGATGCTTACCTGCGGAGGCGCGATCTGCGGGAACTGGCTGATCGGCAGCCTGAGGATGGAGAGAGCGCCCGCGAGCATGATCACGATGGCGATCACCCACGAGAAGACGGGCCTCTCAATGAAAAAGCGTGAGAACATGGTTTTCTGCCTCAGTCCGTATTAGTAGAGGGACTTGCCCGTCTTGTCGAGCATCTTGGAGGCGTCGGCCTCCTTGGGCGAAACGGTGGCGCCGGCGCGGGTGCGCTGGAAACCCTCGAAGACGACGCGGTCGCCGGCCTTGAGGCCGGACTCGACGAGCCAGCTCGTGCCGATCGAGCGGGAGGCCGTGATCTTGCGGGTGGCGATCTTGTTCTCGGCGTCGATCACCCAGACCGAGGCGTTGCCCTTGGCGTCGCGCATCACGCACTGCATCGGAATGACGATGGAGTCGGGACGCACGCCCTCGACGAGGTTGGCGCGGACGTAGAGGCCGGGGAGAAGAACCTTGTCCGGATTCGGGAACACGGCGCGGACGTTGACCATGCCGGTGGATTCGTTGACGGTGACGTCGGTGAACGTCAGCTCGCCCTCGTGCGGGTAGACGGAGCCGTCGTCAAAGACGAGCTGGACGCGGGCGCTCTGGTTGTCGCCGGACTTGAGCACGCCGGAGGCGATGTCGCGGCGGATGCGCATCAGGTCGTCGGCCTTCTGCGTCACGTCGACGTAGATCGGGTCGAGCTGCTGCACGCGCGTGAGCGGCGTGGCCTGGTAGGCGGCCATCAGCGCGCCTTCCGTGAATTCGGAGCGGGAGATGCGGCCCGAGATCGGGGAGAGTACCTTCGTGTACTGCATGTTGACCTTCGCGGTCGCCACGGCGGCCTCGGCGGCCTTCTGGTTGGCGACGGCGGACTTGAGCGCGGCCTGAGCGGCGTCGTCGGACTGCTTCGAGACGGCGTTGATCTTCACGAGCTCGGAGGAGCGCTTCGCGTCGGCGCGGGCCTTCACGAGGTTGGCATTGGCCTGGGCGAGCGAGGCTTCTGCGGACTTGAGCGCGGCGACGTAGGGGGCGTCGTCGATCTGATAGAGCTGCTGGCCGGCCTTGACTTCGGAGCCGTCCTTGAAGAGCTTCTTGACGAGGACGCCGTTGACCTGCGGGCGAACCTCGGCTTCATAGTAGGCGCTGGTGCGGCCCGTCAGGGTCGTCTGAAGCGTCTGGTCGGTCGTCTTGGCCGTCACGTAGGTGACTTCCGTCGGAGGCATCTGCCGCTGGGCGGCCTGCCCCTGCTGGGCGCCGTCCTTGCAGCCGGTGAGCACGGTCGTGGAAGCCAGGGCGCACATCAGCGCCAGGGTGATGGTTTTGTGCGTTGACAACATGTCAATGTACCTTCTGGTTTTTGTCGAAAACGGTTGTATCAGGTCGTCGGAAAGCGCCGTGTTGCGGGACTCTTTCCTGAAAACCTGTTCAGTAATGACTGAACGGTTGTTCAGGATTCTAGCAAACCTTCTGAACGAACGTTCAGGATTGTACCAAATCGAAACGGTGCCGAACGTAAAGATTCTTCCATTTCCGAGTTGTTTTTCCGATGTTTCGGACACGTGCTTCATCATTGGGATCGCTACTGTTCGAGGGGAAGAGGAGGTTTTCGGGGCTTCCGCGCTGTAAAACGGCGCGCTGTCTCAGTAGTGTCCTCTGCAATCCCACAGGTATGAACGGATCGTCAGGTTTTGGGATGTTCGAAGAAGATAGCCGGCTAATCAAGTGATTTTGCCGAAAGTTGAAGGCAGAAGACGGAAGTCCTGATCTTTTTTGTTGAGGAAGAGGGCTTTTGACGGCGTCGCGGGGACCCCGGCGCTCGCGGTTTCGTCTGCGGCATCACGAGGGCGTGCTGCGCATGGACGACGCGCGCAGCGATGAGCCTGCGCCCGTGGGTTGATGGCGGGGTTCGATGCAAATCCGCCCGCGGGAGAGGCGTTCTCCTGCGGGCGGCGGGTCACGAAAGGTTGTTCACCGGTCCTTCATCGGAGGGCTTCGGCCGTTCGGGCGATGAAGACGACGAAGTCCTGCACGAAGCGCTGCGTGAGGTCGGCTTCGGCGAGCGACCACATGCGCCAGGCGCCGTTGTGCACGAGGCGGCAGCCCGCGCACGTGCGAGGCTTGACGTCGTCGAAGGCGGGCACGAGCACGTCGGCGCGGCCGCTCCAGAAGGTGGCGCGCAGGAGCGTGCGTCCGCCGATCGTCATGGTGGCGTCGTTGGGCGTCGTCTGAAGGACGGGATTGACGCCTCGGTCCATCAGGCCGTCGCGGATCACCTCCATGAAGGTGACGGGCGTGTGGTGCGGGTCGCCGCAGGACTCGGCCACGGGCTCGTTTTGAGCCTCGCCTTCCGTCTCGGCATCCGTTTCGGCGGCGGGCTCGTCGTCGAAGACGTCGGAGAGCGTCGGGAGTGAGATGCGCACCGCGTCCCTCATCTCCATCTCGGGGATGAGCATGATGTCGGCCTTCTCGACCTCGACGGGCATGAGCGGGGCCTCGAACTGCACGGGGGCGGTGACGACGGGTTCGGCGTCGTCGGGCGCGAGGTCGGCGGGCGTCACGGGGGCGACGGGCGGCACGGGGTCCTCGTCCTCCTTGTCGAAGACGATCATGTCGAGTCCGGCTTCGAGGCGCTCGACGTTGGCCCTCACGTGTGCAAGAAGCAGGTCCTTCTGCGGGGCGCAGTCCTCGGGCTCGGGCGCGATGCCCAGGGCGGCGAGGGCCTCGCAGACGCGCTCGAGCGTCTTTTCGGGGCGACGGAACCAGTCGGCGCTGCGCACGCGCACGAACTTCCAGCCCGCGCGCTCAAGCACGGTCTGGCGCTCCATGTCGCGGCGGATGGCGTCCTCGTCCTCGCGGCCCGAGCCGTCGCACTCGATGGCGGCGGCGCGGCCGCGCGCACGCACGACCATGTCGAGGCGCCAGGCGCCCGCATCGTGGCCCGCCTCGACGCGGTAGCCGCGCTTTCGCAGCGCACGGAGCACCTGACCCGTGAATTCGGGATCCGGCAGGTCGAAGGGCTCGGCCGCGCCGATCGTGCCCGACATGACGCCGTCGGCCCAGTCGAAGAGCGAGCGGCGCAGGTCGTCGGGCTTGAGCTGCGCGGCGGGGTCAAAGGAGTGCACGAGCCAGAGCTGGTCGCGGGCGCGGGAGACGGCCACGTTCCAGCGCTTCTTCATCATGCCGTCGGCGCCGTCGGTCTCCTTCCTGAGGGGAAGCCCGGGCGCGGCGGAGTCAACGAGCGAGAGGATCACGACGTCGCGCTCGTCGCCCTGGAATTCGGCCGAAATGCCGCAGTGGATGCGGCGGCGCTCGATCTCGCGCGGGTCGAAGTTCTCGACGAGCAGGCGGCGGATGCGGTTGACCTGCGCGCCGTGCACGCTTCGCATCGGGATGATGCCGAAGGTCTTGCCGTCGTAGGCGGGATCATGGATCATCGCACGAAGCAGGCGGATGACGGCCTGGGCCTCCTCTTCGTTGACGCCGTTGTCGCCCGCCGTGCCGCGGGTGCGCCAGGGCACCACCGCGGGCTTGAGGCTCGAGGACGAGGCGTCGCGAAGCGGCCTGATCGTGCCGTTGTAGGAAAGGCGGCTGCACCAGCCGATGATTGCGGGCACGGAGCGGAAGTGCTCGACGAGCATGTGCGCGGGGAAGGCCATGCTCTGCACGAGGCCGTAGAGCGAGAGCCTCGAGTCGTAGAGCTTGGGCTCCTTGACGCGGCCTTCAAGATGACGGGCGCAGAGCGCGTCGACGGCGGCCTCGCTCGTGCCCACGGAGAGCGGCGTCACCTGGCGGTCGTCGCCCACGACGATCACCTTCTTGCCCATATAGAGGAGCGGCAGCGCCGTCATGTCGGCCTGGCTCGCCTCGTCGACGACGATCACGTCGAACTTCGAGGCGGTGCTGAAGTTGAGGAGCGCGTCCTGGATCATCATGATCCAGACGGGCACGGCCTGCTGGCAGGCGGGCAGAAGCCTGTTGACCTCGCGCCTCCAGGCGGCGCTCTTGCGGCCGCGGCCGACGGCGCGCTTCATGTAGGCGGCAAGCGAGAAGAGGTTCGAGAGCGCGGGACCGTTCGAGAGCCTCGACTTGACGGCAAGCCAGGCCTTGGCGACGGCGAGCTGGGCCGTCGCCTCGCGAAGGTCGGCGCACAGACGCTCGGCGTCGGACTGCAGTGCATCGAGGTCCGCGGCGGTCGCGCGCGTGTAGATGCGCTCGAGCTGGCGGTAGAGCCAGGCGTTCGTGATTTCGGGCGACGGGTTCGAGGTCGTGAAGCCGGGCTCGCCCGCCTCGAGCGCGTTCGCCCACTCGGGCGCGGCGGCGCGAAGCCTTTCAAGAAGCTCGGTGCGGCGGGCAAAGAGCGGCTGGTCCTCAAGCAGCTTCCTGAGGCGCTCGGCCTCGAGCTCCCAGGCGTCGGGGTCGACGAGCGTTGCGGCGGCAAGGCGCCTTGCGGTCGCGCAGGCGGGGGCGGCCGCATAGAGCTTCTGGCTCTCGGTCGCCTGCCATTCGCGAAGCGCATGAAGCTCGGCCTCGCGGTGGCGGGCCGTGTGCACGGGCGCGAGCACGTCGGTCGCAAACCTGCGGGCCGCCTCGAGCGGATCGGCGGATTCAAGAAGCTCCTTCATGCCCTCGGCTTCGATGCCGGCGGAAAGAAGCCCTTCAATATAGGGAACGAAGACCCTGCGCCACCAGATGCAGGTGTCGGAGAGCGATGTGCCGTAGCGCGTGAAGAGCGTGCGCACGGCGTTGTCGCCGTAAGTGGCGAAGGCGGGTGCGTCCGCGCGTTCGGCAAGGCTGTCCCAGGTGCGGGCGACGGTCTTCACGGCGGCCTTGAGGCGCGCGTGCAGCGCGACGGCTTCGAAGGCCTCCTTCGAGGCAGGGCGCGAGCCGTCCACCTCGACGCCGGCAAGCGCATCGGCGGCCTCGCGGGCCTCCTTGTTGAAGAGGCGGCCGAGGAAGCCCGTGCTGCCGTCGGGATCGTTGGCTGTGAACCATTCGGCGGCCTTCATGGCGGCGTCGGCGTCAATGGCGTCGGGGATGACGACGGTGTGGCTGTCAAGAAGCGAGGCGCGGTCGACGGCGAGAGCAAGTTCGTTTGCGGCCGCGAGCTCGCGCTCGAGCTGCTCGAAGGCTTCGCGGCACCCTTCGTCCGCAAGGCCGAGCGAGAGCGCAAGGCGCTTCATTTCGTCCGTTTCGGTAAGTGGCGAAAGATCCATCGCGGGCGTGAGCGCGGAGATGCCCGACTCGGGTGCGACGAGAAGCGTTTCGCCGCCCTTCATGAAGGCGTGGAGCCGTTCGCCCGAGGCGCTCCTTCGCTCGTCGATGGTGACGTCGCCTGCGTCCTCGGCGAGCACGTCGCGCCAGCGGCGGTTCATGCCGCGCATCGTGTCGGCGTCGGGCAGAAGCTCGAATCCGGGGAGCAGGCCCGAGAGGTCGCGGGCCGTCTCGGCGTCCCACCGGCCGTTCGTGCCGTAGAGTTCAAGAAGCTCCCTGAAGGAGAGCGGCAGGGGACCTTCGGCCACTTCGCCCGGAATGAGCGCCTGCAGGCGCTCGGCCTCGCGCAGGAACTTCGCGATTTCGGTGAGCGTGTAGCGGCGGCCGTTGAATTCGACGGCCTCGTGCTCGATCTTGCGTTGCTCGAAGATGCGGCGGCGACGGTCGGCGAGCGCGGTGCCGAGTCGATGACGTTCAAGGCCGAGCGCCCTGATGCGCGCCTCGAGGTCCTCGACGTTGAGTCGGGTGAGGCGCGTGATGAGTTCGGACGAGGTCTGCTCGAGGTCCTTCCTGTCGCCGAGCATCGTGACGCAGAGCGGCTGGATCTCCTTCGGCAGGAGGTCCTTGACGACTGAGAGCGCCTTCGTCGTGTGGCTCGTGACGAGCACGCGCTTGCCCTGCGAGAGGAAGTGGCCGAGAAGGTTCGCGATGGTGTGGGTCTTGCCTGTGCCGGGAGGGCCCTGCACGAGCACGACGTTGTTGTGTTCGACCTCGTGCGCGATCGCGAGCTGCTCGGGGTTCGCGGGCTTGGCGAGAAGTACGTCGGGGTCCTCGCCCGCCGTCGCGGCGAGTTTGGCTTCGAGCGAAAGCGTGGGCGTGAGGCCCGAGGCGAGCGTCGGGAAGACGTCGGGACAGACGATCTCCATCAGGTGCGCGGGCACGTCGCGGTGTTCGGCGATGTCCTTCCTGATGCTGCGGATCGCACTGCGAACGCCGCTCGGACGCGGCTGAATAAGAATGACGGGACTCGCCTCGAGCGTGAAGGCGGGTTTTTCACCCGCATCCTCGGGGAGTTCTTCTTCTGCGGGCACGAAGCGGCAGTCGGGGTGAAGGCTTGCGGCGAACTTTTCGAGCGCCTCGGAAAGCGACTCGTCGCCCGCAAGGTTCGCGTCCGCACCCGCATCCTCGAGCCATTCCTCAAAGCGCGAGGCGGCCTTGAGGTCGACGCCGTCCTCCGCAAAGGGCGCGAGGATTTCGGCCAGGAGCCTCGGGTCCTCGTCGCCGTTTCTGCGCACTTCGATCACGGGCAGGTTGCGGCGGCTCGAGCCGAGCTCGATGACGAGCGGCTGCACGAGGAGTGGCCAGCGCACGGGGTTCTTCGCGCGCGTGACGTCAGGGTTCGACGTGAAGATGGCCGTGCCGATCACGCACTCGTCGCGAAGGTTCGACTCGGAGAGATGGTCCCTCAGATCCTGCAGGCGCTCGAAGAGCGCATGGTTGGGAAGGATCTCGCCTCTGGCCTCCAGCCAGGCGCCGCGGATCCTGAGCCAGTCGGCGAGCGTCTCGTAGAGTTCGGCCGACTCGGGATGCTCGGCCGGATCGGGCAGGGCCTTCCAGTCGGGCGTCCATTCGGGGGCGCGCCAGTCGCCCGTCGCGTACGGGGCGAGAGACTCGGGAATCGGCGGGCACGGCGGCATCTCGAGCTTTTCGATGCGGCAGACGAGGTCGGCGTCGGCGCCCGTCGGGTCGCCCGCAACGAGCCCCGGCACGGCCGCCTCGAGCTCGGGGAGCCTGAGAAGCCTGCCGCACCTCGAGAGGTGCCTTGCGGCCGTCTGCCTGAGGCTCGTGGCCTCTTCAATGAAGGTGAGAAGACTGTCGATTGCTTCGCGCTGTGCTTCGGTGGCTATCATCGGAATTGTATTGGCTGCCGTCCGGAGAATTGCCCGGCCGGAATCGGATTTCGGAATCTAAACACCACATTGTACTGAAGCGGACGCAATCCGCCTCCACCAGCGGCGCCGGCCCGCGTCCCGAGCTTCGCAAATGCATCGCGGCAGGCGTGCGGTCCGGTGAGGTGATGATATCGAGAGACTTGGAAAAAAAGAGGGGAAATCTGCAGAAATCCTGTGCAAGCGAACGGAATCGGGTAGAATCGTGATATTACCTGAAGGCACAAAAACTGAATGAATGTTCATTCAGGGGCGCATTCCGGGAAGGTCCCAGCGCCACCATTCTCTGCAGGATGGGGAGAGCGGGGCTCGTGTCGCAACAAAACAACTTCAAAAGGAGAGGCCAA
>ENA-UERX01001197-UERX01001197.1-human-gut-metagenome-genome-assembly--contig:-NODE-1197-length-16837-cov-7.084189_pt1 | contig 16837 bp, 10 predicted proteins | sample MGYA00242992_ERZ507993 | MGnify/ENA primary metagenome ERZ507993 (study PRJEB26167, sample SAMN06115487) | human gut metagenome | host: Homo sapiens | place: China:Chongqing | collected 2015-04-10... | reverse complement strand
CGCCCCTTTGAGGTCTGGCTTTCTGCCGTTCCTTAAAGGGGCGCTTAAACGCCTTTTTATGCTGTTTTTAAAACCTCTTAAATGGCCGATTTCCATTGATATTCCGTGGTTTTAAGATCTTTTCTCATACCACCAGCGCCGCGCCGCTTAAACGCTCTTAAACGGCAGTAACCCCCCTCCCGGCACACCCTGCTGGTGGAGCCGTTTTTGAGAAAAAATAAAAGAAAAAGTTTTGCAATCTTGTTTTCATTGAATTACGAAACTTCCCGGTTTTTTGCATGGTTTACCGTCTGAAAACCGCCCATTTCCAATTGTTTACGGTATTTTACGGTTTTTTCCATCGATGAATACCCGCCCGGTGCCATTTTCTCAGTCTTTCTGAAAACTCACACTCGGCTTGTTTTTTTAAATCGTTGTTTACATCCTTGCGTGTGCAAATTATAATATTAGCAAGAAACTGGCAGTGATATGACCACCTACAAACGGCTCGATCTGCTTTTCAGCAAACGTGGCGTCAAGCCCGATCAGATTGAGGCCTTTTTGATCCGTTGCCTATATAGCGATAAACTGAACTTGAGATCGTGAGGGTACAGCATGGCGAGAGTTTCTACCAGAGAGAATAAAAATATATATCAGTTGACCAGAGAAAATCTGAAGCTTACCAGAGAGACCGCAAGTGAGTTGTTAGAATCCATTCCGCCGGAGCGTATAGAAAAGATTGAGAACGAACGCTCTTTTCCGCATCCGGATGAAGTACTTACAATGGCAGAGAAATATAAAAAGCCGGACCTGTGCAACTATTACTGCGCCAATCAGTGTCCCATCGGGCAGGAGTATGTGCCGGAGGTCAAGATCAAGGACCTGTCTCAGATCGTGCTGGAAATGCTGGCATCTTTAAACGCGATGAATAAGCGGAAGGACCGGCTTATTGAAATCACGGCTGACGGCAAAATTTCCGATGATGAGCTGGAGGATTTTCTATACATTCAGGAGGAGCTGGAACGCATTTCCATTACGGTGGAGACCTTGCAGCTCTGGGCAGAGAAGATGCTGGCTGCCGGTGTGATTGATGAGGCGCGGTATGAAGCATATCGGAGCCGGAAGAAAACCTGAAAGGGGTATTTTGCTCCGAAAGTGAAAATAAACTGCTGTATCTTTCCAATTCTATGATGTATTCCGCCGTCCTTTTGCTGTACGCTATTCTCAAGCAAAGGGACGGCGTTCCAAAAACCGGAAAAGGAGCTGAGGGCCATGGGGCCAGAGAGCGGCTGTTGACCATCCACTTGATGGAATTATTGAGAAAAAACGGAAAATATGCAACAAAATTAGGATTGGAACCGTCTATAAAAAGAAAGAAGCCAAAAAAACAGTGAGGGAGCCTATTACGGCAGAAAGGGATTTTACATGAAATACGCGGCAGATTTTAGGCAGGAAGCCAGGGCGGCGCTTCAGGGGAAATGGCCGTTGGCCATTCTGGTGGGATTGGTGGCGGCGATTCTGGGAGGAGCCACTTCCGGCGGACCTGAATTTAAGATCAATTTTACCGGCGGCAGCCTGAACGCGAATATTCAATATGCCGGACAGACCATCTACTCTTGGGGGGACGGGATCACACCGGGACTGCGGGCAGTTCTGGTTGGCGGCGCGATCTACTTGATCTTAGCGGCAATCGTGCTGGGGGTCCTGTATTTCATTCTGGGCAGTGTTATCGAAGTGGGCTATGCCCGGTTCAACCTGAACCTGACCGCCGGAGAAAAGCCACCCTTTGAAACGCTGTTTTCCTACTTCCCCAACTGGAAGACCGTTGCTATGGCTCGGCTGCTCCAAACGGTATATATTCTGCTGTGGACGCTTTTGCTGGTCATTCCCGGCATCGTAGCCGGCTACAGCTATGCCATGACCGGCTACATTCTGGCAGAACACCCGGAGTTGACGGCCAGCGAGGCCATTGCCCAGTCCAAGGCCATGATGAAGGGGAACCGCTGGCGGCTGTTCTGCCTGCAGTTCAGCTTCATCGGCTGGAGCATCCTGTGTACCCTGACGCTGGGGCTGGGCAACCTGGCCCTGCGGCCTTATGAGATGGCCGCTATCGCCGCGTTTTACCGGGAGATCTCCGGCGGTACGGTGCCCGAAGACGAGGAATACTCCGCATAAGTATTGTCATCCCTTAAAAACTACATAAAGAAAAAGAAAAGGAGAACCACATGGACATTTTACTGAAGGCAATTCCCATTGCGATTCCCGTGATCCTGGTCATTCTCATTTTCCTGATGGGCTACGTGAAAGCACCCCCCGACGTGGCCTACATCATCTCCGGCCTGCGGAAGCACCCCAAGGTGCTCATCGGTAAGGCCGGTATCAAGATCCCCTTTCTGGAGCGGGTGGATAAGCTGATCGTCCGCCAGATCTCCATCGACATCAAGTCCGAGGGTTACATTCCCACCCAGGACTTCATCGGCGTGGACGTGGACGCCGTGGCCAAGGTGCGGGTGATGACAGACCCGGAGGGCATCCAGCTGGCTATGAAGAACTTCCTGAATATGACGGAGGACGACTTCAACCGGGCTATCGTGGATTCCTTGCAGGGCAACATGCGTGAGATTATCGGTACCATCACTCTGAAAGAGATCTGCAATGACCGTAAGAAGTTCGGCGACGAGGTGCAGTCCAAGGCCCAGACCGATATGAACGCGCTGGGCATCCAGATCATCTCCTGCAATATCCAGCGTGTCACCGATGAAAACAGCCTTATCAACTCGCTTGGTCAGGACAACATGTCCAAGATCCAGAAGGATGCTGCTATCGCCAAAGCTGAGGCAGAGCGGGATATTGCCATCGCCCAGGCTCAGGCTGCCAAGGCGTCCAATGATGCCCAGGTGGAGGCGGACATGCACATCGCCCAGAAGCAGAATGATCTGGCGATCAAGCAGTCTGAACTGAAGGTGCAGGAGGATACTAAGCGGGCCGAGGCCGACGCCGCCTACACCATCCAGCAGCAGGAGCAGCAGCGCTCCATTGAGACGGCTACCGTCAATGCCCAGATTGCCAAGACAGAGCGCGAAGCCGAGCTGAAGAGCAAGGAAGTCGAGGTCAAGAAGCAGTCCCTGGACGCGGAGGTCCGCGCCGCTGCCGACGCCGACCGTTACCGCAAGGAGCAGGAGGCACAGGCAGCTCTGTACCAGCGGCAAAAAGACGCGGAAGCCGTCCGCTATGAACAGGAGCAGGCGGCGGAAGCCGCCAAGAAGGCCGCCGAGGCTGCCCGTTTCGCCAAGGAGCAGGAAGCTGCCGGTATCGCCGCTGTCGGTCAGGCGGAAGCCGAAGCCATCCGGGCCAAGGCCTTGGCAGAGGCCGAGGGTATCGACAAGAAGGCGGAGGCCATGAAGAAATACGGCGAGGCCGCTGTGATCGAGATGATCATGAACGCCTTGCCGGAGATCGCCAAGAACGTGGCGGAACCCCTCAGCAAGGTGGATAAGATCACCATGTACGGCGAGGGCAACAGCGCCAAGCTCCTCAGCGACATCGTCAACGGTACCACTCAGGTCACCGAGGGCATCAGCGCCGGAATGGGGCTGGACCTCAAGAGCCTGCTGGCAGGTGCCCTGGGCGGAAAGCTGGCGGCGGGCAATTCCCAGCCGGTGCAGGTGACGGTGGCTCCCCAGGCCCAGCCTGACGTGGCGGCCGCTTCCGCGGACACGCCGGAGCAGCAGGTGTGATGACTTAACCGGACATAAAATCTGCCTGGGGCCTCCTGCAGGAGGTCCCAGGCTTCCGTAAAGAGAGGAGTTCGTTTATGATGGGCTTTGGAGGAGATCCCGGCTTTGGTGTGACTTTCAGCATCATGCAGGTCATGGTTCCTGTCATGTTTGTGTTGGTGTTTGGCATTATTATCGTAACAATGGTTCGTGGTATAGGTGAATGGAACAAAAATAATCATTCACCGAAGCTGTCCGTTCCTGCCAAGGTGGTATCCCGGCGTACCGCTGTTTCTCGCCACCACCATCACCAGAGAAATGGGATGCATCATACCCATACCGCTACCAGCTATTACGCCACCTTTCAAGTAGAGAGCGGCGACCGGATAGAGTTTCTGGTTTCCGGCACGGAATACGGCATGCTGGCGGAAGGAGACTCAGGAGAGCTGACCTTTCAGGGTACCCGCTATTTGAGCTTTCAACGGAACGAATCGGCGGAATGAAGGGCGTAACCGTCAAACGCAGCGGCGGATTGAAGATTTCCCGTGAAAATGAGAGAATACCCCGTATAGAGCATAGAGTCCACGCATAGTGAACGGCTCCTTGAGATGGCGGCCTTTTATACGTGGTTAGATTTTACGCTTACTTATAAAGTTCTATTCGCCATTAGCTTTGACGGTTACGATTTGTCAAGGGTATTTTTCCACGCCGTCACACATAAAGCAAGCGGCGGCTCGTGACGAGCCGCCGCTTGTAACCTGATTGGATTTAATTTTTGCTTATCCGCAGCCCGCCGATCACTCTACAGTAAAGCGATACAAGAAGGTTACGATTTGCGCTCTGGTGCAATCCGCGTCGGGGCTGAATGTGGTGTTGGTGGTTCCCTTGGTGATGTTCTCCTTGACCGCCCACAGTACCGCATCAGCATAGTAGGCGGTGGACTTCACATCGGCAAAGGGATTGGCCGTACCCGCTGCCGGGGACTTCTCGGAACGCCACAGGAACGCGACAATCTGGGCGCGGGTGCAGGTCATGTTGGGGCTGAACGTGGTGTCGCTGGTGCCCTTGGTGATGCCATTCTCCACCGCCCACAGCACAGCGTCGTAATAATAGCTGCCCACGGGGATGTCGGTAAACGGCATGGTGCGGGTTTCGGGTTCGGGACTGCCAGCGGCGCGCCACAGGAAGGTCACGGCCTGCGCTCTGGTGCAGGTAGCGTTAGGACTGAAGGTCGTTGCGGTGGTGCCTTTCGTGATGCCGTTGTCAACAGCCCACTCAACGGCATCTCTGTAATATGCTTTGTCTGCCACATCGGTGAAAGACATATCCGATTTTGCCGTCCACTTTGCGTAAATGGTGGTATTGGAAGTCAGCTTGATAGAAGTGACTTTGATAGTCAGGTCGCTATTGCTGTACCAACCATCGAAGGTATAGCCGTCACGAGTAGGCGTATAGCCGGTCAGGTCAACAGTGGTGCCGCTGGTCTTAGATACCTTGGAAATGGCGCTGCCGCCGTTGGTATCGAAGGTTAGCGTGTAGCTGGTCGCTCCGCCGCCACCGCCTTCATTGCCGCCTGTACCGCTATTGCGCAGAATCGTCAGCGTGTAAGTTTTAGCACCGATTCCCACGACAATGTTGGTTGTGCCGCTCTTGGGGATGGCAACGGTTGCGCTGCCGCCGGTGGACAGAGCCTGCCCGTTGATGCTCACGGGCTCGCCGTTTCCAGACACCGCTGTGACCAGCGTAGATGTTGCTCCGCTATCATTTTGCAGCGTATAGGTATAGTTCGTTCCGTTGGCGGTAAAATCGCCGAGCCCCACTGCCAGACCTTCAAAGGTCAGAAGGTCATTACCGGGCACTGCGGCTCGTACCACTACGCGGGTGCCAAGCTTGGAGAAGGTGACGGTTTCCGTCCGGAAGGTTTCCCCGGAGATGGCACCGCCAATACTGGTCTTTTTCGTTTCCAGAATGGTCCCGGCAGCATCCAGCAGCGTGGCCACCAGCGCTGCGCTGGTCTGAGACTGCAGGCAGTTATTGCGCAGGGTAATGGCGGCGGTGCTGTGACCGTTGCCGTCGTTCCCCTGTGCCACATCCATCGTCAGCCGCTCTCCGGTGCGGGCCAGTGCGCCGGTCATATGGACGCTGGCCTCGCTGTCACTGCCGTCATACTCCGGCAGGCGCTGATTGCTTCCCGTTCCACCGATCTGACCTTCCGCCCACGCCTCGGCGTACAGATAGGTACCCACATTGGGGATCTCGGTTTTGCCAATGGAGTTCATATACTCGCCCAGATCATAGGTCAGGTCCAGTGTAAAGGTTCCCTGATCGATGCGGGCGAGGACGCTGTCTTCGGAAACGGTGATTTCATTATCGCGAACCGATACGCCGTTTGTGGTGCAGGTTACCTCTGCAGGTTTGGTATGCAGATCATCCGCATAGAACGCAATCTTCACCTCGCGGCCCTTTCCGCTGGCCAGCGTGGCGGCAGAGGAATTATAGAGGGTCATGCGCACCGTGCGCTTGCCGGCGCTCTCCGCAATCACTTCCATTTGCGAGATGCCAATGTCGGGATAATCCAGATACACTTTGCCTTCTTCGTTGATGCCGTCGGCGGTGATGGTATAGCGCGGGTCGGTCACGTGGTCCTCCACATGGTGCCAGACGGTAAGGGTGGTGCTTTCATTGGGCAGCAGTGTTTCTGTAAGGGTTGCGGTTTCCCCGCTGCCAAGGCTGACCGTTAGGTTTTTCACATCGTTCAGCCCGGTGTTGCGGATGGTAAAGCGAATGGGTGTCAGGCTGTTCAGCGCCAGCGTTGCATAATCCACACCGATCTGTTCCACTGCCACCGCATCGGTGATAAAATCAGAGGCAGCGGTATAGAGGATCGTTTCCTCACCCGGAACGGTCACGTCGCCGATTTTTACCTGGTTTTCATCGTCATACAGGGTGGCCTGAATGGCGGCCTGCACCTGATTGAGGCCGCTGACATAGGCATCAAAGTGGTCAGCCAGCGTACGCTCCGGCAGCTCTGCCAGTTCCAACGGTGCGGAGAGCGTGTAGGTATTTGTGTCATGGCGCAGCTTGGCCGCCTTCAAAATGCCGTGATCTACCGCGCCGTTGGCGTCATTGACAGTCTCATTCCAGACGATGGTAAGATCATTGAGGCTGCGATGACCCCCGCTGAGGGAAGCGAAGCGGAAGTCTCCGCCCACGACGGCGCTGCCGCTGCTGGTCAGGGCAGACAGAGAGCCGGGGAAACTGTTGGACATGGTGCCGCTGCCGTCCACAGCCAACAGCTGAATATCGCTGCTGCCGTCTCGGACACTATGCCAACCGATGACAAATCGGTCATCCCCGATGCCGAAGTTGGCTGCAACGACCTGGGGGTTTTCGTCAAGATTGCTGTCACAGGTTGCCAGCATGGCTGTACCGGGCATTCCGTCAGCATCCACGGTACAATAGGCGATCTCGTAGTCGGAGGTATTTCCGGTTCCGCTGCGGTCCAGCGAGTAAACCGCCATAGCGGTTCCGTCGGGCAGCATGGCTGCCTGCAACGCCTTCACGCGGCCAGTAGCACCGTTATAAAGCATTTTGGCCTCGCTCCAGGTGCCGCTGTCATAGCGACGGTACATGATACAATCTCTGGTCGTGAAGTTCAGCAGGTTGTTGCTGCCCGAAGTGCTCACGGGATCGGGGGTGTAGACGCTGCGCCAGAACACGATGGCCTTGCCGTCGCCGCCCACTGCCGTGGCTGGGGCCAGATCCGGCGTGCCGTCGTTGGTTAGGCGGGTGGAGGTCCAGGCTGAGCCGCTATAGACGGACGCTACGATCTCCGTGCTGTTCATCAGCAGGTTTTGCTCTTCCAATGTCACGGTATCACCGGCATTTTTACCCGGTAGCTCGGTGCCCATGCGAACCCAAGCCGCCGCCGCGAAGCTGCCAGTGCCGGACAAAGAAACGCTCGTGTCGCCGTAGCCGGGGAACCCTGTGGGAGCGTCAATTTCACTGGAGGGAGTATAGACGCCGCCATTGAGGGTGGAGAAATGCGCCCGGCTGTCGTAAATACTGCTGCTGTTGCCGTCGTTGATGTAGGCCAATACCTTCCCGTCATCGCTGAGCTGTGGATAGGATGTGGGGTTGGCATTGGTCTGGATGCTTTCCAGCCCACTGGGGGAGTTCAGAGAGAGCAGCATCATCCGCTGCTGGGGCTGGCCCCAGGTACGGGCATATTGCTCCAGATAGTCCCGGCTTTGGAGCGTTGCACTGGCAGAAGCCACCTGCATTCCGCTCTGGGCCGCCGCCATCTGCAGCGAGGCAAGGCTCAGCCCGCTGGTGGCGCTATTCCAGTAGTCGTCGATTTTTTTCCAGTCATTAAAAGTCCTGGTGGCTCCAAAGGTTCCGGAGGCGATCACCGCCTCGTAGGAGATAAACAGGAAGCTGGCTACAAATTTGATTCCCACTTCGCTTGAGATCCCCAGGGCCTGACCGTTGATCTGGCGCTTTTCCTTGTCGGCAAGATAGGTGCGGGAGAGGAACTTATTCTGACTGTCCACATCCAAATTGCCGAATAGGCCGATCTTCAGCGCCACGACCGAATAGTCAAAGCCAATGCCGCCAAACGCGTGGACATAGGCGTTGATACGCAGCGTGGTCAAAAAGTCATTCACCGCCGTGGCCGTGGGATCGCTCCAGGCAAGATCCTGTCCCTGCTGGCCGTAGCGCACTGCAGTACGGAAATCCAGCTGAATGGCACCACCCAGCTCAAAGGTTGCTGTCAACGGTACGGGGCCAGCCATGGCGTTCACGCTGAAGGTGAAGCCCACGCCAACGCCGGCGGTAAAGCCGCCGCCTACGGTGAAAACCTCCCACTCCTTTTTTTCGGCGTTATAGCGGATCTCCGCTTCGTAAAAGCCCTCCAACTGCAAGTTGAGATCCGTGTTGGTGACCTTGCCAGCCATGGAGTTGGCTTTGTATTCCCCCTTGGGATCATAGGTGCCTTGGGCCATCTGGCTCAGGTCCCCGGTACCTGGCACGCCCACTTCCAGGTTCTGCGTCAGCACATTCGCACTCAACGCCACGCCGTCCTCGGAATAGTCCATGTCCTCCATCTCCAGCGTATTGTACCCGGCCCAAATCATGGCACGGAACACGGAGGGATCTTCGCTGGGGGTGATGATCATTTTGAACACGGAAGTGTCCACCGGACCGCTCAGATCATCCAGCCGTCCGGTCAGCACCTTGAGAATGTTACTGCCGTCCACTTCGCCAAAGTCAACTTGATTCACTCCACTGGAGGAGGTCATCGTCGCCAGAATACCGGTGACGCGGTCATCCTCTGTCACCTTGGGCACTCGGGTCAGATCAACGACCCGGAAGGGCAGTATTTTCTCCTGCAGCAGGCTGCCGTTCAGGCTCAGCTGCGTTTTCATACCCACATCCTTGCCGTCGGCGATCCATCCAGAGGTGGTCATGGTGGCCTCGGTAAGGGTCAGATCGTTTTCCGCTACGGGGATGGATGAGAAGGGATACTGCTTGGTACTGCTGCTCTGGGCGGCAGGAAGAACGCCGTATTCGTCCGCCAGCTTGAGACTGTAATTCTGCGCGTCGGCAATATCCTCGCCCCAGAGGAACATGGTGGTGTGCAGACTTGCTGTTTTAAAGCTGCTGTTAGGGCCAATCTTCCCGGTCGAGCTGCGGACATCCACCTTCTGACCGTTGGCAAGACCGTAATCAACGCTTTGCGCCACAATGAAGGGTTTGTTTTCCTCCCCCGGCGGCACGCGCTCCAGAGAGACAACGCCCTCTGCGGTGCGCATTACATCGTCCACGCCCAGCTTGCCGTTGACGGTCAGCAGCAGCGGATAGTACTGGTCGCCGTCAATTGCGCTGATCTCCAGAATGTACTCCAGCTGATCCAGAGCGGAAAGCGGCGTGGTGCTGCTCTCGCCCTTTTCGGCCGACCAGAACTGGGTGGAATCCAGATAGACGGTTATATTTCCCGCCGCATCCGTGGTATAGGTGTCGCCGGTGATGCCGCTGACAAGTTTTCCTGCCGTGGAGCCCAGCAGAGCTGTCTGGCAGTAGCCTCCGTTTTTATAAACGCCGCCGCGAACGGTCACCGTCTTGTTCGCCAGCGGATCGCCGCCCGGTTTGATGAGCGTCACAGATGCCCGGGCGACTCGCCGAAGGGTGAAGGTGTTCAAGGGATAAAGCTGCAGCTTTGTGGCATCCCGCTCGCCGGAACGCAGATTTTCTTTATAGATGGTGCCCAGATAAATATCCTTGTCGGTGCCGGACCGCAGAGACACCTCACTGGCGATTCCGTTGGGTTCGTAAAGCGCCAGCACGCCATCACTGTTGGTCGTGACCGTTTTGGGTGCACCTGTGCCGTCGGTGTATTGCAGCGTAGTTTCCGCCGCAGGCGTCAGCTGGAAGAGATAGAACTTATTTTGCAGCGTCTCCGCTGTCACCTGTACGGCGGCGCTCATGCCCGTGGCGGCATGGGTAGCCGTGACGGCTGCGGTGCCGTTGGCCCGGCCGGACAGCGCCATTTTGGTTTCGGGAAGGTAGGAATCAAAGGAGAAGTTTTTGATGTCCTCATACAGTCCGCCCTGCTTGTAGTTGACGGAAATGGCATTGTTGTCGGAGGCCCACTGGATGCCGTCTTTAAAGGAGTTCCATCCGTACTCGTCATAGTTGATGCCGATGTACTCGATCAGCCCCAACTCCTGGCGCAGCTGCAAAATTTTATCTGTATCGGTGGGCAGGGTGCCGCTGACCTTGGAGGTATTGTCCATGGCCAGCACAGAAATCGTGTTTCCTTTGTCGTCCTGCACCTTCAGTGCGTCGGCATCGTAGACATACAGGGGGAAGGAGTCGGTGCTGGGAGATTCCTCACCAGGATTCTCCACGCTCAAAACCACTTGATAGGTGTCCTTCAGATTGCCGGCTTTCACACTCCATAGTGACAGGGAGTAACTTCCGGAGGTGCCGGATAGGCGCTCACTGTCCACCACTTTGGTGGTGGTGTTGTCCTCTGTGACCCGGGTAATGGTCAGCGTGGGCAGTTGAGAGGCGCCGGTAGTGGCATTTTCCACCGACCAGTCGATATTGACGGCGCCGTCGGTATCCTTGAGGTAAATGCTCCGGGGCGGTGTCAGCTTGGCCGTGGCAGGCGGTGCCTGTACGATGATCCAGGCAAGTGCCGACAGGCGGATGTCCTCACTCTCGGCCTTGGGGTGCGGCATGGAGACCAATACCGTGTAGGCCGGGTCATTTCCGTTGGAGAGCTCGGAGAGCACTTTCTCCGGGATCCGCACGCTGTTTTCATCTTTGCCGGCGGTATAAAACGCAACGGGCTGGATGCCGCTCAGCGCCGCCTCATTCTCGTAGTGGCCCTCATACAGGTCAATCCTGTAATGGAACTCTTTGCCCGGTGCCATCAGCGCGGCGTTGGAGCTCCACAGCACGGTGGCGGGCTGATTTTTCCGCGTCACGATGGACGCGCTGCCGGGAATCACCAGTGCCAGGGAATCGCCTGCCGTCACGGTATAGGGCTGTGACTGGCCCGACACATCATCATTGTCAGTGTCCACAGTCCCGTTGTCCGCCGTAAAGGTAAAGATGACGGTTCCCACTTTGGCTCCTGTGGTAGCAACAACGCCGGTATCCTCGTCGATGGTGGCAATGAGCGGGTCACTGCTGCTCCATTTACCGGTGGTGTAGCTGGCCTGCTCACCGCCTGCCCCCAAAACCTCTGCCTTAAGCGTGGGGCGGGTGGAATCGGCGAGGGAAATCGTATAGTCGGCGTCATTCGCTTCCGGGACGATGGTCACCGTGCTCACGGGAACTCTCTTTTGCACCGTGAACTGCCGGGTCAGGGGAAGAACATTCACCCACTTAGGAGCGTCTTTCGTGCCCTCGTTGGCCTGCAGCGTCACCGTATAGGTGCGGCCGAAATCAGAGGGTGGTGCGATTTCGTAGTCGCTGACGGTGAAGTCTCCGGTCTCTGTGTCCAGATAGACCTGCAGATGGATTGGTTCATCTGCGGAGCCGTACTTCAGTTCGAGGCGGAAAGGGGCTTCCTTCGGCTCTGTGCCTGCCGGGGTGTGATAATTGCTGTATTTGGTCATGTAGGCCTGCTCCATGTTGGCGTTCATCGTGAACGATGCCTTGCCGTTGGCGTAGTCGGCGGTCAGTGCGGTGGGAGCGTTGCGCATCAAGACGCTCCTCAGCGCAACGCCGGCAATCGAGTTGCCTTGATAGAGTGAGGTATCCAGCTCATTGCCGAAAACATCCTTCACGCCGGTCATACCACTGACGGTGACCGCGATGGCATCCACATCCTGCACCGGGTACCAGAGCATTGCCGTGACGCCGTAGTCGTTCATGGAAAGCGCATCGGCGCTATACACTTTGCCATTGATGGTCACGCTGGCGCTTCTAAGATCCACGAACTCGCTAAAGGTAACTGTGATGGGCACGTGCTGTCCGCTGGCATAGGTTCCCGCCGGGGCCGTGACGCTTTGAATGGTGGGCTTGTCCGTGTCCACCAGCTTGGCGGAGACGTTGCTGGTATTGACGGTGGCGGAGGAGTTATTGTATCCGCCAAATACCTTATCAAAGTCTAGATACAGTCGGAAGGGCAGATAGTACTGCTGATCCACTCTGTTTTGCGTGGTAGACTGCAGGGAGATGTCGACCGTACTGCCCTTTTTAATCGTACAGTCCAGCGTTCTCGTTTTGTTGCTGCTGAGCTCCAGATCTGTTCCATCGAGCTTGTACTCCGTCAGATAGAACGGGGCACAGGGTTGGGCACTATTATAGCCATACGGCGCAGGGCCAGTATAGGCAGCTACGCTTTCTCTGCTCCAGTCAAACTTGATGCTGGCGTCGATTTGGTATGGCTGATAAAACTTGGGGGAGCTGTCGGGAAGCACCGAGTTGCGGGCACCCTCCAAAACTCTGATGGTATCGCTTAGTTCAACGAAGTTCGGATTGTTGGCACCGCCGCCGACAGTGTATCCATCTGCCAGCAAAGGAATCCACAATTCCGAAATTATTTCTCCTGGTTTTTTTTCGTAAGCATAGTCCGGCGCGATCATTGATGTTTGTATTGTGGGGGCGTCAACCGTCTTTTTTAGCTTGAGCTGACAGTGGTCGGCATAAGCGTCACCGTCATAGAACACCAGATTTTTCGCATCGTAAAATTCAATCATCCCCAGCAGGTCGCCATAGGAATAAGAATTATCGTGCCAGGCTGAGGTTCCTCCTTTGGTTGTAACCTTGACAGTGATTTTACAAATTAAACTGTAACCTGGGGCGACTTCGTCATAGATCAGCTTGTAAGACCCGTCGCCTTGATTGGCCCCACTCACCCCGTTTATCGAGACCTCCACATCGTCGATATACTCGCTGAGCTGGCCTTCTTGAATGCGGTAGGAAAAGCCGACCGGTTTTCCGCCGTATACAGTAAAAGTCCCGGAGTCCCAGCTGTTGTTTTTGAGATCCCCCAGCGTTAGGCTCGTCATGCCGCTCATATCCACCGTCTCAACGCCCTCAGGCTTTGTGGCAGAGGCGGGATACCGCAAACTGATGCCCTGCAGCTCCAGCTGCTCCATCAGGCTGTTGAGATTCTCCAGAGCTTCCCCGGTAAACTCCCTGCCGGAGAAATAGGTGTCCTTGATCCGCTGCAGCTCCTGTTCGATTTGGATCATGGTCTTCAAATCGCCCAGCGCCACCGGAGTCCCATCCACGTCGGCTATACGGGTGAGATCCGTGGCGGGATTTTCCAGCAGCTCCATGACAGCCGCCAGTGTCAACACCTGGCCGTCCAGCGTGATGGTTTGATCCACCTTGAAATTGCCGGCTTCATCCAGCAGCCCCAAAGCGTTCAGCACGGAACGCACTTGGTCGCTGCTGCCGCCGGTCAAGGCGGAGAGCTGCTCCAAAATCGCCTGATTTTCCTTGAGTGTGTTGCCCAGCGAATCGCTCAGCGCTGCAAACGCCGTAGTTGGCAGCAGCGTGAGCGTCATGCACAGGCTCAGCAGCGCCGCTAAAAACCTTTTCTTCATGCTTCCTCATCCTCCTTAGTTCGTTCCTCCTGTTTATTGTTTTTCTTTCTCAATCGTGTGCAAAACACGGTAACGACCACCGCCGCAATAAAGCAGATCACGCCAACCAACACATAGCTGCCCACGTTTTCCAGCAGCATCGTTGCGCCGTTTAAGCCCTGCACCGCACCCGGCGACCGGTCGGGGAAATGTCCCATCGCATAAATAAGGCAACAGCAAAGCGCAACAGACACAAGCGACAATCGCTCGGTGATGTGCTTTTCCTGTCGGCGGCGTATTTGCCACGCTCGGCTTTTGACAAGCTTCACACGCTGCCCGGTATCCATCATCAAAAACACTCCTTTCAAAAAAGCCTTAAAACAGGTATTCACTTATATAGGTACAGAAAAAAGCAAAACTACGCACCTAAAATTAAAAAAATTTTTATTTCATTTTCGCACCATACGCCAGTGGTAGGTTGCCTTTTCAATTTTCCTCGTATTTTTACAGATATTTTGTCAATCCGGCTCGCAAAGCGTCATTGACCGATTCCGTCAGATTTTTTCCTTCCTCCAACGCCATCCTACGCAACGCCTTATCAATATCCCGATCCAGATAATAGGCCCGCAGCACCCGGTCACTATTCTTCTTTGCATTTTTTTCTTCAGCAACAACAGTATTCTCGCTCTGGCGTCCTACTCCGATGATAGACTTAAACGCAGCCTCCCGGTCAAACTTCGCTTACTCAGCCCACTGTTTTGCCCCGCCTGGATGATCTGGCTCCACTCCTGCAGACGATACTCATCCCGGATCGCCAACACATCTTCCATTTCTTACACGTACTCCCTTCGCATTCGAAAACTTACACGCAGTTTTTGTTGACTGCATATCATTTTCTCACACTTACTCAACCTTGGAAATGCGGGTGGTTATTGAGCACTTACGAGGAAAAGGTTTGAGTTGATGCATAGAGGTTACTCCTCTTGACAAAACCGGTCTCATTCTGGTATATGGTAAAAATATCGGAATCACAGCAGATTTCATTCATCGGGCAATCTGCCCTGTACTCTGCCAAACACAATAAAAAAAGGGGCCAGCGCCCCAAAACGGATCAACCACTCCAGCCAAAGAAAAAAATTCAAATGCTGCCACCTTTTTCGTGCTCAAAGCGTCTATATAGATGACCGGAAAGCAAGGGGCTTGATAGGAGGTCATCCAGTGTGGTAAAAAGATTAGACAAAGATGACTTCACCCGTCTGGTGCTGCAGAATCAGACGGCCATGTTCCGAACCGCCCGGGCAATCGTGTCAACCGACGAAGACGCAGAGGATGCGGTACAGAGTGCCATTTGTACTGCCTTTACGAAGCTGGATGCCCTGCGGGACCCTGCAAAATTCAAATCGTGGATCCTGCGGATCGTAGTTAACAACTGCTATGACCTATGCCGGAAGTACCGGCCAATCACTGATCTGTCTGAAGTACAGGACTTTCTGCCTGCAGACGATCCGGATCCGACTGAGCGGCTGTCCCTATGGGAAGCGGTGCTATCATTAAACCCGGAAATGCGCTCCGTGGTAACACTGTTCTATTACGACGGATTTTCCATTCGGGAGATCAGCCGCACTTTAGGGATCAGCGATGTAGCAGTAAAAACCAGATTGTCCCGCAGCAGAAAGCAGCTGCGCCTTTTGCTGACCGATGAACAAGGAGGGGTCTATGGATCAATTTGACGAGTTGCTCCACCAGCGTGCCGCCGAGGAATCATTTCCGCTCCCGGAGGATTATGCCGGTCGGGTGTTCCAAACCTGCGCGGCTTTGGACGAAAATTCCCGGCGGCGTCAGCGACGCCACTGGGAAACATGGGCCGCGGCAGCGCTTGCGCTGTTCATCACAATTCCAAACGTATCCCCCGCAGCTGCGGCAGCGATGGCGGAGATCCCTGGGCTGGGGGCGTTGGTGAAAGTGGTCACCTTCCGGAGTTACGCCTACAATGATGGACATAGTTCTATGGATATCTCCGTACCGGAGTTATCCGGCAGCGATGCAGCTGATACGGTAAATCAGGAAGTCCGCGCATACACCGACGAGCTGCTGACGCAGTTTTACAAAGACTGTGAACGCATCGGAAATGGCTATCAGGATCTGCGTGTATCCAGCGTGGTGCTTACCAACACGGACACATGGTTTACCCTTCGCATAGACGCCACACAAACGGAAGCCAGCAGCTATGCCTTCAGCCGCTTCTATCACATTGACAAAGCAACGGGACAAGTGATCTCCCTGAGGGATCTCTTCCGCGACGGGACCGATTATGTGTCAACGCTGTCCAATGAGGTGCTGCGGCAAGTGGAAGCGCAGATGTCCGCAAATCAAGCCCTCGCATACTTCCCGGAGGATTTTGCTGGGATCGACGCGGAGCAGAATTTCTATCTCGACGCAAACGGAAATCTCGTGTTGGTCTTCGACGAATTCGCGATTGCGGCAGGCTCTATGGGGATGCCGGAATTCACGATTGAAAAAAACATCTATCAAGACCTCTTAAAAGAAGCATATCAGAAAGGATTCGTATGATGAAAAAGAAATTATTTGTATTGCTGACGGTTGTATGTATTTTGGCGCTGGCTACCGCTTGCGGCAGCCAGACATCCGGCACGGACACAGATTCCAATGCCGGCACTCAAAGCGGAGCGCAGCAGGAGGAAAGCACCCTGACCGGCAAGCTGGACGAGAAAAAGGACTTTATGTTTGTTGTGACGGATGACCAAGGCGCTTCCTACCAGTTTTCCATCGACTCCTCCGCAAAGCCGGAAGGGTATGATGATGTTGCTGTGGGTGACTCCGTCACTGTGACCTACACCGGCGCGTTATCGGAGGTTGATCCCTTTGAGGGCACAATCGCTTCTGTGGAGAAAGTTAAATAACAATCATCCCTTGAGGGTAACAAAAAGTAGAAATCGGAGCCAGAACGGCTCCGATTTTTGCTTTTTACCACCATTCGCTTGGTGGATTTTGCTGGGAAAATCAATAACGGAACTACATCAGTCACCCTAACAATAACAGACTGATAAAATATGCGAAAACGCCGCCCGG
>ENA-UERX01001165-UERX01001165.1-human-gut-metagenome-genome-assembly--contig:-NODE-1165-length-17174-cov-4.378312_pt1 | contig 17174 bp, 14 predicted proteins | sample MGYA00242992_ERZ507993 | MGnify/ENA primary metagenome ERZ507993 (study PRJEB26167, sample SAMN06115487) | human gut metagenome | host: Homo sapiens | place: China:Chongqing | collected 2015-04-10... | reverse complement strand
GCCTGAGATTGGATATCTCATTTGCCAGCATCATGTTCACCTCGTCTTTTGCCTCAAGCTGCTTTCTCATAAGTTCCTTGGATACAATATCAAGGTGGTTAGTAGGCTCATCGAGAATAAGCAGGTTGGCATTGGAAAGCATAAGCTTTGCCAGTGAAACACGTCCGCGTTCACCACCACTTAAATCGCGGATATATTTGAATACATCATCATCAGTAAAAAGAAATGCTGCAAGAGTATTTCTTATCTGTGTATTGTTGAGGTCAGGATATGCGTCCTGAATCTCCTGAAAAAGAGTCTTGTCAGGGTCAAGAACATGGTGTTCCTGATCATAATAACCGATGGCAACTTTAGCACCAAGATAAATGCTTCCGCTGTCTGGCGGGATAATGCCGTTAATAAGCTTTAATATAGTAGTCTTACCAGTTCCGTTATTACCTATTAAAGCAACACGTTCACCACGCTTAATCTCAAAATTAATATTATTAAAAAGAGTATTGCCGTCAAACGATTTGGTAAGGTCAGTAACAGTAAGGACATCATTACCACTTATAACAGATGGCTCAAGTTTAATGTTCATCTTGGCATTAAGCTCAACTGGTTTGTCAACAACCTCAATCTTATCAAGCATTTTTTCACGGCTCTCCGCACGTTTGATGGATTTCTCACGGTTAAACTGCTTTAACTTGGCAATAACCTCTTCCTGATGTTTGATATTACGCTGCTGATTTAAGTATTCCTTTAACTTCATATTACGAAGAATTGCCTTCTTTGAGGCATAATCTGTGTAATTACCAGAAAATACAGTACAGTCACCGTTATCAATCTCGATAATTTTGCTTACAATCTTATCAAGGAAATATCTGTCGTGTGCAACGATAAGAACCGCACCATTGTAATTAAGAAGGTAATTCTCTAACCAGCTTATAGATTCCATATCAAGGTGGTTGGTAGGCTCATCAAGCATAATAATATCAGGCTTGGAAAGTAATAGCTTACCTAGAGATACACGGGTTTTCTGGCCACCGGATAAGGTATTTACATGTAAAGAGAAATCCTCTTCAGCAAAACCAAGACCTTTAAGTACGCCTGTAATCTCGCTTTTATATGCGTAACCGTTATTCATCTCGAATTCATGATTAAGATTGGTGTATCTGTTCATAAGAGCATCAAGCTCATCACCTGAAGCACTGTTCATGGCAGCCTCAATTCTTCTTAATTCACTCTCCATATCAAGGATATACTGCTTTACAGAAAGAAGCTCATCATAAATGCTTCTGTCAGACTGAAGGTCCTGCTGCTGAGCAAGATAACCAAGAGTCTTATCCTTAGCAAGAGTGACAATGCCTGTATCAGCAGGTTCTTCACCGGTGATAATCTTTAACAGAGTAGATTTACCTGCACCATTGATTCCAACAATGGCAGCCTTCTCATGGTCTTCTATATTAAACGAACAGGACTTGATAATGACATCCGTTCCAAAAGATTTACTAATATTATTACAAGATAAAATCATACATACTCCTTTTATTATATGTATCCAGCCTTCACCAGAGGTGGATATGTGCATTTAGTCTGTCATTGTGCAGGCATGCTTCGTAAAACCTTCGTCAGGATTGCGTGAATTTGCTGCATCCAGTCTGGGGCTGAAAGTTTGTGTACATTCGCCAGATGAACACTGCCGCGATACTGTCCGTCTAGGGCATACGCCCTCAAGGATTGTTGCACTTAGTGGGAGTAAATGCCGCTATCTACAAAGTTTATTGCGGTGTGCATCAGCAAACGCGCTTCGCTTGAACGAGCTTTAGCACACCGCTCTTATGTATATACCGGCATTAACTCCCACACAGTTCGCAATATATCGGGCGTATGCCCTAGACGGACAGTATCCTCTGGTGAAGGCTGAATTGATATTTAAAACGATTATATATGTACAAGAAATAAAATGCAATTATTACTTTGACTTATGGCTTTCTGTAATGTAAAATTAACAAGTTATAGAAATGGAGATTAAAGAATGAAATTTGATGAATTAAATATTGATGAAAGAATTTTAAGAGCGGTAGAGGATATGGGCTTTGAGGAGACATCTCCTATACAGACACAGGCTATTCCTGCAGTATTGGAAGGAATTGATGTTATCGGACAGGCACAGACCGGAACAGGTAAGACTGCTGCGTACTCTATCCCTATGTTACAGAAGATTAATCCAGATGTTAAGAAACCACAGGCAATTGTACTCTGCCCTACAAGAGAGCTTGCAGTACAGGTTGCAGAAGAAATAAGAAAGCTTGCCAAGTACATGAGCGACATTAAGGTGTTACCGGTATATGGCGGACAAGAGATCGTAAGACAGATTAAGTCTTTAAAAGCCGGCGTACAGATTATTGTTGGAACTCCGGGACGAGTTATGGATCATATGAGAAGGAAGACTGTTAAGTTTGATTCTGTATCTATGGTTATATTAGATGAAGCTGATGAGATGCTTGATATGGGATTCCGTGAGGATATGGAAACAATTCTTACAGAGACACCAGAGGAAAGACAGACAGTTCTTTTTTCAGCTACAATGCCTAAGCCTATTATGGATATTGCAAGAAAATTCCAGAAAGACGCTAAGATTATCAAGGTTGTAAGAAAAGAACTTACAGTTTCTAATATTGATCAGTTCTATTATGAAGTAAGACCTAAGAATAAAACAGAAATCTTAAGCCGTCTTATTGATATATACAATCCTAAGCTGTCAGTTGTGTTCTGTAACACTAAGAGACAGGTAGACGAGCTTATATCAGAGCTTAAGGGCAGAGGATATTTTGCTGACGGTATACACGGAGATATGAAACAGCAACAGAGAGACCGTGTAATGGACGATTTCAGAAGTGGAAAGACAGAAATTCTTATTGCAACTGATGTTGCGGCAAGAGGAATTGATGTTGACGGAGTTGATATAGTATTTAACTATGACCTTCCACAGGACGAAGAATATTATGTACACAGAATAGGAAGAACAGGAAGGGCTGGAAAATCAGGACTTGCACTTTCATTTATATCTGGAAGAGAAGTATATAAGTTAAAGGATATTGAGAGATATTGCAAGACCAAGATTCTTGCAAAGCCAATCCCATCACTTGATGATGTCAAGAACAACAAGATGGATGGTATATTTGACAAGATTAAAGAGATGATTGAAGCTGATGAGCACAGAGCCATGCTTGATATGGTTGAGGAGCATGTTAATCAGGAAGATTATACATCAATGGATATGGCAGCAGCTCTTCTTAAGATGATAGTTGGAGATACATTGGACAGAATCGATGAGGTAGAGAATTTTCATTTTGATGAAAATGCAGATACATCAAGAATGGTAAGACTCTTTATTAATGTTGGTAAGAAGGACAAGATTACACCAGCCAATATTCTTGGAGCGATTGCAGGAGAATCCGGAATGCCGGGAAGACTTGTCGGTGCAATTGATATGATGGATAATTATACATTTGTTGATGTTCCTGCAAAGCATGCGGAAGCAGTACTTGCAGCAATGAATGACAATGTACTTATCAAGGGCAGAAAGGTTAATGTAGAGAAAGCGAATGTATCTGCCAAGCCTGCAAGAAAATCCAAGTCAAAGCCAGATACAAGAAGAAGAAAAGACGAGTCACGTGGAAAACATGACAAACTTAAAGAACGCAGAAGTAAAAGCGGCAAGGTAAGAAGAAATGGAGAAAAGTATTAAGCTTACCAGTCTTAACAGAAAAGAAGCGTTAAGATATCTTGGTTATAAGAAAAATGCACCTGATGAGCGGGTGGAAGAGCTTATGGATGAATGTGAGGAGCTTGTGTTAAAGACCGCAGTTCCAAGATTTATTTATAAGAAGTTTGATTTTACAGTTAATGAAGACGGTGTGGCATTTAAGAATACAAGCATGGTGCTTCCAGGAGAGTCTATTAAGAAGCATCTGTATAAATGTGACAGTGCAATATGCATGGCTGTAACCATATCGGAAGGTATTGACAGACAGCTAAGAGTGCTGCAACTTACAGATATGGCAAAGGCACTGGTGTTTGACAGCCTGGCAAGTGTAGCTGTTGAACAGGTATGTGATAAGGTTGAAGAACTTTTAAGAGAGGAATATCCTGATTATTACCAGACATTCAGGTTTGGAATTGGTTATGGTGACCTGCCAATAAGCATGCAGGAGCCTTTTCTGAAGGTGTTAGACGCCGGTAAAAAGATAGGACTTAATCTTAATAAATCATATATGCTGGCTCCGGTAAAGTCGGTAACTGCGGTTATTGGACTTACTAAGGAGCCTGTAAGTACTAAGAACAGAGGTTGTGCAACATGCAATCTTAATAAAAACTGCGCATACAGAGGAATGGGAGGACATTGTAGTGGCTGACAGATTCAGAGAACTCTTAAAAACTAGAGACTATATAATATTTGATGGTGCTATGGGTACAATGCTTCAGGCAGCGGGTATGAAGATGGGAGAGACACCGGAAGTACTTAATATAACAAGACCTGAGCTTCTTGTTTCGATTGCAGGGCAGTATTACAATGCAGGCTCAGATGTGGTATATGCCAATACATTTGGTGCAAACAGATATAAGCTTGAAGAATGCGGAAAAAGTGTTGAGGAGCTTGTAACTGCCGGGATTGTCAATGCAAAGAAGGCAAGAGATACAGTAAAGCCGGACGGCCTTGTTGCACTCGATGTAGGACCAATCGGACAGCTTCTTGAGCCGACAGGTGTATTAAGTTTTGAAGAAGCATATGATATGTATGCCGAGATAGTAAAGGCAGGAGCAGCTGCGGGAGCAGACCTTGTTGTATTTGAGACAATGACTGACCTTTTAGATGTCAAGGCTGCTGTACTTGCAGCGAAGGAAAACAGCGACCTTCCTATTGTTGCCACGATGACATTTGAACAGAATATGAGAACCTTTACAGGCTGCTCTATATCGGCAATGGCTCTTACACTTACAGGACTTGGTGTTGATGCACTTGGCGTTAACTGCTCATTAGGACCTAAAGAATTAGAGCCGGTTATTGAAGAACTTGTAAAATGGACTAATCTTCCGATAGTAGTAAAGCCTAATGCAGGACTTCCTGACCCTGAAACTAATCTTTACAATGTTACTGCAACCCAGTTTGCAGATTTCATGAAGGATTTAAGAAAATATGGCATTAAGATATTCGGTGGCTGCTGTGGAACTAACCCTGAATTCATTAAAGAATTATCAGAGATGTTAAAAAGAGAAGGCAATCCGGCAGCACCACACAAATATATTCCAGGTGCAGTGTGTTCAGCTACAAGCACTGTTGTTATTGATGAACCAAGAATTATCGGTGAAAGAATCAATCCTACAGGTAAGAAGCTTTTTAAGGAAGCTTTGTTAAGACACGATATGGATTATATTCTTGGACAGGCTTTAGAGCAGATATCAGGTGGCGCAGATATTCTTGATGTCAATGTAGGCCTTCCGGGAATTGATGAACGTGAAATGATGATTGATACAATAAAGTCATTACAGGCAGTTGTGGATGTTCCGTTGCAGATTGATTCTACAATACCTGAAGTACTTGAGGCAGCACTCCGTGTATACAATGGTAAGCCGCTTGTCAATTCAGTTAATGGTGAGGAGGAGTCTCTTAACAATGTTCTTCCTCTTGTTAAGAAATATGGTGCAGGAGTTATAGGACTCGCACTTGATAAAGATGGTATTCCTAAGAAGGCAGAGGACAGAGTTGCGATAGCAAAGAAGATTATGGACAGGGCTGCTGCAATGGGAATCCCTAAAGAAGATATTTATATTGACTGCCTTACACTCACAGCTTCTGCTGAGCAGGAGGGCGTAATGGAAACTCTTAATGCACTTCATACAGTTAAGAATGAGCTTGGCTTAAAGACAGTGCTTGGTGTTTCTAACATTTCATTCGGACTTCCAAACAGAGTGCTTGTAAACCACATTTTCCTTACAATGGCACTTACTAACGGACTTGACCTTGCAATTATCAATCCTAACATCCCAGAGATGACAGGCGCGGTAAGGGCGTATAAGCTTCTTGCTAATATTGATAAGAATTCAGTTGATTACATAAAGAACTATGGTGCTATGCCAAATGTTTCTAAGATTGATCCTGTCAAGAAGGAAAAGAAAGATGGAAATTACACAGGAGATGATCTTTTCTATGCTGTTGAAAAAGGACTTAAGAACGAAGGTGCTGAGATAACAGAGGCACTTCTTAAGACTATGGATTCAATGGAGATTGTTAATCAGGTGCTTATTCCTGCACTTGATAAGATAGGTGCTGAATTCGAGAAGGGTACATTGTTCCTTCCACAGCTTATTATGTCAGCAGGTGTTGCACAGGCAGCATTTGAAGTTATAAGAAAGCATATGGTTATGTCTGATAATGCCCCTGTAAGCAAAGGAAAGATAGTTATAGCTACAGTCAAGGGTGATGTTCATGATATAGGAAAGAATATTGTTAAGGTTCTCCTGGAGAATTATGGGTATGATGTTATTGACCTTGGAAAGGATGTTGAGTACCAGGCAGTTGTTGATGCAATAAGAGATAATGATGTTAAACTGTGCGGATTATCAGCTCTTATGACAACAACACTTGTATCTATGAAGGAAACAATTGCACTTATAAGAGAAAATAATCTTGACTGCAAGGTCATGGTTGGAGGTGCGGTACTTACACCGGAATATGCTAAAGAGATAGATGCAGATTTCTATGCAAAGGATGCAAAAGAATCTGTTGATATTGCTAAAAGAGTTCTTGGTTAAAATTTTGACATATTAAAGAAAAATGGTTATACTATGTATAGCTTGTTATAGTTTATTTATATACTCGTTTATATCTTGGTAAAATGAGCAATCGTGGTCTGGAGGTTTGGTGTAATGGAAGAGAAAAAGATTTCGTCGGCGGTAATAAGAAGACTGCCAAGATATTACAGATATCTGGGAGAGCTGATAGAGTCTGGTGTACAGAGAATATCATCTAAAGAGCTGAGTGCCAGAATGAAGGTAACAGCCTCACAGATAAGACAGGATCTTAATAACTTTGGAGGATTTGGACAGCAGGGATATGGCTATAATGTTCAGTATCTGTATGAAGAGATTGGAAAGATTCTTGGCATAGACCGTAATCACAATATGGTTATTATCGGAGCCGGTAATTTAGGAAAGGCTATTGTTAACTATAGTGATTTCGAGAAGAGAGGTTTTGTTATTAAGGGAATATTTGATAATAATACTAAGATTAAAGGAACTAAGATTCGTGGAATAGAAGTAAGAATGATGAATGAGCTTACTGATTTTATTAAAGATAATGAAATCGAGATTGTTGCACTCACTATTCCGAAGGAAGCTGCCAGACAGATAGCGAAGGTTGTTGCTGATGCAGGAGTTAAGGCTATATGGAACTTTGCACATACAGATCTTAATCTTCCGGATGATGTTATTGTTGAAAATGTACATTTGTCAGAAAGTCTTATGAGACTTTCATACACTATTGCTAACAGGAAGTAACTGTTTGGGAGGATAATATGGCAGAACTTGATATTGAAAAGCTGAAAAGTTGTACAGCCATAAAACAGATACCGATACTTACTCTCGATGAGAGATGGTATCATCTTATAACGGATAAACTAAAGACTGATGAAATCTGTTATTGGGAAAAACAGGTTAATGAGCTTCTTAAGAAGCAGGGACAGGTTAATAATGATATTAAGGAAGTAAAAAAAATAAAGAATCAGCTTATTCAGGATGTTGTTGATAATATGCAGGATGAGGATAATGATCCTAAGAGAGCAAAAGTGATGGAGAAGAATCAGAGACTTATTCAGGAAGCTAAGGATAAGATTAATTCTCTTGAAGATGAAGCACTCGATATTCCAAGAGATCTTGTTAATGCCAATGAGCGTCTTATGATTGAAACAGTAAAGGTGTGTTATAACAAGATTAACAGTAATAAGGAAGACCTTGAGGTTCTGGATAAGTGGATTAATGCAACAAGAGTAAAGTTAAAGAAGAATATACTTATCAAGCAAGATAAGGAAGAGGTTAATAACCGTATGTATTCTGCAATGCATGACATATTAGGCCCTGACGTTATGAAGGAACTTGATAAGGTAAATGAGGAAGAGGTATGAGATATTTAACTGATTCACATACAATGAAAGCAGTTGATAACTGTTCAATACATGAATTTGGGATTCCCTCAGTGGTGCTTATGGAAAGAGCAGCACTGGGGGTTTCAGCTTTTTTAAGAAAGCATGCAGAGCACAACAATAAGAAAACAGGAATAAAAGTTGTGTGTGTATGCGGAAGCGGGAATAATGGTGCAGATGGTCTTGCAGCAGCAAGACAGCTTAATGAAGATGGAATTGATGTACATGTTGTGTTTGCTGGTACATCGGAGGGAACTGATGAATACAGGCTTCAGAAATCAATTGTCGGTAATCTTGGAATTGACTGTGTTGAATATGATGGCAATATTGATTTTTCTGAATATGATTATATAATAGATGCAATATTTGGCATTGGCTTATCAAGAGCAGTTGAGGGAAGATATGCGCAGGTTATAGAAGCAATTAATAAAGCCCGGGAGAATCCTGATACGAAGATAATTGCCGTTGATATTGCGTCAGGCATAAGTGCAGATAATGGACAGATTATGGGAATTGCTGTCAAAGCAGATTACACAATCACATTTGGATATAATAAGACAGGTATCATGTTTTACCCGGGAGCTTCATACATTGGTAGTGTAAAAGTCATTAATGCCGGATTTGTAACAGAGGATATATTACATAAAAAAGTCAAATGTTTCGGCAGTATTTTTACATATGACGATGAAGATGTGGGCAGACTTCTTGTAAGAAAACCTGATTCTAATAAAGGAACATATGGCAGAACACTTATTATAGCAGGCTCTAAGAATATGGGAGGAGCCGCAATTCTTAGTGCATCAGCCGCATACAGAAGTGGAACAGGGCTTGTAAAGGTACTTACACATGAGATTAATAAGACAGCACTGTTATGCAGAATGCCAGAATGTCTGATATCAACATATCAGGATAATATGCCGCTGGCAGCAGAACTTAAAGCAGATTTTGAATGGGCAAAAAGTATAGCTGTGGGACCGGGATTATCTATGAACGTGGCAGCAGCAGAGATTACCAGATGTGTTCTTGAAAGAGATGATAAAGTAAGAATACTTGATGCAGATGCACTTAACATTATTGCTGGCGAACATATTGATTATAAAGGAAGCAGAGAAGGGCAGATTATAATCACACCTCATATTATGGAAATGTCAAGGCTTACAGGAAAGACAGTTGCTGATATTAAAGAGCATATGATTGAGTCTGCTAAGGAATATGCAATACAACATTCATGTATATGCATATTAAAGGATGCAAGAACAGTAGTTACTGACGGACAGAAAGTATATATTAACTGTACTGGAAATGACGGAATGTCCACAGGAGGCTGCGGTGATGTGCTTACTGGACTTATTGCAGGAATGACAGCCATGGGGTTAGATGCATTTGAAGCAGCATGTCTTTCTGTATATGTTCATGGCAAAGCAGGGGATTATGCGGCATCAGGCAAAGGCAGGGCCGGAATGACGGCAGCAGATGTATCAGAAGCAATTGCATATGTTCTGAAAAGATAAATGATAACTGAATACACACTTAAAATCAGGCAATACTAAAGCCAAGGTAAGAAATATAGCTTTAGGAGTGTGACAGTTGTGGTAATAAAAAGAGGAGATATTTTTTATGCAGATTTAAGACCGGTGGTTGGTTCAGAACAGGGGGGAATAAGACCGGTACTTATAATTCAGAATGATACGGGGAATAAACATAGTCCGACAGTTATCTGTGCAGCAATAACAAGCCAGATGCATAAAAGCAAACTGCCGACGCATGTTGAACTCGATTCTGCCAGATACGATATGGTAAAGGATTCGGTTATTCTGTTAGAACAGTTGAGAACAATAGATAAAAGAAGACTTAAAGATAAGGTATGTCACCTTGATAATGATATAATAGGACAGGTGAATAAAGCATTGTCTGTAAGCCTTGAGATGAATTGACTATCAGCATAATAATGTGTTATTATTGAAATGATAATTATTTATTAAAGAACAACTTATAAATATGGAGGAAAGCTATGAATGACGGCCATCCCGCGGATGGGAAAGAAAAGAGGTTTTCATCTCTGCTTAAGTTATTTGGCAGGGGAAAACGAGATGAAGATGTAACAGAAGAGATAATGGATATGGTTAATGAGAGCCATGAACAGGGTGTTCTTGAAGAAAATGAAGCTGAGATGATAGGTAATATCTTTGAATTCGGCGAGAAACAGGCGTCTGATGTAATGACGCACAGAAACAATATCGTGGCACTTGATGATGATATTACTGTCAGAGAAGCATTTGACAAGATAATGAAAGAGAATTATTCAAGATATCCTGTGTATGATGGAGACATTGATAATATTACAGGTATTTTACATATCCGGGATCTTCTTAAAATATATGTTGATAAGGATAATCAGGATAGGAAGCTTAGAGATGTAGAAGATACAGTACTTTTTAAGCCATATTGTATACCTGAAACAAGAAATATAAGTCCGTTATTCAGACAGATGCAGTCAGAAAAGATTCATATGGCTATTGTTGTTGATGAATATGGACAGACAGCAGGAATTGTCACGATGGAAGATATTCTTGAAGAAATCGTTGGTAATATTCTTGATGAATATGATGAAGAAGAAGAACAGATTGTAACCGACGCAGACGGTTCATATATAATAGAAGGTCAGGCAGATCTTGAGGATGTAGAAGCTAAGTTAGGAATAGAGTTTGAATGCGAAGATATTGATACTTTGAGCGGCTTTATGATTTATAAGCTTGGGAAGATACCTGATGACGGGGAGAACTTTGAGGTAGAATACAAAGGATATATATTCAGAACTCTTGATGTACGAGGAAGAATGATACTCAAAGTTAAGGTTGAGAAAACCAGTCAGGGACAGCATGCTTAGAGAATAATTGTCCTGTTCCTTAGAATGGGGGACTTTTTATGCGAAGATACGAATTGGATACTTCATATCAAGGCAACATGCCTAATGAAGTAGAATTTACACTTGATAACAGATATGTAGTTAAAATAGGTGATGAAAGATTTTACAATCTCATGGGTGAGACTATGCTTTCTGCATTTAACGGACTGGTGCATCCGGATGATGTCATGGTTTTTGAGCAGTTTATTAATTCAGATATGTCTGTGAGATATTGTATAGTCAGGTGTCTTATAAAGAATGGTTCATACAGATGGATGCTTCTGGTAAAGAAGCGTATATACGAAGTTGGTACAGATCGTATGGTTGAGCTTGTGGCACAGGATATAATTGTTATTTCGAATGATTTTGACATGTATTATCACCGTGTAAGAAAATACAGGGCAATAATTAATGTTATTGATGAGAAGATATTTGAATATGATCCTGTTTCTGGAATGATTACAATATATTGTTATCGTAATAATAAATCTGAGATATTTGATAGAACCAGTCTTAAGGAATGGAAAGAAGCGTGTATCACTAAGGGCTTTGTAACAGGTGATGATGCTGTTCAGTTTGAAGCATTATGTACAGCAATTGCAAGTGGAATGAATAACTTTATTGTTAAGCTGTCGTCATCTGTTATGTCTAAAGGAGAAAGAGTTGACAATCTTATCTTCAGAGGACAGTCACTTCTGGCTGATGGAGAAAACAGAATTACAGTAGGCGTAATATCTGAACCAGATAGAAGAACCAGAACTGTTCAGGAGTATGTCGGAGTAGATGAGGCAAAACTTGATTTAGCGACAGGCATATATAACAAGAAGACTGTAACAGATATGATAACTGATTATATCAATAAAACAGCGGTTTCAGACAGAAACCGCCAGATGTTCCTGATGATTCTTGATATTGATAACTTCAAGAGTGTTAATGACAGTTATGGACATTATTTTGGTGATGAGGTTATTAAAGCATTTGCAGATTCATTAAAATTATCAGTTGGCGGACGTGGAATTGTTGGCCGCATAGGTGGAGATGAATTTATAGTACTTATAAAAGATGTTACGGTTGAAGAACTTCGCATTATGCTTAAGGCAATGAGAAAGGGACTTAAGGTATCGCTTGCACAGAAGCAGCCAGAGTATATGTTTTCAACATCAATTGGTATCGCACAGTTTGGCAAGGATGGCAGTGATTTTGAGACATTGTTTAAGATAGCTGATGCAGCACTTTATATAGCCAAGGAAAAAGGCAAGGACAGATATATTATATATGATTATAATAAGCATGGAGATATTCTGGCTGACATGAAGCATGACATTGCATTTGGAAGTGGCTTTATGAAGCCTATGGCTAAATATGAGCTTGCAACCAATATTGTAATGAAAGTATCGCTTGGAATGATGACAGTAAAAGAAGTGCTTTCAGAGCTTACCGATAAGCTTAATATTCATGGAATAAGTATTTACAGTGGTAATGATATGGAATGCATATACAGTACAGGTCACTATAAGAATAATGTAATTGAGGCAGCATATGTTAATGATGATAAATTTGTGAATCATTTTGATGAATATGGCGTTAACATGGTGAATAATATAGCGTCACTTACTATAGAATTCCCGGAAGTTTTTAGAAAACTCAGAGACAACAATATATGCTCGTTTCTTCAGATGAAGGCTGATGGCGCTGATGGTAAAGAATATATGGTAGAATTTGATATATTTGGCACTAACAGAAGAAAGTGGAGTGATACAGATGTTATCATGCTCAGAATGGTAGTTCTTGGAGTAGTAAATGCTATAAGTGGGCAATTGACAGATTGATGTTCTGTGTTATAATAATTGACAATAAATGCATTTTTATGCATTTTAATATCAGAATTTAGGAGATTAGGTTATGAGACGAGCAGTTTTTTCTATTCTCGTGGGTAATTCATCTGGTGTACTTAGCCGTGTCGCTGGAATGTTCAGCCGTAGAGGATATAATATAGACAGCCTTACGGTTGGTGAAACTCTCAATCCTGAATTGTCACGTATGACAATAGCTGTAACAGGTGAAGATGATGTACTTGAACAGATTGAGAAACAGCTTAATAAGCTTATAGATGTTAAGGAAATTGTGGAGCTTCCTGCACATGAATCAGTATGCAGAGAACTTGTTATGATTAAAGTTGAATGTGGACCAGAGAGGAGACAACAGGTATCTTCTATTGCAGATATATTCAGAGCCAATATTGTAGATGTATCTAAAGAGTCCATGATAATTGCACTTACAGGAAGCTCAAGCAAGATGAATGCGTTTGTGGAGCTTCTGGAAGATTTCAATATTACGGAGATTGCAAGAACAGGAATTACAGGACTTGCAAGAGGAAGCGCAGATTTGAATAAGATGTAATAATTCTTTGGAGCATCCGGAGAACTTTTACAATATAAAACACATTTATATGGAGGTAGTTTAAAATGGCAGAAGCTAAGATCTATTATCAGTCAGATTGTAATTTATCATTACTTGACGGTAAGACAATCGCTATTATCGGTTATGGTAGCCAGGGACATGCACATGCATTAAATCTTAAGGATTCAGGTTGTCATGTTATTATCGGACTTTATGAGGGTTCTAAGTCATGGAAGAGAGCTGAGGAGCAGGGATTTGAAGTATTTACTGCTGCAGAAGCTGCTAAGAGAGCGGACATCATCATGATTCTTATCAATGATGAGAAGCAGGCTAAGCTTTATAAGGAAGATATCGAGCCAAATCTTGAGCCAGGTAACATGCTTATGTTCGCCCATGGTTTCAACATTCATTTTGGTTTAATTAAGGCACCTAAGGGCGTTGATGTAACAATGATTGCCCCTAAGGCTCCTGGACATACAGTACGTTCAGAATATCAGGCTGGAAAGGGAACTCCTTGTCTTGTAGCTGTAGAGCAGGATGAGACAGGAAAGGCTCTTGACATGGCACTTGCTTATGGTCTTGGTATCGGTGGAGCAAGAGCTGGTCTTCTTGAGACAACATTCAGAACAGAAACAGAGACAGACCTCTTTGGTGAGCAGGCAGTTCTTTGCGGTGGTGTTTGTGCACTTATGCAGGCTGGTTTCGAAACTCTTTGCGAAGCTGGATATGATCCACGTAACGCTTACTTCGAGTGTATTCATGAGATGAAGCTTATCGTTGACCTTATTTACCAGTCAGGATTCGCTGGAATGAGATACTCAATCTCTAATACAGCTGAGTATGGTGATTACATAACAGGTCCTAAGATTATCACAGAGGATACTAAGAAGGCTATGAAGAAGATCCTTTCTGATATTCAGGATGGTTCATTTGCTAAGGAATTCTTACTTGACATGAGCGATGCTGGTGGACAGGTTCACTTCAAGGCTATGAGAAAGCTTGCTTCTGAGCATCCATCAGAGAAGGTTGGGGCAGAAATCAGAAAGCTTTACAGCTGGAACAATGAAAGCGATATGCTTATCAATAACTAATAATCAGTAATTGATAATATTTAAGGGCTGCCATTATGGCAGCCCTTTTTGATAAGATTGATTTTGTTTTATTGTTCCTGATCTTTTTTGAATTCGTCTTTGTTCTCATCGTATTTTTTATTATAAAGAATCTTTGTTCTGTTGAACTGAAATCCAATTACAACAGCAACTACAATAATTGCTATTATGTTAATAAGCAGTTTCATGGCAAAACCTCCTTATTTATCTTCTCCTGCGGGAATGCTTTCTTCTTGACTGCTGTAATCTGACATATCCGAATGCGGCAGCACCAATAATAATTACAACAATTATAACAATCACTGCCACTGATACTTTTCTTTTAGAAGTTTCTTTGTGTGCTGCTTTTATTTCCTGCTGTTCTTTAGCAATGCTTGCTTCTTCAGCAGCTTTGGAACTTTCTATGGATTCCTTTTCGGCAGCTTCTTTAGCGAGTCTTTCCTGCTCTTCATATGTAGTAATATTTTCTAACATATCATTGCCGGTATCATTACCAACGGTAGTCCTGTATAATCCAAAATCAGCACAGCTGTATTCATAATCATCTGATACATAGAACCAGCACCACTGCTGCGATACATGCTTTTTATAAGCTGCTGTCTGTACTTCAATTGAAGTGCGGTTTCCCATACGAGAAAGAGGAAGCCTTAAGTTCATGGTAATTTTATTCTCTGTGTACAGATGAAGATAAGTTTTAGGAACATCCCATGTACCATAATTGGATGCTGACTCTGGAAATACAGAGGAATCATTGCTTGTCTCTACTGATTCTGCAACAGCATGAGAGAATAGCATATGACCGCCGTGACCATATTCTCCATTAAGATCCTGTGTTACTACAACAAGAGGTTTAAATCGTCTTATACATGATGTAGTATAGGCTTTGACATCATCATATACATACTGCTTCTTTGCAGCTTCTAATGTCTGACTGTAAAGGTCGGGAAAATCTCCACATACTGGGTAATGCTTTATGCCTGATTCCCACAATCCGTCAAGCTTTTCGTGTTCTCTAATCTTGGCTGATGTAGTGAATTCGCACATATAGGCAACCTGAACGGAAAGATTTTGTTCGCCACCGTAAGTGGCAAGTACTCCTCCAAGGAAAAGTATCTCGTCATCTGCATGCGTTGCGAAAACAAGAATGTCAGCATTATCGCATGGAGTCTTCCATGTCTGAACATCTTCAGGCACAGAACCCTTGGAATATACATGCATATCACAGATTGATTCTTTAGATGCAAATGTAATTGTCATCTCAGTTGTACCATCGGGAATCTGGACATATTCGTGAAGAAAACCATTAGTTCCGTTAGTTTCAGTCTTTCCATTATAAGAAAGAGTCCATTCTGAAGGAATTAAATCCCATTTGATATAAAGTGAGTACATTTTTTCAGAGGAAGTTATTGTGATTGTGTCTCCTGATGAAAATGTGGTTTTGGTGTTGTAAGAACCATCGGTCATCCTGCTGATGCTTCCCTGGTTAGAAAGTGTTATATCAGCATTTACTTCTGCAGCCTGATTGTCTTCTGCTTTAACGGCGGAAGGGAAAAGAACTATGCAGAATAGTGTAATAATAATTGAAGCAAGCAGTTTTAAAATACTGCTTTTTGATTTGATATAAGTCATTAATCTGTACCATTCCTTATTAAAATTTATTCTTATTATTATAAACATAATATGCAGGTACTTTCAACAACCTAAAATGATATGTTATAATAAAAAATAAATAAATAAAGCTGTTAAAAGGTTACAGATATAGATGAGAAAAGATTTGGATGAAATGTACAGACTGGGTTTGTACGGCAATGGAATAGAGAGAATTAAATTAAAAAAAGCAGTTCAGATAATTCAGAAAGCTTCAGCTTCACAAGTTAAGATTGTAGATATCGGACATGATAATTTTGATTCAGCATGTGAGGCACTTGAGCTTGGTTCGGTTGATATGGCAGTTGTTGACATGGCACAGCTTATCAGGATGGAAAAGAATGATGAGAATCTTCCTTATGGGGTTGTTATTTCGGGCGTTTTAAAACGCGGCGATTCAAGATATGTAATGATAAGAAAGAGACATGCAAAAGATCTTATTGAAAATGCTGTTGTTGCAACTGACTCATACAGCAAGACGGAGCGTATTAAACATATGTATGATGGAATAAGCTGTGTAGTAGAGACGGATATAAGAAAATGTATTGAAAAGCTGGATGCGTCAGAATGTGATGCTGTATTTGTACTTTTAGAAGATATTAAGGCAGCAAGGCTACATAATAGTTTTCTGTATAGATATACAATCATGGATTATGGAGAATGTGTTCCCGTGCATGGTGAGGGTGTGTATGCAATGCTTACTAAAGGGAAAAAAGAGGCTGTCCGCACGGCAAGAGAATTGTCACATAAGAGTACAGCAGAATGTTTTGAGATAGAAGATGATATAATTAGCAGGGTTATGCAGAATGTATATGTTAAGACATGTGATGTGTATGCAAGAATCAGTTCTGACAGTCTGGAGATTCCGTTATGGATATAGCTGTTCAGCGTGGTGTTGCTTATGTGGATGCCTTCTCTTGCAAGCAGTCT
>ENA-UERX01001161-UERX01001161.1-human-gut-metagenome-genome-assembly--contig:-NODE-1161-length-17210-cov-9.900835_pt1 | contig 17210 bp, 6 predicted proteins | sample MGYA00242992_ERZ507993 | MGnify/ENA primary metagenome ERZ507993 (study PRJEB26167, sample SAMN06115487) | human gut metagenome | host: Homo sapiens | place: China:Chongqing | collected 2015-04-10... | reverse complement strand
AAAAACCACGGATTAATCTGGAAACCGCTATAACGATATTCACTGGTAGAGTCACTGCGCTCATAATGCTTATTGGTGGTATACCCGACTCCATAAAAGTTCTCCAATGTATTCTTGTAAGTGAATTTTCCAAAAATACGGAATTTATCATTCTTGAAAAACAACTGAGGTTTCACCATCAGGTTCAACCCTCCCTCGAACATCACCGCAACGGCCATCGGCAATACAGAACGTTTTTGCAAGGTATCCGACGGATTCATACGAAATGTAACAAGAGCACTCCCTCCTATCAACGCACCAAAGTCCGGAGTATAACTCGGTCCTCCCAATATATTATAATGTATGTTGCGTTTGGCCACCTGCCGGCGTCTTAATTCCTTTTTTGAAAGTTGATGAGCAATGGTGTCCTCAGGATAACAACTCATGTCATTTCCTTGTGCCGCCACATTCCAAGAGCAAAACAGACACAGGAGCAAGCTAAGTAATATTATTTTCATAAATAGTCTATTGTCTGCAGAAAGTTCATTCTCAAAAAACTTTCCTTGATGAATAAGTTTTCAAAAATACAAAAGTCCTATCAATAAATAACAATACATTGAATTTGTTTTAATTTAGTTCAAAATTCTTCACTTACTTTATAATGTATAATGTGCCACGCTATACCCTCATTGTAATTGACACTATTCAATTTCCTGTATTCCTCTTTTCTTTCCCATCTTTAGCTTCCGACATAATCTCAGTTCATTATGTGTTCAGAGTCAGTATTCCCTAATGAGAATGGCAAACTCCGCAGTTTTTTGCCGAAGTTTGCCATTCTGATTCTCTTCTTTGTATTTTCAATATAGCTATTATTATAAACTCTTGGGTCCCGATCCTGGTATCCATTTCCTTCAGGATTCAATTCTCCTCCAACACGAAGAAATAAGTTACAGATGGCATCAGAACTTAGAAAAATCCACTTCTTCCACACCGCTCAAGTCATGCAAAGTCACCTCTTCCGCACCATTCATTCCCACCACCACGGTATAGGGCGGATCGGTAGTATAAGTATGGCTGCTGCCATCGGCATACTCTTCCGACTTCCCGTCACCCCATTTGATGAGTCCGGTCAAGTCGCTTCCCCGGAACCTGGGAATGCTGAACATACGGTTGGAATGGACAATAGTGATACGTTTTAATGAACTTAATCCTGCCTGCACCACCTCCACCTGCTGTTTTGCCTGTCCGCCTATGATAGTGATAATAGCCGAGCGTGATGCCTCTTCGGGATTGGCTTCCACGACAAAGCTCAATGGATAAGCCGTCAGTCCTCTTCCTTTCAACGCTTTCCTTATCCATGTTTCCGAACATTCCACATCGAAAGTCTCTACATTGGTATTCAGTTCAAATCCCAAGACTCCTCCTTTTTGAGGCATATCGTATTCTTCCCGTGCCACAAGGACCGCATCTTTCTGCACCTGCACGATATTCACCTTTTCCCTGATTCCTTGCAGTTCGTTGACGAAGTATATTTCTGCCGTTCGTGCGTCATATCCCTCGTTGGGCAACACGGTGATGCGGCGCGAATAAGAAGAAAGTGCCTTGGTCTTGACTTCCGTCAACCAATCCACATCGGGCAGCACCATTTCATAATCCACATTGCTACGCAACTCTATGACAATCTCTCCACCACCGCTGGACACCGTATATTCTTCCTTGGAAAGCAACAATAAGCTGCCTCCCTCCTGATAGACCGTGACCGTGCTCTTCAACGCACCGCTGCTGAAGACAATCCGCCCCTGACGGTTCTTGCCTTCTTCATTGGGAGATATGTCGAACTTCACCTCCGAAGTGGTGAGCGCGCGAGGAGCACCGGTACGAGCCGATACAATCCACCCGGCAGCCTCTTCTTCCACCTCGTATTCAAACGTCACATTAGCCTTTACCTCTACCGTTATTTCTCCTCCTTTGGTGGCAACCTCTATCTTGTCAGCTGTCACCGTCAAGGCATCGTTCTGTTTTTGCGTCACAGTAATCTTCTTCTGCACCGTTCCAACCCTTAAAATCAGAGTCGCATTCCGTTCATTGTAATCCTCATTCTTTTCGACACTTACGGTCACAGTAGCGTTGCCGGCTTTGCCCGAAGCAGGCGACACGATGCACCACGGTTGGTCACTGGTTGCAGTCCAATCCGCTGATGCCTTAAAACCGACCGCAACCGTTCCTCCTTCCGCCACAATGACCGGCGGAATTTCAGTATCCAGCGTAATGGAGGGGGCAACCGGCTTTTCCGATTCGTCAGAACTACTGTCCGAACAAGCCACAAGCAACATGAGCGCCCACAAGACGAGAAGTATATTATATCGTGAAGTTTTCATACGAATATTCTTTATGGTATTTATGAATCATTAATCTTATTACCTCTATTGCACAGGAGCTCCCACCTTGAACTTCAATTCCTTGGTCATGTCATGCAGTTGCAAACGCAGCAGGTAGGTGCCGGCAGACAGTTTCCCGGTGTCAATGCTCACCTGCCGTTCCTGCACCTCGCACATCCGGCTGAAATCGCTGCCATCGGCACCAAACACTTGCACCACGGTTTCGGCAGGCACTTGCAGTGTCAGCAATCGGGTCCGGTTGTTATAGGTCAGTGAGGTCTCCTTTTCCAAACTTACCTCCTCACTCAGGACAAAATCCCACACACAGCCGTCTTCCTCGTTTCCTTTAACCCACTCTATCTTTTTTGTCTGCGTATGAGTCCAATAAGCCCTGATACGGTCGCCGGAAGTAATGGGCCGGGTGATAGTCACCTGTACTCCGGGCAACATATAGCCGGAACCGGAAGGTAATTGACTTGCCATTAAAGAATAAAGATCTTCTTTTATATTTCCATTCTTATCGACATGAGCCAAACTGATTTTACCCGTAAAAGGAAGACTACCATAATAGCCAAGGAAACCGACATCCAGCGAGAAAGGCTTATTGACTTCAAACACCTTTTCCGAAGAAGTGATTCCCCGGTAATTCTTACCGTCCGTATAACACATGAAACGAAAATCTTCCACGCCTATACCTCCTTCATCCTTCTTCAATCCGATAAGTGCCGATTGATATTCATTATAGTGGCCGCCGGAAGCGCCTGCTCCCTGTTCAACGGGGTCGAGAGCCGACAAGAGATAGTAGCCGTTTCCCCAGCCGCTCCATCCCCAGTTCACCCGGAAATAGTTTTCAGTGTCATAACCGTCGAGCACAAAGGCATGAGCGCCTTCACTGCTGCCGCCGGTATAAATGACCGGACGCCTTTCATCCAGTTCGCCTTTCATTATCCGCATCCACTCGGCAAAGGAATAATTACTGCGCACTATGTAACGTCCGTCCTTGTCATATCCCATGTAAGTCTGTAGTCCTTTCACTACATCGGTCACATAAGCGCCTGTACCTTCCCCCCCTATCGGGCCGAAATCAGACGAAATCATGAGTGCACAGTCGCGCATCAGAGTGGCTACGGCATTTCCGGCAGTCGAAGAAAAAGATTGCGCGTAGCTGAGCGGCATATTGTCCCAGTCATAGGCATGTCCTAAAGACTGTGCAGCAATGTATCTCTGGTGAGTCCTCGTAGTGTAAGCCGGCAAAGTGCCACTACCCGCCTTGGGCCACTGATGATATCGCATGACAATAGCAGTAGCGGTGGCAGTGCAACCGGTATAGGTCTCCTTGCCGGCAATGTGCGGGCACAGCCAATTGTAAGGATTGGCCTGATCCCATTTAGCCGTCTCCAATTCTACCACCGCTTGTCCGGCACGGACCGTCGTCCAGCGTTGAGCCAGACTGTTGCTTTGCGTCGAACCATACGTCGGAGCACGACGTTTCTCCGCTATCTCTTCACTGATTCCCTGCAACCACAACTTCAGGTTGACAGGCAAATCGGTCTGTGGAAAACTACTGTCGAACGAATAGCCCAACACAGGCATTACCGCATCATCGCCCGCCACAATGACGAAGCCCTCGCTGCCGGTACAGCCGAACACATAATAGGCAGGAGCCTCTCCCACTGCCCGGGCAGACACAGCTTCATCCGTAACAAGCAACCGCAAAGAAGAAAAGGCGGAACGCTGCGGATGTCCCTCCTTGAAAAAGGTAATAGCCAACTCTTGAGCCTTCTCTACCGGAATATTGTCTGCCCACAAGAAAGTAGGCAGCAAACTGAATAAAAACAACAGCAAGTGTCTCATAGAACTAAAATATAAGGCAATGAATACTAAGGCTTACCAATTACTCTCCAACAGAAAAAACCAAGAAAAAGAATAGTCGGCAATCCCGATTACAAATATAAAGAAATCTATTATCTTTTGTGAATTATCGCATTTATTTATGCTCTATCAGCAAGAAAAAATATTTGCGAGACACTTCATCAGGGTGGAACGATATCAAGAATCCTCCTTCGTTCTGCAAACTTTTGGATGCATTTACATGCTTTTTATTTCTTATCGTTTCCATCTTGATTAATTAATACTTAAATTTGCCTCGCTAAAAAGACCTAAAACAAATCTAATATGAGAATAAATGTATTTTGTATCCTCATTTTCTGTTGTGTTTTCTTTTGCTATGGAAATCATATTCACTTTAAGCACATTAATGTAAAAGACGGTTTGTCGCAAATCACCGTCCTTTCCATTTATCAGGATGAAGTAGGAACATTGTGGTTTGGTTCCAGCGAAGGACTGAACAGATACAATGGCGACAAGATAGATATCTATCGTCCTTCGCAAAACGACAACGGCCTTACCCACAATGAAATCAGCGCCATTTGCGGAGACAAGAGCGGAAGCATCTATATCCGATCCATCTATGATTTGATAAAGTTCGATATAGAAAAAGAAAAGTTTACCTGCATCCTTCCAAATGCAGCCCATACCATGTATTGCTATAAAGATACATTATGGCTCGGGTATCGGAACGAATTGCAATACTATCTGAAAAGTGACGGAAAAATACACCACGCTGCTACCTTGGACAATAAATTCAGTATTGGAAACTCTCTAATTATAGACAAGGATTACATCTGGATGGGACATAAGCAAGGTGTTTCATTAATATCCCGTAAAGATTATAAAACAATCAAGACCATCACGGGCATCTCTCATGTTTCTTCCATCTACAGAGACAGCCGAGGAAATATATGGGCCGGCACTGTGCAGGATGGTCTATACCGTATCAGTCCGCAGGAAGAAATAACACATTACACCGATAGCAACCGTTTATCCAATAATCAGATAAGAACAGTTCAGGAGGATAACAACGGACATATTTGGGTGGGAACTTTCAATGGTCTGAACCATTATAACCCAAATTCCGATACATGGTCCGCCCATCTGCATCAAGATAATATAGACTACGGACTCAGCCATAACTCTATCAACTGCTTATATAAAGACCTGCAAGGAACAATCTGGATAGGAACTTATTTCGGTGGAGTAAATTACTTTAATCCTGATACCAACACGTGTCGGTTTTATGGTTCGGGAGCAACAGGAAACCATTTCCTGAGTTTTCCTTTTGTCGGCAAGATGGTAGAAGACAGGACGGGGAACCTTTGGATATGTACGGAAGGAGGAGGATTGAATCTGTTCAACCGAACTACCCGGACCTTTGAGAAATTCTCTTATCATGCCAATGGACTGCCCGGAACAGCTCATAATAATATGAAATGTATCTATTATGCCAAGGAAAGAAACAAACTATACATAGGTACGCATACAGGCGGTCTCGCCGTCTTCGACATTACCCGGAAACAGTTCCGTACGCTAATTCCTTCTCAAAACAACCCGACTTCACAAGCCGGAAATATCGTCAACGAAATACAACCTTATAAAGACAAGCTTATTATACTGACGCAAGCCGGTGTCTACCTTTTCAATCCCGAGCAAGAGACATTCTCCCCCCTCACCCACAATGAGGACATCAATAAGCTTCTCTTCCGTCCCTATCAATTCGAAACCTTTCTTATTGACAGCAAAGAAAGATTATGGCTGGCCGATTCAAAAGGAGGACTTCTGTGTATCCACATGACGGACAACAGCCTCCATCGCTATTATACCAATGCGCAAGACTCTTCTTCCATCGGCAAATTCAGGATAGTGGATATCATGGAAAACAGCAAAGGCGAGATATACTTTGGTACCATCGGCTCAGGCTTATTCAAATATATCCCCGACAATGATTCCTTCTGTCAATATGGATTAGGCAATAATGCGCTGCCTAGCGATTATTGCTACTATATCTGTGAATCTCCCATTTACCGCCATCTACTGATTCTACACAGCAAAGGATTCTCCCTCTTCGATCCCGAAACCGGTAAAAGCAAGCATACATACAATTTATTTCAAATGGGATATTGCCAGGGGTCAAGCATTTATTTCGCACAAAATGGAGAAACCTTTATCGGCGGAGTAAACGGCATGCTTTCTTTTTTCGAAGAACAACTCTACCACAGCAACAATAATTATCATATCTATTTTGATCAGTTGTGGGTGCATAACACACGCGTACTGCCCGATGATGAAACCGGAATCCTCTCGCAAACACTCTCGCAAGTAAAAGAAATCAGGCTTTCACACGACCAGAACAATCTAATCTTCGAGTTTTGTTCCTCCAATTATACGTTGAACGAAGACATCATTTATGAATACAAATTAGAAGGCTTTTCCGACCATTGGATTCCTACCCATTCACAGTCTATTTCCTACACCAATCTCAGTCCGGGCATGTATCGTTTAACCGTTCGCGAACATCAAGGTACGCACAGTATCAGCCTCAACATCTACATCGCTCCTCCATTCTATGCCACTTACTGGGCATTTATGATATATATATTGTGTGTGATTGGTATCATGTACCTCATCATTTATATCAAAACCAAACAAACCCAACTTCAGACCTCACTCCAATTCGAGCGCAAAGAAAAAGAACGTACAGAAGAGCTAAATCAGGTCAAACTGAGATTCTTCACCAACATTTCACATGAGTTCCGCACCCCTCTCACACTGATTATCGGACAGATTGAAGTGTTATTGCAGTCAAACAAGCTTGCTCCCACCATCTATAATCGTATATTGCATATCTATAAGAACGCGTGGCACATGAGAGATCTCATTTCAGAACTTTTAGACTTCCGCAAACAGGAACAAGGCTACCTGAAACTGAAAATTGAACATAAGGATATCGTCCCTTTTATAAAGGAAATATATATGTCCTTTTATGAATATGCCGCCACCCAGCAAATCAATTACCGGTTTGAATGCCCGGAACAGGAACTCAAACTATGGTTTGACCCGGTACAACTGCAAAAAGTCATATTCAATCTGATTTCAAACGCCTTTAAATATACCCCAAAAGGAGGTAAAATCAATGTGAGCATCAGCAGTACAAACACACAGGCTCATATAAGTATAAAGGATAATGGTTCCGGCATTCCGCAAGAAGCAGTCAACAAAATATTCGAGCGTTTCTACCAACTGGAGAATGGTGCCAACAAATTCACGCTCGGCACAGGAATCGGACTAGCACTTTCCAAAGGAATCATCGACCTGCATCATGGAAACATCCATGTAAAAAGCGAACCTGAACAAGGAAGCGAATTCATTATTGACCTGCTAAAAGGAAATTCCCATTTTTCACCCGAAGACATTGCGCATACCCGCCTGACCACGGATGACAGCAGAGATATCAACAAGCCGCTCGACCTGACAGAAATGCCCGTTGAAGAAGTCCTTCCCGTTGTACCGGATACAGACAGTGGAAAACCTGTGCTCCTCATAGTGGAAGATAATAAAGAAATGCTGGATTTGCTGAAGAGCATATTCGAATCCATGTATGAAGTACACATTGCCCAAAACGGCAAGGAAGGATTACAAATGGCATATCAGGTACATCCCAGCCTCATTATCAGCGATGTGATGATGCCGGAAATGTCGGGTAAGGAATTATGCTACAAAATAAAAAACAGTATCGAACTATCTTATATCCCCGTCATATTGCTCACAGCACAGGTATCTGAACAATATACAATAGAAGGATATATGTTCGGTGCAGACGATTATATCACCAAGCCCTTTAATGTGAAAATTCTCATAGCACGCTGCAGTAACCTTATTAAGACTCGGCAACAAATGCTGGAACGGCTTAAACAGCCTATTGCCAACAAACAAGAAGCCCCGGACACCATTAACATAAACGACCGACAACTATTGGAAAAAGCGACACAAATAATTAAAGAGAATTTTGAAAACCCGGAGTTTGACATGAATCTTCTCGCCTCTGAGCTTGGAATGGGACGCAGCAAACTATATACGAAATTAAAAGAAATAACCGGACTGACTCCCAACGAGTTTACTCTCAAGTTAAAACTGGAAGAAGCCATGCATTTATTAAACAATGCACCTCATCTCAATGTGACGGAAATTTCCTACCAGCTCGGATTCTCTTCGGCCAGATACTTCAGCAAATGTTTCAAAACATTCTATGGTATTGCTCCTTTGAATGTACGTAAGAATGCTAATCCATCCGCAAAAGAGGAGTAGAAGACAATAGGGGAGAAAATAAATAGGGGTGTATCAAGACGTTCTAATGCTGTCGCTTAGCCCGTAGGGGCGAGGTTCGCTCGCCCGAAAACAGCTTGCTTTGTGTATTCGGGCAGGCAAACCCTCCCCCTACAGTTGACAATTTAATAGACCGTTTTAGTTTTGACACACCCCAAACCTAACCGTAATCCAACCTTTTACCTCAACAATTAAGATATTTGTTTAATCCCATCCCGGATTCTGTGTTATCTCTTTGTTCTTACCAATCACATTAACAGGTATAGGATGATAATAATGCTTATTTTCATCAAACGAGCGATTTTCCCAGTCGGTGCCGGCAAACACATCAATATAATGTTTTCCGTTCAATTCAAACAGCTTCACACGTTCAGGATCAGCCTTGCCTTCTGACGGATTAAAACGAGGATTATCAAAATCTGACGGTTCAAAACGCATACCCAGTACACGATTTGCCAAACGCTTGCCCCATTTCCAACGCATCAAATCCTGATAGCGAGTATCTTCAAAACACAGTTCAACACGACGTTCACGACGAATTTCAATAATAAGGGAAGACAAACCTTCAGCCGCATATTTCGGGTCCATTACAGGATTCAGGGTCAAGTGAGGCATTCCGGCACGATCACGAATCACATTGACAGTCCGGTCTAAATCAGACTGTGTAATTGTTCCCAATTCAGCTTTTGCCTCTGCCAAATTCAATAAGACTTCAGCATAGCGCAACAATGGAGCGTCATGTGTCTCGTTACCATAACCTTTCATATCTTGCTCGGCAATATAATACTTAATAACATGATAACCTGTAGCCGATTCCCAACCTGTCATTCCCGCTACCCGAGGGAAGATAAACTTGTCTTTATTGTACAGAATTTCTTTTGAGTGACGAGGATCAAGCACAATCTGAGTCAAACGCGGGTCACGGTTATCCAAAACATTCTCATACTCATCATCATTAAAAGTCTCACTCAAAGCAACAGGTTTAGCACTTCCATCCGGTTCGATGCAAAGGAAGTCGTCTACAAAATCCTTTGTAGCACCATTACCCGAAGCAACCAAATAACCGCACAAACGATGTCCCAACAAACCGGCTACATACTTTCTAAACAGAATCACTTCTTTATTATCAGTCAAATCATCACTGGTAAATAAAGTGGCATAGTCTCTATCCGGATTTCCGGTATTATAGATTTCATATTTCTTCATTGCCATCAACGCTTCAGATGCTTTCACAGCTTCCTGCAAGAAGTTTTCATAATCACCCAGTCCATGGTATTTTCTATAAGTACCTTCGTAAAGGCAAATACGTGATTTTAATGCCAATGCTGCACCTTTTGTCACACGCACCCCTTTATTACCCCAGTCTTCCGGCAAATAGTCGCAAGCCTTATTGATATCTTCCAGAACATGGTCCATCACTTCCTTGCGGGGAGTACGCGGCCCATACAGTTCTTCAGAATCCGTAGTCAAAGGAGTAGTGATATAAGGGACATCACCATACATCTGCACTTTATCCAAATAGAACCATGCACGAAAGAAATAAGCCTCACCTGCATACTTGTTTCTGATATTTTCTGCTATTCCCACTTTCTCATAATTAGCAAAGAAAGTATTGATGCGGCGCAGCAAAGTCCAATACCACCCTCCGGCAGTCGGGTCATTGGGAACCGTCTCTTTTCCGGCTGCAATCTTTGTATACGAAGTATGGTTTGAGTTACTCTTCGAAACATAGTTATCAGTCTGTACATCCTTCCAGAAATAATCCGCATAACTACTATTCCATGCACCCAGGGTATGTCCTACCATAAAACGGTAATAACTGTCATTTCCGGCTTCATTGTAAATACCGTTATTATAGACTTCAAGGTCACTTTCGGTCTTCCAATAGCTATTGTCATTCAAGTCGTGTGTCGGATTTCTATCCAAAAAGGAGTCATTACAAGAAACACACATCAATGATACAGCCGCTAAAGCTGCTATATTTAATATTATTTTTTTCATCTTGTCTACTAAATTTAGAATGTTACGTTTAATCCGAATGAATAAGTACGCTGGAACGGATATACCATAGTACCATTCTTACCTGCTGCTTCAGGGTCATAAGCTCCCTTCACATTAGTGAACTCAAACAAGTTCTCAGCACTGAAATAAACACCTGCCTTTGCAACGTGCAGGAAGCTCAACCATGATTTCGGGAAGTCATATCCTACTGTCAGATTCTTCAGACGACAGTAAGAAGCATCCTGCAAATACTTGGTCTGCTTTTGTTGGTTCTTTGTTTCGCGTGCAATAGGACGTGCAAAATATGCATCACGATTATCTTCAGACCATGAGTCCGTAACAAACCATTTCTGAGTATTATAATACTGTGTTGCCACCGGCCAGAAAGGTTGTGAACTCGGCCAGAAATCACGTTTGCCGATACCCTGGAAGAAGACATTCAAATATACATTCTTATAAGACATATTAGCAGTGATACCGTATTGGTAACGCGGAGTAGTGTTACCGATTACTTTCAAGTCACCATGGTCATCTAATGTATTCGAGCCGTTGTTTATCTTCTTATTTCCATCCAGATCTTTATACATGATATCACCGGGAGCCCAGTTAGCACCTAACTTAGACTGGTCTGCATGGTTTTGCACATCAGTGTCCGACTGATAGAAACCTTCTGTTTCATATCCCCATATTTCACCAATCTTCTGACCTACATAATAGTCACTTAATGTTCCACTCGGATTTTCATATTTAGTAATTTCAGCCTGTGAATCCGAAAGGATAAAGCCTAAATCATAAGAGAAGTCATTGCCAATACGGTCATTCCATTTAACGGATACTTCCCAACCACGAGTGCGTAGCTCCGCTTTGTTGGCAGGAGGAGCCGTTGTTCCCAATACTTCAGGATATTCCACTTTAACAAGCATATCCGATGTTGTTCTCTGATACCAGTCAAAAGAGAAGTCCAAACGTTGGTTCAACATTGTAAAATCAAGACCAATATTAAAGGTAGAAGCTTTTTCCCAAGTCAAGTCGCTGGATACCAAGCCTGCCGGATTGATATACAAAGATTTCTCACCGTCTACAAACAGCCAGTTTCCTGCTGTACCCGAAGCCATAAAGGGAATATACGGATAATATTTAGTGTTACCCGACCAACTGCTGGCCGTCAACAACTGATTACCCAAGATACCGTATGAAGCACGTACCTTCAAGTTATCCAACCAAGAACGGGTAGATTCCATGAAAGCTTCTTCCGAAACACGCCATGCTCCCGAGAATGAAGGCAGGAATACAAAACGATTATCGGACGGGAAGCGGGAAGTTCCGTCATAACGGCCGTTCACTTCAAATAGATAACGGTTATTATAGATATAATTCAAACGGAAGAAACCGCCGCGTAATGCCCATTCATAACCGCTTTCACTAACAGTTTGCATACCGGTACCCAAGCTCATTGAAGGTAAATCCTGAGATATAAGGTTCTGACGGGTAGCAGTAGTTGTATTATACTTAGTCAATTCCTGATTGAAACCTAACATGGCTTTTACATAATGCTTTTCTGCAAAAGTGTGTTCGTAGTCTGTATAAGCATTGAAAGAATAATAATCTTTATTACCGTTCACCCACGAATAACTGTTGTTATTGGTATTACCTTCCGTCTCAACAAAAGCATTGGTAATCATATCCACTTTTTTACGATGTTCGGCACTGCGGCTGTAATTCAGGTTATAAGTAAAATCCACACGTGCATGCCAATCTTTCGTAAAAGTAAAATCCGCACTACCTGTCAACCAGATATCATGTACTTTCTTCTTGTCACGACCTCCTTGTTCCAGCAAAGAAATAGGATTCTGGTCATCGAAATATTTACCGGCATATTGGTCAAGTTCCGGATAACGTGCATCACCTCCCCACGGACGAGCCATACGTGTCGGAGTTGAAAATACCATCTGCTGCCAAACATCATCTTTATATTTATGAGGCTTATCGGTAGTAGTATAGTTATACAATACTTTAGCCCCCAGCTTCATCCATGGAGTCGTTTGATTATCTACAGACAAACGAGTATTCAAACGCTGATAGCTGTCTTCCCCCACTTTATACATCCCAGATTGATTTACATAACCTACAGAAGTATAAAATTTAGTCTTTTCATTACCTCCCGAAATATTTATATTATGGCGATGAGAAGGAGTATATTTCTTCAGCATTAAATCGGTCCAATCAGAATGACCATAATAATACATAGTACCGTTCAGCACTTCATATTCAGGATTATTAGCCGGATCATTAGCATAATTCTTCATTTTTTCCACTGTATCCGGATTATACATCACATCCAAATTAGCATTTGTCATTGCCCGATTTACAAATTCGGCATGTTCCCAACTTGTGTCGACCATCTCCGGCAATACAGTCGGTTTAGAGAATGCCACGTTACCGGAATAAGATACAGTAGTCTTCATATCCGAACCTGCATTTTTCGTAGTTACCAAAATAACACCATAAGCAGCACGTACACCATAGATGGCAGATGCAGCCGCATCCTTCAAGACCGTAACGTTGGCAATATCATTCGGATTAATCATGTCAAGATCCATTTCCACACCGTCAACCAATACCAATGGGCTGCCACCATTTATAGAAGTAGTACCACGCACATTCAGTGTTGCTCCGGTACCCGGCTCACCACTACTCGGCGTAATCTGCAAGTTAGGTATAGTCCCCTGCAATGCACTGGTAGACGAAGTGATGGGACGTGATTGCAAAACTTTTGCATCAACAGTTCCCACAGAACCTGTCAAATTCACTTTCTTTTGCGAACCATACCCCACAACCACTACTTCATCCAAAGCCTGGCTGTCTTCTTTCAATTTGATAGTAAAGCTAGTTTGATTTCCAACTTTAATCTCCATACTCTGATAACCGATATAAGAGATTTGCAGAATAGCTCCTTCAGGTACATTGCTCAGGGTAAACTTTCCTTCAAAATCGGTTATCGTACCGTTTGTCGTACCTTTTACCATCACATTTGCACCGATAATAGACTCTTGTGAATCCATCACCACACCGGTAATAGTCTTACCTTGTTGCGCAACAATGGCCACTGATGCCACATCCGATTTAGCCGGCAGCAAAGATGTCTTCGCTGCATCCGGACTTGCAAATACACTCACATTTGCCAACAGCATTGATGTAGTGCACATGAAGAATCCTTTCTTTCGTAAAAGCAAAGAAATCCGTTTCGATGTTTTTTTCATAATAATAGCTTAAAATTCGTTAGTAGTAAACTTTTTAACAGTACAAAAATAGGGTATGCCCTTCACTAGAGCATACCCTTTTTTTGAGTTCTTTGTACATAAATTAACCGAACGGACTATTTTATACATAACTATGGACGCGAAGGATACATTATCAGCCGGACACTACCGCTTTGCAACGGTTTCTTCAGACGAATACCGATACGCGTATAAGCAGGAGAGTTCACTTCAACAGTCTCCGAATCAAATTCTACCACACCCGGAGCTTCAATATCCACCGTCATTTTTTCTCCTCCCAGCACCAACTCCAAACGATTATTTCCTATCATCTTCCAGTCGGCACGAGTAGTAATAGCTGTTTCAAAAGAAATTCCTGACACTGCTTCAAAACGGTCTTCAATCACGAACGTTCCTTCTCCGGCACGATTATAAGTAAAGGTACGTATCAGCTTTTCCAGTTCAGGTACCGCAGTAGCATAAGCAGATGTATAATCAATCTGAAAGATATCTGTGCCGCCAGTCAGTTCTTTCTTCAACACCACTCCCTGAGCCTTCTTGCCCGACACCTGACATTGTCCGTTGATAAAGGGAACGGGATGACCAAATGAATTTTTAATAGGATATTTATAAGCATTTCCACTGAAATAGTCACCGGGATAAGAGAAAGGTCCACCCATATCGCCTGCCATCGTCTGACTACCCATCACTACTGCATAAGAACCCACATCATTATGATTATGGTTTTCCGCGTTATGCCCTCCCTTTACAGATACGCCCAAACGACAAGTCGAACCGGTAGCAGGGCGGCTAATAATAATGCCTGCTTCATCATAACAAGAATGAAGTTCATCAGCCTCGGCCTTCAATACCTCTTGTATTTCGGGAGTCATTTCCACTTTCCAAGCCTGATGGGGGAACATGCCGATGGTGTGCAATGAAAGATTATCCATACCGGGTATTTCATATTTTTCTTCATAAGGAGCTGTACCCAACACATTATCACAATAGTTTGTAATAAACCAAGAAGGTGAAACACCTGCACGACAGTCGGCGTAGGCAGGGCAAACCTGATTCATGATCTGAATCTTCTTTCCATATTGTGCAATACGGGCAAACTTAGGAGTACGGAAGAAATCAATCTTCCCTTTCGTAGCACGACAAATTTCTTCACGCAACAAGATAAACGAGCAAAAACCATAATTATAATATCCTACCCCCTCACTGCAATATCCGTCATCACTATATCCCTTCATTCCATATACATAATACTTCTCAGCAGCAGCCACAAAGTAAGCACGCTCTTCCTTGTCCTGCAACAAAGCAAGTGCAGCTCCTGTCACGCCGGCCAAGCACACCGAGTTCCAGTTATTCGTGACAGTAAACCAATAAAAAGGTTTTGTTTCTTCCAAACAACGGTAGATAGGGCGGAACACCTTCTCACGGAAAGCACACATCGCCAAAGCTTTCGTTTCGGCCGGCAAGCGGTCATCCAATAAATAAATACATTGCGCCAATGTATTTCCGGCAGTAGCAACAACCAAATCCACATAATAATCAGTTCCATGATAGTTATGCAAGTTACGGTCATGTGCAGGAATTGACCAAGGCTTCTGGTGACAGAGCTCTTCCACCCCTTCACAAATCGCCGGAATAAACCGTCGCTTATTTTCCAAACATTCCGCCAATACCAATCGCCACAAATATTGATAACGGGCATTCATCATGTTCTCTCCCGGCAGACGAATCTCGGTCTTATTAAGATGCAAATAAAGCGAATCTACAAAAGGCGGCATTCCGTCCTTCAGGCTGGTATGAGCCTCTTCAATTAATTTTCGAGCTTCAGGAGTATTCTTCATCTTATCCCAATAAGTACGATCTTTATAAGTTACTCCGATACCTTCCGGTTTTTCCGGTAACATGTCGGCTATCTCACGAATACGTTCTGCCGAAATATTATTTCCATGTATCTCGTCTTTTGCCATCCGGTAAACCTCTGTCCCTGCCAGCAAAAATGCACCCGGGCCATACACCTCTGTCATTTCACGGGTTACTTTTTTGGGGTCAGCACCAATAGGCTGCACATAGCCCAATTTACCATCTTCCTCTACTGCCCCTACCAAAGCTTTCCAGCCCTTTTCCACTATGGGAAGGAATTCTTCTTTCGACAACAATCCTTCGTTGATGCCGTATGCCAAAGCATAGACAAAGAAACCGGAACAACTGGTTTCCGGAGAAGAATAAGAATGAGGGTCCAGCATACTGGCTCTCCAAAAGCCATCAGACTGTTGCAAGGTGGCTACACGAGTAGCCAGTTCCACAAACAGGTTCTCATAAAAAGTTCTGTATTTATTTCCCGCAGGAAGTTCACGAAGAATTTCGACCAGTCCACCCAATACCCATCCGTTTCCTCTCCCCCAAAACACCTTCTCACCATTGGCCTCTTTTTGAGTAAAGTAACGATGGTCTCTATAAAACAAACGGGCATCCTTATCATAAAGGAACTCATAAGTTTCTTTATACTCCTTATCCATAAAACGGAGAAATTTCTTATCACCGGTAATGTTATACAAACGGGCATAAACCGGCGGAGCCATAAATAATGCATCGCACCATGTCCATTTTTCTAAAGTGGAAGCATCACCATAATCCAATAAGAAAGATCCTTTAGAAGGATGCTCCATCACCCATTCAGTACGGGCCTTCGTAGGAATCAGCATCTCTTCTTTTCCATATTTACGATAAAGATCCAAATATGTTTGTGCAACACAGATATCATCTGCATGATACATCCGTTTATCCACTTGCCAATAATTGCGTGCCCCCAAGCACCGCAACCACTTAAAATAAAAATCATCCTGATTTTCCTGCTCCGCCACGGATGCCCATTTAGACAAGCCCAGATAAAACGTAGCATTTACCCAATTCAACGGATCATAGGTAACTTCTTTCATGTGGGCAATTTGCCAGTCGGCAACACGCCTCATTGTTTGTCTTACTTCATGTTTTGAAAAAGAATTTTGTGCATAAGAGCAACATACCACCCAGCACAAAGACAACAAAAATGCTATTCGTTTATTCATAATAATATTTATAGTTTTTTTATTGCTACAAAATTAAAGCTTCAGGTATTCTTTATGTAGCAATATTGTCCTGAGTATATACATTTATAGTACTCAAATAGCATTTTCACCCCTTCCAAGTCGGAAACTCAGTATAAACACAAAAAAAGCCTCCGAATCATTTGACTGACTCGGAGGCTTCCATTAAAAACGGCGGCTACCTACTCTCCCACTGTTACGCAGTACCATCGGCGTGACAAGGCTTAACTTCTCTGTTCGGAATGGGAAGAGGTGGAACCCTTGTGCTATAGCCA
>ENA-UERX01001155-UERX01001155.1-human-gut-metagenome-genome-assembly--contig:-NODE-1155-length-17270-cov-64.194730_pt1 | contig 17270 bp, 10 predicted proteins | sample MGYA00242992_ERZ507993 | MGnify/ENA primary metagenome ERZ507993 (study PRJEB26167, sample SAMN06115487) | human gut metagenome | host: Homo sapiens | place: China:Chongqing | collected 2015-04-10... | reverse complement strand
AGGGAAGTTACAACTGAAAAATCCCGTAATGACCGCTTCCGGCACTTTCGGGTACGGTCTTGAGTTCGCAGACTTTGTGAACTTGGAAGATATCGGCGGAATCATTGTGAAAGGTACGACATTGAAGCCTCGTGAAGGTAATCCTTATCCCCGCATGGCAGAGACGCCTCAAGGGATGTTGAACTGTGTGGGGCTGCAAAACAAGGGCGTGGATTATTTTTGCGAGCATATTTATCCCCAAATTAAAGACATCCGTACGAACATGATCGTGAATGTCTCCGGCTCGTGTTGCGAGGACTATGCGGAGTGTGCCGCACGCATTAACGAACTGGAGCGCATTCCGGCCATAGAACTGAACATATCCTGTCCGAACGTGAAGCAAGGGGGGATGGCTTTCGGCGTGACAGCCGAAGGGGCTTCGGCTGTGGTAAAAGCCGTGCGTAAGGCGTATGACAAGACTTTGATTGTCAAACTGTCTCCGAATGTGACGAATGTGGCAGACATAGCTCGTAGTGTGGAAGACGCCGGAGCGGATTCCGTGAGTCTTATCAATACGTTGATGGGAATGGCTATCGACATCGAAAAACGCCGCCCGGTATTGTCCATAGCCACCGGGGGGCTGAGTGGTCCGGCTGTGAAGCCCGTGGCTTTACGTATGGTATGGCAGGTAGCCCAAGCGGTGAAGATACCCGTAGTAGGTTTAGGGGGAATCATGAATGCGCGTGATGCCATAGAATTTCTTTTGGCGGGAGCTTCGGCCATAGAAATCGGAACGGCTAATTTCATAGATCCGGCTGTAACGGTAAAGGTAGCCCGAGGGATAGATGAATATCTGGAACGGCACGGTTGTCGCAGTGTACGTGAAATTATCGGTGCTTTAGGAGAGTAAATAGGATTTTCCCTATCTTCCCGTCGGGTTTTTCTTTGCATAATAAAGAGACTTATATGTATATTTGCATTATAAAGTTACTACAAAAAAGTGAAATGCGGAAGAATATGGTAATGGATTTGATTTACAGGGGTTTCATTTACGCTGCCAATTATTCCGAGAGCCATTACAATCCACGCCGAAGCCAAATCAAGACGGAGCTACGTTACTTGTTCGTAACCACGCTCAATAGGTGACGAAATGGACACGAATAACGAAACAAGGCTTTAAGGATTAGTGAGTTACTGACAACTCACGCAAAAAATCCGGTAACGAAAAAAGATTGCGCCGTTCTTCCGCAATTTGCGTATCAGAGGAGGGCTCTTCACCAACTAATTTTGAACAAAAAAATTAAGGACGATGAAGAGTACATTTTCAGTTATTTACTACCTCAAACGTCAGGTAGTGAAAAAAGACGGGACGGTTCCCGTCATGGGACGCATCACGGTGGACGGCAGCCAGACGCAATTCAGTTGCAAACTGACCATCGATCCCAAGTTGTGGGACACCAAAGGGGGACGTGTCACGGGCAGAAGCACGGCGGCACTCGAAACGAACCGCATGCTTGACAAGATGCGGGTGCGCATCAACAAGCACTATCAGGAAATCATGGAGCGTGACAACTTCGTCACGGCAGAGAAGGTGAAGAACGCCTTTCTCGGACTGGAACACCGCTATCACACGCTGATGCAGGTGTTCCAGCAACACAACGAGGACTATGCCAAGCAGGTGGAAGCAGGCATGAAAGCCAAAGGCACACTCTTGAAGTACAAGACCGTTTACAAGCACCTGCAAGATTTTCTCAACATCCGTTACCACGTGAAGGACATCGCGTTGAAAGAGCTTACCCCCGCTTTCATTTCCGACTTCGAGATGTTTCTGCGCACGGACAAACACTGCTGCACCAATACCGTGTGGCTGTATGTATGCCCACTTCGGACGATGGTGTTCATCGCCATCAACAACGAGTGGCTCACACGCGACCCGTTCCGGGAGTATGAAATCAAGAAGGAGGAAACGACACGCAGTTTCCTGACGAAAGAGGAAATCCGGCTGCTGATGGAGGGCAGGCTGAAAAACGCCAAGCAGGAGCTTTACCGCGACCTCTACCTGTTCTGCGCCTTCACGGGCTTGTCGTTCGCCGACATGCGCAACCTGACGGAAGAGAACATCCATACCTACTTCGACGAACACGAGTGGATAAACATCAACCGCCAGAAGACGGGCGTGGTGTCCAATATCCGCCTGCTCGACATCGCAAAGCGCATCATCGACAAATACCGGGGACTGTGCGGGAACGGCAGGATTTTCCCCGTTCCCCACTACAACACGTGCCTTGCCGGAATCCGTTCCGTTGCCAAGCGTTGCGGCATCACCAAGCATATCACGTGGCATCAGAGCCGCCACACGGCAGCTACGACGGTGTTCCTCTCCAACGGCGTACCCATTGAAACGGTGAGTTCCATGCTGGGACACAAGAGCATAAAAACGACGCAGATATACGCAAAAATCACCAAAGAGAAGCTCAACCAAGACATGGAGAACCTTGCCGCAAGGTTGAACGGCATCGAGGAATTTGCAGGTTGCACCATCTAAAAACAGAGAAGCCATGACACGAGGAACCATCATCATAGAGGACAACAGGGTCAGCGTAACCGGTAACGGGGTATGGATGACCGCCACAGAAATCGCCGGGCTGTTCCACACGGGCGTCCCGGCAGTGAACGCCGCCATCAGAGCCGTCCGCAAGCCGGACGTGCTGAACGACTACGAGGTGTGCCGCTACATGCGGCTTGAAAACGGGCTGCACGCGGATGTTTACTCGCTTGAAATCATCATCCCCGTCGCCTTCCGGCTGAACACCTACCATGCGCACGTGTTCCGCACGTGGCTGGTAGGCAAGGCACTCACGAAGGAAAAGCGGCAGGCATACGTGATGTTCATACAGAACGGAAAAGCCGGGTATTGCTAAACACACATACATATAATTATAAAGGAAACGGACAGCCCGTATGGAGTTGCCCGTTCCCTTTTTTCATGCAGCCGCCTTATTCCATCGGCTTGCTGTAGTTCGCCTCCAGCAGCTCACGCAACCCCGATTCGGGGTAAAGCACCTTTCCTCCCAAAAGGATAAAGGGCAGCACCCTGTTGTTGCGGTACTCCTGCAAGGTGCGGCGGCTGACACGGAGCAGTTCCGCCACCTCCCTGTCCGTCAGGTAACGCTCCCCATCCAGCGGCGGACGGTAACTTTCCAGAAAGGCGGAAAGCCATTTCGAGCCTTTGCGCATGTTCTGCACGACGGAGGCAAGCGGCTCGTCCTCCATCGTAAACACTTCATTGTTCTCGTTCATCATCATTTCGGATTCAGTGGGTTGTGAATAATAAAAAATCAAATCATTTTCCGCCGGGATAGAGCGTGCCGACAAGCGGAATGAGCCTTTTGACCTCCTCCGGCTTGTAATAGAACCTGCGGTTAATCTGCGAGTAGCCGATAAGCCGCCTGTCACGCAAGGTCTGCAACGTGCGCGGGCTGATCCTCAACTGCCCACAGACCTCCTCGCCCGTGAGCCACCTTTCCATCCGCCCGCCGTCGCTCCTGCGCCTCAGGGCGGCTACCTTCTCCGCGAGGGCGTTGAAGGACGCCACCATCATCTCGAAGGTCTTTTTCTCGATAGATACTATTTCCATAAGCAAAACATTTCAGAGTTTGCCGCAAAGGTAACGAAGCCGCCTTGCACACGTGCCGTTTCCCGCTAAAAGGCAGCTTGTTGCGCCGTCTGTCCGGTTTACGGAGCCATTATCCGTAAAAATCTTACGTGAGCCACGTAGTGAGCTGTTAAAGCCCCTTTGGTTTATTGCCGAATTTTGCCGCAGAAACCAAAAGAAAGGACTGAATATGAAAGTGATAACGATGGAAAGTTCCGCCTTCACCGCATTGACGGAACAGATAGCCGAGATAGCGGCACACGTGCGTGCCGTTTCCGGCGGGAGAAAGGAAGAAGCTCCCGACAGGCTGCTCACCACCCGCGAGGCGGCGCACCTGCTGAACGTGAGTTGCCGCACCCTCCAGCGCATGCGCAGCGAACAGCGCATCGCCTATGTCGTGCTGCGCGGCAAGTGCCGCTATCGGCAGTCGGAAATCGACCGCCTGCTCGAAGACAGCACCGTCACGGGAGATGCCGCGACACCGGAACAGATGAAACGCAACCACACGCTGCGCACGGGCGGCAGACCCAAAGGAAGGAGGACGTAGGACATGGAACTGCTTACCCGCAACAATTTCGAGAACTGGATGCAGAAGGTGATGGAACGGCTCGACCGTCAGGACGAGATGCTGCTATCCATGCAGCCGTCCGGCAAAGCCCCGAACCCGATGGAAGGGATCAGGCTTTTCGACAACCAAGACCTGTGCATGCTGCTCCAGATCAGCAAGCGCACCCTGCAACGCTACCGCAGCATCGGCGCATTGCCCTACAAGACGCTCGGCAAAAAGACCTATTACAGCGAGGCGGACGTGCTGACGTTCCTCTCCGAACATGTAAAGGATTTCCGCAAGGAAGACATAGCCTTCTACAAGGCTCGTATCCATAATTTCTTTCAAAAATAACCATTAAAACATTTTTCAGATGGCAAAGAAAAAAGACGAAAAGGACGTGCTGGTTGTCCGTGACGAGAAGACGGGCGAAATCAGCGTGGTAGCCGGGCTGAACGCCGACGGCTTCCCCAAGCGCATCCCCGCGAAAGCGGAGAACTCGCAGAGTTTCCTGCAATTCGACCGGCACGGCGACGTGCTGGACAACTTCTTCAAGAACTTCTTCCGGCAGTGCAAGGAACCCAGCCGCTTCGGTTTCTACCGTGTCGCGGCGGATCAAGCCGACAAACTGCTGGAGGTTATCAAGGACTTGCTGAAAGACCCCGACGGCAACAAGGAACTGCTTGCGCCCCACAAGGTGGACACCTCCGGCTACGAAAAGAAAGTACAGGAGGAGCAGTCCGCCGAAAAGCAGGAACAACCGGAACAGAAACAAGATGACGAACCTAAAAAACAGGAAGAACTGGAACAGAAAAACGAACAGAATCAGGAAAGCCCGCAGCAGACGCAGGGCAACCGGGGCTACCGGCCCATCGACGAGAGCAAGATCAACTGGCAGGAGTTGGAGGAGAAATGGGGCGTGAAGCGCGACGACCTTGAAAAGTCGGGCGACCTTGACAGGATGCTCAACTACGGCAAGTCCGACTTGGTGAGGGTGTCGCCCAATTTCGGCGGAGAGGCTTTCGAGCTGGACGCCCGCCTCTCCTTCAAGAAGGACGGCGAGGGCAATGTCAGCCTTGTGCCGCACTTCATCCGCAAGGAGCAGAAGCTCGACGAGTACAAGGAACACAAGTTCTCCGACGAAGACCGTAAGAACCTGCGCGAAACGGGCAACCTCGGCAGGGTCGTGGACCTCGTGGACAGGGAAACGGGCGAGATCATCCCCTCGTTCGTCAGCATCGACCGCAAGACGAACGAAATCACGGATGTCCCGGCCAGCAAGGTGCGCATACCGGAGCGCATCGGCAAGACGGAAATCACCAAGCAGGAGCAGGGCATGCTGCGTGCCGGGCTACCCGTGCGCGACAAGCTCATCGAGCGCAAGGACGGCAGGAAGTTCGTCACCACCCTGCAAGTGAATGTGGAACAGCGCGGCGTGGAGTTCGTGCCGGGAACCGGCAGGTCGCCCCGTACCGCCCAAACGCAGGAAACGAAGAACAACCCCGCACAAGGACAGGCGCAGGGTACGGAGAATGCCGGGGGCACGAACAAGGAGCAACGCCGCAACACGTGGACGAACGCCGACGGCAGCATCCGCCCCATCAGCAAATGGAGCGGCGTGGACTTCACCGAACAGCAGAAAGCCGACTACGTGGCGGGCAAAGCCGTGAAACTGGAGAACGTGACCGACAAGCAGGGCTTCCACGCCACGATGTACATCAAGTTCAACCCGGAAAAGGGACGCCCGTACCGCTACGACACCAATCCAGACAACGCGCAGAAGGTCGCGTCTTCCAACGAGAGCCGCACGCAGGTGGCGGTGAACAGCGAGGGCAAGACCAACGAGGCTACCAAGAACCTGAAGGAGCCGTTGCGAAAGGGACAGACCGCCCCGAAGGACACCGCACAGCAACAGCAGCAGGAGAAGCCGCAGAAGAAAACGGGCAAGGGCATGAAGATGTAATCCAGTGTCCGCCACTAAATCCGAAGTAACATTTGTAAAATTCAAAACGACAGAAAAATATGAAGACAATCATTGCAGAAAAGCCGTCTGTGGCACGTGAGATCGCCCGCATCGTGGGCGCGACAAAGAGAGAGGAAGGATATTTCGAGGGAGGCGGCTACGCCGTGACATGGGCGTTCGGACACCTCGTGCAGCTTGCCATGCCCGACGGCTACGGCATACGCGGCTTCGTCCGTGACAACCTGCCCGTCATCCCCGACACCTTCACGCTCGTCCCCCGTCAGGTAAAGACGGAGAAGGGCTACAAGCCCGACAGCGGCGTGGTGACGCAGATCAAGACCGTCACCCGGCTATTCAAGGAAAGTGAACAGATCATCGTGGCGACCGATGCCGGACGCGAGGGTGAGCTTATTTTCCGCTACCTCTACCATTACACCGGATGCGCCACCCCGTTCGTCCGCCTCTGGATAAGCTCGCTTACCGACAAGGCTATCCGCGAGGGACTGCGCAACCTTGAAGCGGGCGGCAAATACGACGACCTCTATCTTGCCGCCAAAGCGCGGAGCGAATCGGACTGGCTCGTGGGCATCAACGGCACGCAGGCACTCTCCATCGCCGCCGGACACGGCACTTACTCCGTCGGGCGGGTGCAGACACCTACATTGGCGATGGTGTGCGCACGCTACTGGGAGAACCGCCGCTTCACGCCCGAAGCCTTCTGGCAGCTCCATATCGCAACGGACGGCTGCGACGAAGGAACTGTGAAGTTTTCCTCTTCCGAAAAATGGAAAGAGAAAGAGCCCGCGACGGAACTGTATAATAAGGTGAAGTCGGCAGGCACAGCCACCGTCACGAAAGCCGAACGCAAGGAGAAGACGGAGGAAACACCGCTCCTGTACGACCTGACCACGCTCCAGAAGGAAGCCAACGCCAAGCATGGCTTCACGGCGGAACAGACGCTTGAAATCGCGCAGAAGCTCTACGAGAAGAAGCTCATCACCTATCCGCGAACCGGAAGCCGCTACATTCCCGAAGACGTGTTCGCGGAAATCCCCAAGCTGCTTGCCTTCATCGGCAGCCTGCCCGAATGGAAGGGCAAGTTGCAGCCGAAAGCCGTGCCGACACGCCGCAGCCTGGACGGCGGCAAGGTGACAGACCACCATGCCCTGCTCGTCACGGGCGAGAAGCCGCTGTTCCTCTCCAAAGAGGACAGCACCGTCTATCACATGATAGCCGGGCGCATGCTTGAGGCTTTCTCCGAAAAATGCGTCAAGGACACTGCCACCGTCACGGCAGAGTGTGCCGGAGTGGAGTTCGTGGCAAAAGGCAGCATCATCAGGCAAGCCGGATGGCGTGCCGTCTATGGCAAGGAGAATGGAGAAGAGAACAACAGCCAAGAGGAAACCGCCGCCATTCCCTGTTGGCAGGAAGGCGACACGCTGGCACTGAAAGCCGCCTCCATCACGGAGGGAAAGACCAAACCCAAGCCGCTGCATACCGAAGCCACCCTGCTGTCCGCGATGGAAACGGCTGGCAAGGAGATAGAGGACGACGCATTGCGGCAGGCTATGAAGGATTGCGGCATCGGCACGCCCGCCACCCGTGCGTCCATCATCGAAACGCTTTTCAAGCGCGGCTATATGGAACGCTGCAAGAAGTCGCTTGTCCCCACCGAAAAAGGGCTTGCCCTCCACTCGGTCGTGAAGGCGATGCGTATTGCCGATGTCGCCATGACGGGCGAATGGGAAAAGGAATTGGCACGCATCGAGCGTGGGGAACTGCCCGCCGATGACTTCCGCAGGAAGATTGAGGCATATACACGGGAAATTACCTCCGAACTGCTGTCGTGCGACAAGCTGTTCGCCCGCAGGGATTCCGGCTGCAAGTGTCCCAAGTGCGGAGCGGGGACGATGCAGTTTTACGGCAAGGTCGTCCGCTGCGACAACGCGGAGTGCGGTCTGCCCGTGTTCCGCCTGAAAGCAAACCGCACCCTCTCTGATGATGAAATCAAAAACCTGCTCACCGACGGACACACGAAACTGCTCAAAGGATTCAAGAGCAAGCAGGGCAAGAGTTTTGATGCCGTAGTCGCCTTTGACGGGGACTATAACACGGTTTTCGTGTTCCCAGAAAGGAAAAGTAAAGCGACCTCTGCGAAAAGAAGAAAATAAATGTTTAACTTTGCCACTGGTTCAGAGTAATGAATTGTTCTTCGATACCGGATTACACTCATACTTTGGATTTAGTGGTGGCACTCGGAGGGATACCGAGTGCCTTTTTCTTCCTTTTTCCAACCGATTATCCCGTTAATTATCAATCCGCTAAATCCAAAGTAATGAACAACAAGAAGAAAAACGAGGGTCAGACCGACTTTTCCTATTACGGTCTGTACCTGCTGGACTACCTCACCACGAACAAGTTCGAACAGGCAGCCGATGAAGCCTTCATCCGAGAAAGAACCGACCGTGCCGCCGAAGCGTATGAACGGGCAAGGCTCGAAGGCTATCCTGCCGACGGGGCGCAGGAACTGGCGATGAAGGTGCTGACGGAGGGCCTTCGCTACTCCAGGCACGCCATCCTGCGCGAAGTCGTGGAGAACGAATTTGCGGGTGAAGTACCGGGAGAAAAATGTGAAGCCTTTACCCAGAAGCTGCTACCGCTTGTCGGAAACGTATTCTCCATCTATGACCTCTCGGACGACAATTTCGCCCTGTCGCCCGAATATGACCTGCTCTACACGGAGCTGACGGGAGCCGTCATCCTCTATATCGAAGAGTATGGCGTTTAACCGCAAACAGAGGCTGAGGGACAACATCGAGGCGATACGGACGGCATTCCTCCTTGACAGGGAACAGCGCACACCCACCGCACGCGAACGGCTCTTGTTAGAGCGTTATTGCGGGTTCGGGGGACTGAAGAGCATACTCAACCCTGCAAGGGAACTGACGGATGCCGTCCACTGGGCGAAGTCCGACCTCGAACTGTTTGCCCCTACCGTGGAACTGCACAGGTTGCTGCGGGAGAACACAAAAGACGAGACGGAGTACAAACGGTATATGGATGCCATGAAGCAGTCCGTGCTGACCGCCTTCTATACCCCGCCGGAGATAACCGGGACCATCGCGGACGTGCTGCATGAACACGGCATCCGTCCCGACCGGGTGCTGGAGCCGTCGGCAGGTGTCGGTGCATTCGTGGACGCCGTGCTGGAGAACAGACCGGACGCGGACATCATGGCTTTTGAGAAAGACCTGATGACGGGCAAGATACTGAAGCACCTGCATCCCGGACAGAAAGTAAGGGTACAGGGCTTCGAGAAGATAGAAAAGCCGTTCATGAACCATTTTGATTTGGCTGTCTCCAATATACCGTTTGGCGATGTGGCGGTGTTCGACCCGGATTTTTCGGGCAGCAAGGATCCTGCAAGGCTCTCGGCGGCACGGACGATACACAATTACTTTTTCCTGAAAAGCCTTGACGCGGTGCGTGAAGGCGGAATCGTGGCGTTCATCACCTCGCAGGGGGTACTGGATGCCCCGACCAACGCGCCCATACGCGAGTATATGATGAACCATGCCAATCTGGTGGGCGTAGCCCGCCTGCCGAACAACCTCTTTACGGATAACGCGGGAACGGAGGTGGGCAGCGACCTGATTATCCTGCAAAAGAACAGCGGAAAGAATGGTGAACTGTATTACAACGAAAAACTCTTCGTGCAGACCGAACAGACCCCTATCGGCACTTCCGTAAATGGGTATGTATGGAGCATCGGCTCGCTTTCACACACGGATTTGATCAGAAGTACCGACCCGTACGGGAAACCAGCCTATAAACTCCTGCACCGTGGGGACATCGCACAACTGGCGGAAGACTTGCGGGAGCATCTGAAAATAGAACTGCAACAACTTGACAGGAAACTGTATGAGAAACACAGCCTGCATCCGACAAAGGAGGAAAGCACGGCTGCGGAAGTGCAACCTGCTCCGAAAACAGAAAAGGTATCACCTTCTGTAATAGCCCCCGTTTCTGTAATTGAGCCTGTCAAGGGAGTGGAGAAGCCGCAGGCACAGCCCATAGAGGAAAAGCCGGAGATTGAGCCGCGCCAACCCAACCATTCGTCAGCCGTGCAGCTTACCCTGCTCGACCTTTGGGGTATGCCCATAGAGGAACCGGTAAAAAAGAAAAAGGCAGCGAAAAAGGAAAGCAAGCCGAAGCCTATGCCGTCCACGCCTAAACCGCAGGTCAAAGTTACTCCACCCGTTGAAGCCGCCAAGCCGGTAAACGGTAATAAGGAAGAAAAGCCGGAAAATGCCGAAAAGCCAAACGACCCGGACGACATTTACGCCACTCTGGATTGGGAAACCAATCCTCCCATCAACGGCTTCTATGAGACAATGATGAGTCTGACAGCGGAACGGCGCAAGGCCCTACGGCTTGAGGCAGAACGGCACAGGCAGGAACAACTGAAAAAGATGGGTATCAAAGACACGTTGAACCCTGCTTTTGCGCCTTCTTCGGACAATATGGATAAAAAGCCGGAACAAACGGAAGAAATAAAGCAACCTGAAACACCGGCAGAAGTTGTGCCTACTTCCGAAACGGTTGCCACTTCCCTGTTCCCGGAATTTGAAACGGAAAAGCCGAAAAAAGAAGCCCTCGACCTTACGCCGCGTCCCTATCACCGCACGCCGGAAATGCACCTGCGTGAAGGGTCGCTGGTGGCAAACAGGGCACGCGACATCGGTTATCTGAAGGACATTACTCCCTACGGTGCAACCTTCCAGCCGCTTGGACTAACCGGTTATCAGAAAGAGAAAGCGTTGCTGTATGTATCGCTCCGTGACGCATACGAGCGGTTGTACCGCTATGAATCGAACAGACGTGAGGAAAATGTACCTTGGCGTGAACACCTGAACACCTGTTACGACGAGTTTGTCATGCGTTATGGCAACCTCAACGCCAAACAGAACGTGAAACTGGTGATGATGGACGCCGGAGGGCGCGACATCCTTTCGCTGGAACGTGCGGAGGACGGCAAGTTCGTCAAAGCGGACATCTTCGACCGTCCCGTTTCCTTCTCGGTGGAGAACCATGCCAACGTCGGTTCTCCGGAAGAAGCCTTGTCTGCATCGCTCAACAAGTATGGTACGGTCAATCTCAACTATATGCGGGGGATAACAGACAGTACGGAAGAGGAGCTTCTCAATGCCCTCAAGGGGCGTATCTTCTACAATCCGCTCGTAACCGGTTACGAGATTAAAGACCGCTTCATCGCGGGAAACGTGATAGAGAAGGCGGAGCGTATAGAGGCATGGATGGAAAATAATCTGGAAAGCGAAAGATTGCCGGAAGTGAAACAGGCTTTGGAGGCTTTGAAGGAAGCCGAGCCGCAGCGTATCGCCTTTGAAGACCTCGACTTCAACTTCGGTGAACGCTGGATTCCCACGGGCGTGTATGCCGCCTACATGAGCCATCTTTTCGACACGGACGTGAAAATCGCCTATTCCGCCAGCATGGACGAGTTTTCCGTGGCGTGCGGCTACCGCACCATGAAGATCACGGACGAGTTTCTGGTAAAGGGCTATTACCGGAACTATGACGGTATGCACCTGTTGAAACACGCTTTGCACAACACCTGTCCCGACATGATGAAAAGTATTGGCAAAGATGAGAACGGCAACGACATCAAGGTGCGCGACAGCGAGGGCATACAGCTCGCCAACGCCAAGATTGACGAAATCCGCAACGGGTTCTCGGAATGGTTGGAAGAGCAGTCGCCGCAGTTCAAGGAACGGCTCGTGACAATGTATAACCGCAAGTTCAACTGTTTCGTGCGCCCGAAGTATGACGGTTCGCACCAGACGTTTCCCGACCTCAATCTGAAAGGATTGGCAAGCCGGGGTATTCAAAGCGTTTATCCGTCGCAGAAGGATTGCGTCTGGATGATAAAACAGAACGGAGGCGGGATCTGTGACCACGAAGTTGGAACAGGTAAAACACTGATAATGTGTATTGCAGCGCATGAAATGAAGCGTCTGAACTTGGCGCACAAGCCGATGATTATCGGCTTGAAGGCGAACGTGGCGGAGATAGTAGCCACTTATCAGGCGGCATATCCTAATGCGAGGATTCTCTACGCTTCGGAAAAGGATTTCTCGACTGCCAACCGCGTGCGTTTTTTCAACAACATCAAGAACAACGACTACGATTGCGTCATCATGTCGCACGACCAGTTCGGCAAGATACCACAGTCGCCGGAGTTGCAACAGCGCATCCTGCAAGCGGAGCTTGACACGGTGGAGGAAAACCTTGAAGTGCTGCGGCAGCAGGGCAAGAACGTGTCGCGGGCGATGCTGAAAGGATTGGAGAAACGCAAGCACAACCTTGTGGCGAAGTTGGAGAAAGTGGAACACGCCATCAAATCCCGCACGGATGACGTAGTGGACTTCAAGCAGATGGGCATCGACCACATCTTCATTGACGAGAGCCACCAATTCAAGAACTTGACTTTCAACACCCGGCATGACCGTGTGGCGGGGTTGGGAAACTCGGAAGGAAGCCAGAAAGCCCTGAATATGCTTTTTGCCATACGAACTATACAGGAGCGCACGGACAAGGACTTGGGGGCTACGTTCCTGTCCGGCACAACCATTTCCAACAGTCTGACGGAATTGTACCTGCTCTTCAAGTATCTGCGTCCGAAGGAATTGGAAAGGCAGGATATCCGATGCTTCGACGCATGGGCGGCAATTTTCGCCAAAAAGACAACCGACTTCGAGTTCAACGTGACGAACAATGTGGTTCAGAAGGAGCGTTTCCGATATTTCATCAAAGTGCCGGAGCTTGCCGCCTTCTACAACGAGATTACCGATTACCGCACGGCGGAGGACGTGGGTGTGGATCGTCCGCGTAAGAACGAGATACTGCATCACATACCTCCCACGCCCGACCAAGAGTATTTCATCAAACAGCTGATGCAGTTCGCCAAGACGGGTGACGCCACGCTGCTGGGCAGACCGCCCCTGTCGGAAACGGAGGAGAAGGCGAAGATGCTTATCGCCACCGATTACGCGCGGAAGATGGCTCTCGACATGCGCATGATAGACCCGCATTATGAGGACCACCCCGACAACAAGGCTTCCCACTGCGCCAAGACGATTGCGGAGTATTACCACAAATACGACGCGCAGAAAGGCACGCAGTTCGTGTTCTCGGATCTGGGAACATACCAGCCGGGCGACGGATGGAACGTGTACAGCGAGATAAAGCGGAAGCTGACGGAGGACTACGGCATCCCGGCAAGCGAGGTGCGCTTCATTCAGGAGTGCAAGACCGACAAGGCACGCAAGGGGGTGATAGACGCCATGAACGCCGGAACGGTGCGCGTGCTGTTCGGTTCCACTTCCATGCTCGGAACGGGTGTGAACGCGCAGAAACGGTGTGTCGCAATCCATCATTTGGATACGCCGTGGCGTCCATCCGACCTGCAACAGCGTGACGGACGCGGAGTTAGGGCGGGCAACGAGATTGCCAAGCGTTTTGCCGGGAACAATGTGGATGTCATCATCTACGCGGTGGAAAAGTCGTTGGACAGCTACAAGTTCAACCTGCTGCACTGCAAGCAGACGTTCATCTCGCAGCTCAAAAGCGGGGCGATGGGCGCACGTACCATCGATGAGGGGGCTATGGACGAGAAATCGGGCATGAACTTCTCGGAGTACATGGCGTTGCTCTCCGGCAATACCGACCTTTTGGACAAGGCGAAACTGGAGAAGCGTATCGCATCGCTTGAAGGGGAACGCAAGTCGTTCAACAAGGGCAAGCGCGATTCGGAGTTCAAGCTGGAAGCCAAGACGGGGGAACTGCGCAACAACACGGCTGTCATCGAAGCCATGACGGAGGACTGGAACCGTTTTCTTTCCGTTGTGCAGACTGATAAGGAAGGTAGTCGCCTTAATATTGTCAAGGTGGACGGCGTGGATTCAACCGACGAAAAAGTTATTGGAAAGCGTTTGCAGGAGATAGCCAAGAACGCCACGACGGGCGGTTTGTACAAGCCTGTCGGGGAGATTTACGGTTTCCCGATAATGGTGGTCAGCGAGAGGATACTCAAAGAGGGGCTGGAATTTACCGACAATCGCTTCGTGGTGGAAGGGAATTACAAATACACCTATAACAACGGGCATCTGGCGATGGCTGACCCGGTAGCCGCCGCACGTAATTTCCTGAATGCATTGGAGAGGATTCCGTCCATCATCGACCAGTATAAGGCGAAGAACGAGGTGCTGGAAAAGGAGGTTCCGCAGTTGCAGGAGATAGCGGGCAAGGTGTGGAAGAAAGAGGACGAACTGAAACAGTTGAAGTCCGAACTTGCCGCGCTTGACCGCAAGATACAGTTGGAGCTTGCGCCGCCCGCGCAGGAAGTCACCGAAAAAGAAAAGAACGGGCAGGAGATCAAGCCAGATGCGGAAGGTGTACGGAGCATATCGCCACAACAAACCGATGATGTCCCGCAGATTCGCAGCCCGATGGATAAACGAAGTCCGTCTGGCAATTTCATTGCCAATCATATCATTATCGGGCGTCCGGGTTTTCAGTTTAAGGATGAAAACCGATCGAAAGGGATAAAAATTTAAAATTATGAATTTTATATAAAATATTAATAGGGGCTATCCAAAAGGTCTAAAAGTAAATCTTATCCCCTCTGCAAGTATCTGTAGAAGAGTGATTGCAAGAATTTCTTTCTTTTTGGGCAGCCTCTATTAAATTTATTTATTCTTTCTTGATTTATGTTTATAAACATTATACCAAAAACATTCCAACTAACCTTGTTTATGTTTTGTCAGCCACCATTTGCACAACCATATTTGACTCCCAAAGAGAGTGAATTCGATAAGATAACTTGCTGCATACCCACAATAAGGGGCTAAATAGAATACGAATGGGAAATAGATAACAGTACCGACAACAGATTGCGTTATGTAGTTGGTTAAACTCATTTTACCATAAAGCTGTAATGTGGAAACCGCTTTTTTGACACGTTCCTTATGACACAATAATATGAACGAGAATATTTCTACAGAATCATCAGTAAAACAGAAAAAAATACTAATTTTGTTTTTGATGATCATTTCAAAAGGAATTAGAAAAAATGTCTAATTCTAACTTATAGAGGAAAAAGCAACAATTAAATATTAAAGAATAAAAGATACGAAAAATATGACGCCAAAAGAGATACTACAAGAATGGATTGACTGCTTCAACGCCGCCGATGCAGTCGCTTTGGCAAACTTATACGCTCAGGATGCCATAAACCATCAAGTCGCAAACACCCCGGTTATAGGAAAAACAGCTATCCATAAAATGTTTGTAAATGAATTTGCAACCTCAAAAATGGTTTGTATTGTTGAGCATATATTCGAGGATGGAGAATGGGCTATCATGGAATGGAAAGATCCGCTCGGGTTGCGAGGATGCGGATTCTTCCATGTGCAAAACGATAAAATCGTTTTCCAAAGAGGTTATTGGGATAAGCTCAGCTTTCTCAAACAGCACGGTTTAACCGTAGAGAATAGTGATAAAAATCCAAACACATAACACCGTCCGATATGGGAATCATCATTCATTCTTTAGAGTCCGTTTCTTTCAAAGATTTGTATGCGGCATTCTCATCCGCATTCAAAGATTATGATTTCTCTTTGAATGCGGATGAATTGCGACGCATGCTCGACCGACGAGGATACAATCCACAACTATCTTTCGGAGTATTTTTCGAAGGACGGCTGATTTCTTTTGTGCTTAACGGAACAGGCATGTACAACAACATCTTGACTGCCTATGACACAGGGACGGGAACCGTACCTTCATTCCGGGGATTACACCTAACCCAAAAAATATTCACTTTCAGCCTCGAATTGATATGTCAACAAGGAGTTCGGCAATATGTACTGGAAGTTTTGCAACACAATCACAAAGCAATAAAAATATATCGCAAATTAGGCTTTGAAACACAGAGAAATTTCAACTACTACTCTGCCAAACTGAGCGATATTGTTCCTGTATTGCAAGTAAACCATACCGCATGTCGCATACTCCCATCGGATTTAAAAAACTGCCTTAACCAAACGGCCTGGTTCGATTTTCATCCTGCATGGCAAAATGACAGGGCTTCACTGGAACGCGGAATCGACAATTTGGACATATTGGGAGCTTATGAAAGAGAAGAACTTGTCGGATTTGTTATCTTTGAACCGGCATCTGGCGATATTTCATCCCTCGCAGTTGCAAAAGATTACCGGCGTAAAGGAATAGGCAAGTCTTTGCTTAAAAGTGCTGTCAGTCATTTTCAAAGCGATGTACTCAAATTTACTAATGTTGATTGCGATTGTGAATCAGTCACTGGTTTCTTGTCATCATTAGGACTTACCCCAAAAGGACAACAGTTTGAAATGGTCAGAAAAATTTAACCTACATTTATATGAATAGCCCTCATCATCAAATAACAAATTAATAATACCAAATAAAAATACGTATAGATTAAAAAAGTTCTTTGTGCTTTTGTCAGGGAACTTTTTTTTCGTAAATTTGCGTTCAATTATGCGGCAGTAATAATATACATATTAATACGAGTTAAGAATCCTGTAGTTTTCTACATGCTACGAGGAGGTATTAAAAGGTGCGTTTCGGCAATGCATCTATTGTAGTATATTATTGCTTAATCAAATGAACATTATAAATTTAGGAATTCTTGCTCACATTGATGCAGGAAAAACTTCCGTAACCGAAAATCTGCTGTTTGCCAGTGGAGCAACGGAAAAGTGCGGCCGTGTGGATAATGGTGACACCATAACGGACTCTATGGATATAGAGAAACGTAGAGGAATTACTGTCCGGGCTTCTACGACATCTATTATCTGGAATGGAGTGAAATGCAATATCATTGACACTCCGGGACACATGGATTTTATTGCGGAAGTGGAGCGGACATTCAAAATGCTTGATGGAGCAGTCCTCATCTTATCCGCAAAGGAAGGCATACAAGCGCAGACAAAGTTGCTGTTCAGTACTTTACAAAAGCTGCAAATCCCGACAATTATATTTATCAATAAGATTGACCGTGCCGGTGT
>ENA-UERX01001128-UERX01001128.1-human-gut-metagenome-genome-assembly--contig:-NODE-1128-length-17489-cov-8.150758_pt1 | contig 17489 bp, 11 predicted proteins | sample MGYA00242992_ERZ507993 | MGnify/ENA primary metagenome ERZ507993 (study PRJEB26167, sample SAMN06115487) | human gut metagenome | host: Homo sapiens | place: China:Chongqing | collected 2015-04-10... | reverse complement strand
ACATATATTTATTTTACATCTTACATTTTTATAGCTTTTTAACACAAAAACATATCATCACAACACTGTACATAAATTTTCTTATAATTCCGTCCCAACATCAAAGCAGGGACACACCTTCGTCCACTCTTCCGGTTCTATCACCCCGTCACCGTCCAGGTCCGGACTCAGGTCGCGATGTCCTACTATCCGACGTGTCTGGAAGTCCATGGCAAGCACTCTCACCAGCACCCTGAGCGAACGCTTCTGAAGTTCCGTACGTGTATCGGCAGGACGTCCCTGCTCGTCCAGTCCTCCTTCGTAGCACACACCGATACTGTGCTGGTTGTATCCTTTGGCATGCGCTCCGGGGCGGTCTACCGGACGCATCGTACATATTTCTCCGTCGCGCCTTACATAATAATGATACCCGCATCCGTCGAACCCGCGCTGCCGGTGCATTTCATCCAGCTGGCGGGGCGAGAGCGGAACATCCGCTCTCGTTGCCGAACAATGAATGACAATCATGTCAATCTTTCTCATCACATCCTCCTTTCTTTCCGGTCAGTATGCAATACAGACACTTGATTATCCTGATCAGAATCCATTTTACCTTTCCAGTCATACATTCCTCCATATTACATTAAAGTCCCGGCACTTACTCTTCATTCTTTGTCTTTACCGGCACACGTTCGTAGCTCAGCGAAGTCAGAATGTCCGACAAATCGGCTCCCGGACGGAAGTTGATATGCGCCTTCTTTATCAGTCCGGTGTGATATTCTTCCTCCGTGGCACTACCCTCACCGTTCAGACCGATCTGAAACGAACCCAGGTCGCCCAGACGCACGATTTCTCCGGCACACAGACCGTCACGCATCACCGTACCCAGCGAAATCAGCACCGCCATCGTATCGGCACGTGTCACCGTACACATCTGCTGAATACGGTCCGCCATTTCACGGATTCCCATCTCGCCGCGTGCCTGTGCCAGGGCATAATATTTGGCACTACCTTCCAGATCATTAGGTTTCTTTCTTGCTACTACCGAATAAGTCACTGCTCTTTCCATAATCTTTTTACTTTTTAAATGATTAAAACGAATACCTGTTGAAAGCTTTCAATCTCTTTTCTGTATCACAAAGATACATAGCCAGTTCCGGGCAGTGTCCGTCACCGTCCGCCTACAGGATTGCATTGTTACGATAAAAATAAAAAAGCCACAGGCCGTACAGCTCGACGCCTGCCGGTAGAAAACCGTCTGCGTAAATGCTGTACAGCCTGTGGAACCTCTCTGCTACCGCACCTGTCAGTTGGCGCGGCTCAGTTTGATATTGTCGATAAACCAGCGGCGATAGACACTGCTGCCCGAAGTAGCGGCAGTTTCACCCCATGCATCCGACTTGATGGTGATGCGTGTATCTTTCGTGATGGAAACACCCTCCAGCACCACATCGGCATGCAGCCATTCCAGTTTGTCTACCTCATTCACAAAGTTATGTCCTATCGGATCCAGTTCGACTGTCTCGCTGCCGTTGGTCACGGTGATGATCAGCTGTACCGGGTCGAACTTTCTCGTACCACCCACCATCGGCGCCCAGTCGAACGAAAGCATCACCTTCTCGCCTGACGGTATGCCGTCTACTGCCGGCAGTGTCAGTCCTGCCTGATAGTCTGTCTTACCAAACTTCAGGTAACATTTCTGCAGATAGATAGAAGCACCGCGACTTTCTTCCAGTCCGTATCCGTGAGCCAGCAACGCTTCGGCAGCCGTCTGTCCCTCGTCGTTCTTCGCACTGTAAATCTGCGGAGCTGTACCCGATCCGTCGTTTTCCACTGTCTGTCCGGCACCGCTGTTCTCTGCCCAGGGCAACAGCCACTCAAAGTCTTCCGAGAAATAGATCACCTCTACCACACCCTTGTCTTCGATGCGTGCAGCCTGTATGCGCAGTGCAGGAGCAGCCACTCCGTCGAAGTAGCCGTACACCGTCACCTTGTGACCGTTCAGGGCTGCCAGATTCAAACTTTCGGATGCGTCGATGATAGACACCGAGTTCACCGCACCGTCTATCGTCACATTGTTACCGCTCAGCACACCACTTGCCGAAATCCATTCACGGCTATCCGATGTGTAGCTGTCCACTTCGGCAGTCACGTCGTGAGCTTCCGGATAATCGATATTATTGCCTTCCGATACCACACGTACCTCGTCGCATACCACGTAAGGCAAGGCGTGTGCATCAGTTCCTTTCGAACCTTTCACCGCCACCTTGTCGCCCACGTTCACGGCAGTTGCAGTTTGCAGGAACATGTTTACATCGTACTGTGCGTCGGTTACGATGCAGCCCGAAGTTGTCACCGCCGTAACCAGTGCTTCCGGAACCGAAACCACCGTTTCATCTTCCAGTGCCGGCAGTTCGTCCACTGTATACTCCTGACAGTCGCGGTACTTGTCGCCATCCTGCGAAACCACTACCTCCGCACGGCTTGCCAGCGTACAACCCTTGAATACGATTGTCGCCTTGCGCGGATTATCCTCCGCCCCGTCGCGCATGTTGTCAGTTACCGATACCGTCACATCCGTCGTACCGTTTCCTGTGGCAGGAGTCACCGTAATCCATTCGGGCAAGTCCTCCATCACCCAGTCGGCATCCGCATACACGGTAATTGTTTTCGGCTGTGCCCCTTCAGCCTCAAAGTCCAGGGCACTGGCACTTGCCAGTACAGCTTTCGAAAGGGTATTCTCCTCTTCGCTGCAACTGCCCAGAAGCGTTGCCGAGAGAAACAGCACCGAAGCCATGATATAATTGATCAGTTTCATATTTTTTACAGAGTTAATTTGTTTGTTTTGAAGTTGAAGGATCTTTCCAGAAAATCCCTGTTTCACCCCCGAAAAACCTGCTGATGTTTCAAGAGATCGATTATTTATTCCATTCTCCGAAAAACCTGCTGATGTTTCAAGAGATAGATTATTTATTCCATTCTCCGAAAAACCTGCTGATGTTTCAAGAGATAGATTATTTATTCCATTCCCGAAAAACCTGCTGATGTTTCAAGAGATAGATTATTTATTCCATTCCCGAAAAACCTGCTGATGTTTCAAGAGATCGATTATTTATTCCATTCTTCGAAAAACCTGCTGATATTTCAAGAGATAGATTATTTATTCCATTCTTCGAAAAACCTGCTGATATTTCAAGAGAGAGATTATTTATTTCATTTCTCCGAAAAACCAGCAGATGTTTCAAGAGATAGATTATTTATTTCACCCCCGAAAAACCAGCTGATATTTCGAGAGATACATTATATTATTTCACCTCCAGAAAACCAGCTGATGTTTCAAGAGAGATTAGCTGTTTTGTTTCAGAACAGAAGCTGAAGTTTAGAAACCCAGTCCGTCGCTCCATCCCGGATTCTGTGTCAGATTCGGATTCAGCGAACGTTCGTTGATAGGAATCGGGTACAGATAGTCACGCTCCTCATTGAAACCGTTGCGCACGATATTCTTGTGAGAGTACACATACCCGCTGTTGCTTCCTGTCAGCAGAATATCCTTGCCGATTTCGTACACCAGTACTCCGCTGCCGGCTTCCGGTTTCGCAGTACCTTTATTATATAAGATTACATCCGGATTACCGTCGCCGCTCAGGTCGTATTCACCCGCACCGGCAAAATACATACCGTAGATATCCTGATCGATGCAGGCTCCGGCTTTCCAGCGCACCAGGTCGTCGAAGCGGAAACCTTCCTGATTCAATTCAACGGCACGCTCACGGCGGATTTCCAGAATCACACCCTTGTTGCTTCCCGATACGTTGGGATAACCCGTTTCCTTGGCCGACAGATAACGGTCCGGATTGGCATTGGCAGCAGCCATGTTCAGGTGCGCGTCGTTCATACCTACACGGTCACGCAACAGGTTCACAGAGATATCCAGATCCTCCTGAGTCAGCGTACCCAGTTCCGCCTTCGCCTCGGCATAGTTCAGCAGCACTTCGGCATAGCGGTACACAGGCAAGTCGTTCGTATTGCGGTCGTTGCGGTCTACCTGTCCGCCGGAAGCAGTCGGTTCCTGCACGAACTTGATCGGCTGGTAGCCAGTCACAGTAACCGAGAGGTCGGGAGGAAGCACCGTTGTTTCCCCGATACGGGTATATCCCGGTGTACGGATGCTCTGAGCCAGACGCGGGTCGCGGTCCTTCGTTTCCTCCAGGAAGCTCATTTCCTGCCATCCCGGCTGGTCGGTAAAGCGGCTTCCGTCCTTCATCAGATACATATTCACCATCTTGCGTGTCAGTCCCGGACGTCCCTGAGTAGGAACCAGCGTATGTCCGTTGGCATTGTGATGGATAGCCAGACTATAGTCGAACTTGATAGCCAGGATATATTCATCCGGATTCGCATCCTCGGCAGCGAAGAGATTCAGGTAGTCCGATTCCGGATGTCCGGTAGAGTACAGCTTGTACGGACCATCATTGATAATCTCACCGGCAGCTTTGGCAGCCAGATCCAGGTAATACGTATAATCGTTGCCTTCCAGCTTCAGGTCGTGATACTTGCGGTACGTACCTTCGTACAGACAGAACTGTGCCTTCAGCGCCAGTGCCGCCCAGCGGTTCACACGGAACGGACTGCTCGACTCTTCCTCGCGTGTAGGAAGATTATCGATGGCATAGTCGATATCCTCTATCATCTTGGTCATCACCAGCTCACGCGAGTCACGCGGCTTGTACAGTGCCTCGTCGGCAGAACCCAGTTCCACGTCGTACCAAGGCACATCGCCGAAGCGTTTGACTTTCTCGAAATAGAAGAACGCACGGAAGAAGCGGGTCAGTGCCGTATATTTCACCACCGCATTCTCGTCGCTGCACTGATTCACATACGCCAGCAGGGTATTCATCTTGCGCAGGTCGGTCCATGTCCATCCCCCGCCCGAAGCAGGCACGGTACGGTTGTTTCCTCCCAGCATCTCGTCGGAAAGATTCTGCTGCACGTACAGGTCACTCTGGTCGTCGAAAGGGCTCTTGTCCAGCAGGTTGTTGTAAAACGAGTTACTGAAAAGCTGCAAGTCGCTCTCTGTCTTGAAATAGTCGCTCTGCGATATCTGGCTTTTAGGACTCAGGTCGAGCAAACCGTCACACGAAGTCAACCCCATTGTCAGTACCAGTGCTGTAAATATATATTTTTTCATACGAATCTGTTCTTGGTTGTTTTATTCAATGAATTTTCGTTTAGAAAGTGATGTCTACACCAAACAGCAGCGTCTTCTGCCACGGATAGAAACTTTCGTTGTACGTATCGTTGCTGCGGCTGATGGCTCCTTCCGGATCCACGTATTTGGTAATCTTCTTCAGCGGCGACCAGTAGCAGAGGTTCTCGCCCGAGAAGTAGAAACGTGCCTGATCGATACCGATTTTCTTTGTCAGGTTCACCGGAATGGTATATCCTACGGTCAGGTTCTTCAGACGCATGTAGCGGATGTTCTGCAAATAGCGGTCGTTCACCTTGCTCAGCGGACCGGAAGTCGACGAGTATGCCATCGGACGCGGGAAGTAAGCATCCGTATTGTCTTCGGCCCACACCTTGTCCATGAAATCCTTCTGCAGGAAGGTCTGGTAAGGATAAGAGAACGGACCCCAGAACGACATCATGTGTCCGTGAGGATACCAGTAGTGGTTACCTGTTCCCTGGAAGAACACCGATACATCGAATCCGCACCAGCGTACACTGGCATTGATACCATACGACAGGCTGGGCAGTGAGTTACCCAATACCTTGCGGTCGCCCGGATCGGCTACATTGTTGCTGCCTATATCCACCATACCGTCACCGTCGAGGTCGACAAACTTCACGTCGCCGGCCTTCCAGCCTCCGGTCAGTCCGTCTACCATGTAACTCAGGACTACCTCCTTGGCATACGCCTGTGCCTCCTCGTCGGTAGCAAACAGACCGTCGGTCACAAATCCCCAGATTTCTCCGATGCGCATGCCTTCGTAGTAATCCTTGGCAAATGTCTTGTCTTTATTGTCATACTTGGTAATGTAGCTTTTGTAGTTGCTCACGTTGAATCCCAGACTGTATTCCAGCGGACGTCCGGCCAGTTCGAACTGATCTCTCCACGACATTGTCACTTCGTATCCCTTTGTCTGCAAGTCGGCTGTATTCATATCCGGCACACTGGCTCCATATACAGCCGGCAGTTCCACACCGTCGGTCAGCATGTTCAGTGTGTTGCGCACATATCCGTCTACGGTAATGTTCAGGCGGTTCTTCAGCATGGTCAGGTCGAAACCGAAGTCCCACTGTTCCGAAGTTTCCCAGGTCAGGTCTGATGCCACCGGCGCACCCAGTGTAGCATATTTCGCCATCGAGCTGCCCTCGCCGAACGTGAAGCCGGCAAAGTCGCTTACCGAAATCAGACGCATGTATGTATAGTAAGAAGAAACATTCTGGTTACCCAGGCTACCGAACGAAGCACGTAGCTTCAGGTTGTCTACATATCCGCTCAGCGGCTTGAAGAACGGTTCTTCCGAGATACGCCATCCCACAGAACCCGAAGGGAAGAATCCCCAGCGGCTTCCGGCAGCAAAACGCGATGTACCGTCGTAGCGTCCGCTCGCCTCAAACAGGTAGCGTCCCTTGTAGTCGTAGTTCACACGGCCGAAGAAACCAGCCAGCGCATATTCGCTCTGTCCGCCGCCCACTTCGGTCAGCACCTCCCCTTTGGAGTTCTGTCCCACCAGGTCGAGGTCGTCCAGCGAAGTAGAAGTCAGGTTCTGTCCCGCAGCCGAAACATTCTTCAGATACATGCGTTCGTAGTTGAACCCGACCACTCCAGTCACGTGATGTGCTTCGCCGAATGTATCTTCATAGTTGGCAAAAACGTTTGCCGAATAATAGTTGCGTGTGTTCACCGATTCACTCAGCTTGTTCAGACCGGCTCCGGTAGCATACGACAGCAGCGGTCCGTCCGGATATTCGCGGTAGAACAGGTTGTTCGAACGGTGTGTATTGCGTGTCTGGTACAGACGGTAGGTAAAGTCCCCCGTCAGACTCAGCTGTTTGATCGGTGTGATGACCAGTCGTGTAGTATTCGAGAAGTCGTTCGTGCGGTTCACGTTGCGGTGCGATCCCTCACCCAGCATGATATGACGTCCGTTGCCCACCTTATAGTTCAGGTAAGGAGTACCGTACAGCCATGAGCCGTCGGGGTTCTTCATCGGGAAGCATGCCAGCGCGTGACGTCCGCTGTAACCGATGGTATCGTCGATGCTTCCGTTACCCTGGAAAGTATACTGCGAGCCATAGAACGAAGTATTGTTGCTCAGCGTAGCATAGCGGTTGATGGTAAAGTCAATCTTCGAACGCAGGTTATACTTGCGGTAGATATCCGGATTCATGTTCAGGATACCTTTCTGGTAATCGTATGCCCCGCTCACCAGGTATTTCACATCCTTCGTACCCCCGCTCAGCGAGATGCTGTGCTGCTGGGTAGGACGACGGTCGTTGTACATCATGTGCCACCAGTCGTAGTTGCCGTAGTACACCCACTGACGGCGACCGTTTCTTGTATCTTCCACTACCCACGGGCGGTCGGGGTTCTCCGTCTTGTCGTTCACACGAGCCAGCAGCTGCTGCATATCGTAGTCGGTATAGTCCACGTAGTTCGTACCGTTCTTCGCACGCCAGAAGGTGTTTACCGTATACACCGACCAGTAACCGGTTGTTTCGTAATCGGTAGTCGTGGTAGGAGCCTGCCATCCCAGACGGCCGCTGTAACGCACGGTAGCCTTTCCGTCCTGTGCCGAGCCCGACTTGGTTGTGACCAGAATCACACCGAATGCCGCACGCGCACCGTATACCGCCGCAGCCGACGCATCCTTGATGACCGAGATAGACTCCACGTCATTCGGGTTCACACGGTCCAGTTCACCCACCGCACCGTCTATCAGCACCAGCGGACTGGCACTGTTGATAGAAGTCGTACCACGCACGTTGATGCTGGGCGAGCTGCCCGGCACACCCGACGAAGTAGTGACATTCAGACCGGCTACCGAACCTTGCAGCATGTTTGCCAGCGACTGAGTCGCACGGTTCTCCAGCTTCTCGCTGCCCACCGTAGCCACGGCTCCCGTCAGGTTCACCTTCTTCTGCGTACCGTAACCGATAACCACCGCCTCATCCAGCATGATGGCATCTTCCTGCATATATACCACAATATTTTTCTGTCCCGGTTTCACCTTTACCTTTTCGGTAAGATAACCCACATAAGAGAAATTCAGAGTAGCCCCACCGGCAGGTATCTGAAGCTCGAAGGCTCCGTCTACATCAGTAATGCTTCCCTGAGTAGTTCCATCAATGACGATAGACACCCCGATAAGCGGTTCCTGCAAGGCATCCAGTACCTTACCCGATACTGTTCTGTTCTGCGCCGACAGCGTAGAAACACTGCCCGTCAGCAACAGCAACAGCAAAAAAACATACGAATTGAAAACTTTCATAAATAAATATTTTGTTTTGGAATAGTAAACGTGTCAATTAAAAACTGAACTGATAGTCAAGACTTTTTCCCGGTTTCACCACCATGTTGGTCACTTCAAAATTTACCTTGCCCGATGTAACCCCACCGTTCAGTTTCACCGTGATGGTGTGTTTCGATTTTGGTTCGATGGTATATTCTCTGAAGTATATCAGGTTTGCGTCATGCTCTCCCTTTTTCAGCGAGAATGTCAGGTCCGAGTTGTTATAAACCACAAACTGCACGCGCTTCTCGTTCTTGTCTATCTTTTCGATGGTTACCGCCTTGCCGAACAGCTCTCTCAGCCACTGTTCCTCACCGATAATCTGATTCTTGAAGAAGACAGCCGTTCTACGGTTTTCGAGCGCCTCACGGATACCTTCCGCCGTGCGTTCTTTGGCAAATACCAGCGTCATGGTGCGGTGTTCACCCTTGTCGAAGTCGATATCAGTCTGTATCGGCTGATGAATGTCCGATGTACCCAGCATGGTCAGCTTCTTGTCCAGACACCACTGCAATGCCTCAGGATAATAAAAGTCACCGTTGGCTACCTCTATTCCCTGCATACATCCGTTTTCATACAAGTATGTATGTTCGTCCCACCATTTGGTTTCTTCCGGCTGCTGTGAGTCCCATCCCGGATGATTCCAGAAGATGAACGCTCCCTGCGACTTGGCAGCACGGAAAGCATCCTTATATTCTTTTGTGTCCAGCGGATTGCTGTCCGAAATAAAGATGGCGTTATGATGTCCCGGCGCCATGGAGCGGGTTATCTCACTACCCTTGATTACAATCACGCCCTTATCTTTGGCATACTTCTTCATGATCTCGTACGAACGGTTGTGGTCCGCCTGAATGTCCGCCTTGTGTGGTCTGTATTCGAGATGTTCCGTAATGGCAATGGCATCCAGCCCCTCGGCATACGCCTCGTCCACTCTCACCGTCGGCCATACCAGTCCGTCGGAGAACACGGTATGCATATGAAAATCACATTTCAGAGTCTGATAATTGTCCAGATCAGGTATATCCACACTCTTGTCGACCGCCTGTCCGAATCCCATCTGCATGATTCCGCTCAAGGCAAGAACCAGATAAAATTTCTTCATAGTTTTCAGTTTGATAAATAGTATATAGTTTCAATAAGAAAATGTTATGGAATCTTGTAAGCATCCGTCGAGAACGCCTTCGGACGTTGCATCTGCTCGGTCCATTCGTGTCCGAACTCATCGCGCACGGTGATGGTCAGATCCACGTCGGCATCCGCCGCCTTCACCTTGAAGAAATGCGTAAAGTTTTCGGTAATGAAGCTCGGTGTAGAGCTCAGTGTCGACGAGTTGAAACGCTTTACGCTCAGCGCTGCCACATGCAGCGGATCGTAAGCCCATACCTCCTCAGGAGTAAGCTTGTTGCCCTTCTCGTCGGTCACCGTCAGTGTCCAGCGCGGATTCCAGTTCCAGATGTTTATCAGCACCTCGTTGTCCTTGTTCACCGGATAAGCATCCACATAGCGCTGGAATTTCGCCTTGACCGAAGCCGGTACACTGGCCGGCATCTGCGGCACATCCGCCATCGAGAAATGCACATTGTTCAGGTCGTAGCTGCGGAACTGGTAATCCTCCGTCCATCCCGTAGCCTTGTATATCCATTCGATGTCCGTTCCGTTCACATCCCATACCGAGTATCCGCCCGGTGTTCCGTCGGGACTGATGTGCACACCCGGAGTAAGGTAGCCCGACCACCACCACGAAGCGCATATCGCACCCGCGTTATGTTCGTACACCTCGCGTCCGCCCGTTACGTCATCCTCCGGAGTCACGTTGAAACTCAGGTGCGTATGTCCGGTCACGAAATGCACCTTGTAGCCGTCCAGCACGTCCAGCAGCTGCGTAGTGTTCAGCACATCATGGTCTATCTTGAAACCTTCCGTCTGCGACGGGTAGAACAGCTGTGCGTGCATCACCACTACCAGCGGTGTCGACTTGTCGACATATGCCAGATCCTTCGACAGCCAGCTCAGCTGTTCGGCCGACACACGCTTCTCGTAGTCGCGTGAGGTAGTGCCGTCGTAGTTGCTGCAATCGATGTCATCCAGCACCACGTAGTGCACCTTTCCGATGTTGAACGAATAATATGTCGGAGCGATATAATCCATGAAACGGCTTCCCGCCTCCTCGTCGCTCGTAGCCTTGTAGTCGTAGTCATGATTTCCGATAGTATGGAAAATCTGAAGTCCCTTCACCTGATTGTTGATGGTATTCAGGTACTCAGGCAGCGCATAACTGTTCGAATACCAGTACAGGTCCCAGGTCATGTCGCCCAGCGTAATGGCATACATCTTTTCGTGCTGATGCAAGGCACGGTAGCTGTTCAGATCCTCGGTAAAGTCCATAAACTGTCCCAGGTCGCCCGTGCGGTTGGCCAGATGCATATCGCCCAGCATAAACACCTTATAGCTATCCTGTCCTTCCACCTCAGTCAGCGAGAAATCCACACGCTCCGTTGTAGCAGCATCCCCCTTCATCATCTGGTAGAACTGAGGCAAGACTCCCTCGGCAGGAACTTCATATCCCGAAGGAATGGAAATAAACACATACCCCCATTTCTTTTCCGACTGAAGCTGGTAGATACCCCGTTCGTCGGTCACGCTCACCTCTACACCGTCCGATACCACAACACCCTGCACCGGACCGTCGGCTGTCGATACCACCCCGTACACCGTCGTTCCGGCATCCGGCGTGAAATCAATTCCCTCTACAATATTAATATAGGTAGTACCAATCTGTTTCTTGCGGTCACCACGCTTGATGAACACCCGGTACGTACCGCTTTCGCATCCGTCGGCAAGCTTTATAGTAAAACTGTTTTCCGAAACACTCACCAGCACACACGTATACGAGATTCCCCCTGTCGATTCCAGAATAATCACATCCGATTCCGCCGGCTTGTTACTCCCGGTCACCTGGAACGTATATTCCCCTCCCTTGGCCACTTCTATCAGCGAAGGGCATTCAAACTGTACATCAAAGCTGTCCGCTACAGCTTCCGTCATTCCATCGTTGCTGCACGCCATCAGCGGCAAGACAGCAATCAGCAAAAACCAAAGTAAATACGCTGCAAATTTTTTCATTTTATTTTTAAATTGTAAATTTTCCCAACCTGTTTCTTACCTTTTCATTACCAGCTATCCACATGACAACCAGCGTTTTTCAAGCAATTAAAATTCCTTAATTTTCATTGCGCAAAATTAAAGGCAGCATATTTCAAAACAGAAACGCGCATGTGGCAATCCTGTTTCAAAACGGTTAAGTTTCCGATGCAGCATACACACAAAAAACGGGGTGTGAATACCTGGCTATGTCTTTGTACGGCACAGCATATTGCCGGCAGATAAAATCAAAGCGCAAATGAAGCTAAAAAAGTTGTGGCACAGACTTCTAAACTCGAATGTTGAACAGCCCTACTGTTTGGCGGAATAAAAAATAATGCTTACCTTTGCAATACGAAAGTGCCCGTGCGAGCTTAGTCGTCGCATCTGCACTATAAAAAGGAATTAGAGAAGTCTCAGTCATTACGACTGGGACTTCTTGCTTTTTAACAGTCATATCATCCTCAGAAAGTTTCTTTCAATTTATTTTTTCCTCATCCGATTCTGAAAAAGCGTCCAGGCCTCCGCCATTAAGTTTCCGATGCAGCATACACACAAAAAACACGGGGTGTGAACCACGCCGCGATACCGCAAACGTGAGGTTCACACCCCGTGTCAGTCAGAACAGAATATGATACAGCCTCATACCAGCGCCCCTCCGTGACGGTGACAATACTCAGCTATATCGTCCACCATCGAAGCAAACGACTGAGTATGCACATAATCATAATGGCGATCGATAAAATCAATCCCTTTGAAACGACTCAGGTAATTGAATGCCTGCTTCATCGAAAGTCCGTATTTACGTCCGAACTCCCTGATGAAAATAATCGTCCACTCCATTTTATCCTTTATATCATAATCCATATCTACAGCTGTTGATGATACATATGCAAATATAATGATTTTACTCATTCTTTCCTCATCCGATTCTGAAAAAGCGTCCAGGCCTCCACCGTTAAGTTTCCGATGCAGCATACACACAAAAAACGGGGTGTGAACCACGCCGCGATACCGCAAACGTGAGGTTCACACCCCGTGTCAGTATGATGATGAACTGATATTATCTCTGTATCAGTGTAATCGGGTCATTCGGATTTTCCTGCATGCTTCTGATAGAAGTAAATGCAGTAAAGAGCCGTGTATCACCCGGAGTCATCGGTGAATACTTGATGAACACACGCTCATCCATATCCAGCTTATATTCTGTACGGAGTTCCAGCGTAAAGGTTCCAGTATTATCATTGTCCGGTGCTACTACACTCAGCACACCGATACGCGTACCGTCTTCACGTTCGAGCGACATAAACGGATTAGCCTGATCGAATTCCCCCTTAGCCAGTTCCACTGTCCCTGTCAGACGCGTGTTGCTGATAGTTACCGTTTTCGGATTAAATGCTACCTGATTACCTCGTTCGCTTACCGTAATCTCCTCTTCACAAGCCACATCACAGGTCACGAACTGGAACGTCGTAGTATTTTCTGTTGCCGCAAAGGTATATCCACCTTCCACAGCAGTCAGTCGGGTTTCACCGGCAGCAGGTTCCAACGTATTCGTAGCGATAAATCCTGTAAAACCTTCTGGACGGTATGTCAGCACCTCCGGTGGGAAACTTACATTCATTGCTACCGTTTGTCCGGGACCGTACGGCACTTCCAGATTCTCGCTGCCGTTCAAATTTACAGAGAAGTTATACGTTTCGGCATTCGAAATGGTCAGGATAGCCGAACGATACACACGCGATCCACTTGGGAAAGTACCGTCAGCATTCAGCTGTGACGAAACTCTCAGATACGTGTTGCAGTCGGACGACTGCGTTACCATCGGTATCACCACGCCTTCAGTAGCATAATTTTCTCTCAATGATTCAGGAACCGTATACGTATAATAATATCCCTTGTTCGGATCCCAGATAGGCTCTACACTCAAGTCCTGCCCCGTAATTTTAGGCTTCATCTTGGTAATGTCCATATAAATACGCAGCACTTCGCTGGCAATCGGATTGACAGGCGTTGATTGTCCATCGTAAAACTTGAAGTGCAGGTTAAACTCCTGCCCGGCAGCTGGAGGTACTACTACCGATGCCGAATTGCTGGTAGCCCATTGAATAGGATTACTGCCTGTACCAAGGGCAATACGAAAATCCGTTCCCTTATTATTCATGTAAATCAGGCTTCGTACGGTAGTAAACGCTTCCGCCTCGAGGAAGAACTCAATACGTGGATCTTCACCTGCATTGGGTACATAGTTATCAATCAGTGTCTTAAAGTTCACACGATGCAATCCCGGACGATTTACCGTATAGACATACTTGTGCGGCCAGTCGCGCTCATAAGTCTTTGCCTGTCCATTCTCCATGACCGTAAACTTACACTCTTCCACCACCACATCCAGATAAGTCGGCTGTCCAGCCATATTTACATTTGTTCCGTCATCGTCGAACAGGTTGCAGGCAACCTTCACGTCGAGCGGGAAAAGCTCCTGCGGGAAATTGTCCGGAATGGTAAAGGCAATCGCTACCGGCTCACCCGACTGCATCGGCAGACCGGAAGAAGTCCATACTGGCGTAAACGAGAAGTTCGACAGCGAAATCAGTTTCACCGTACGCACAAACTTACCTGCCTTGATCTGCAGGATACCGTACTGCGGATTTCCGATATTTGTCGGTTTAATCGTAATGATACCCGTACCCGGATTATCCAGACCGGTTCCAGCCGTAAAGTAATTGTCAATCTTGGCTTCAGCAATACCGCTGTTCTGCACCCATGTCACTTCAGGGACAATACCGGAATTCGTACCGTCGAACCACTGGTATTCCAACTGATATACTCCACCTGTAGCCAGCGAACTCCGGGTAATGATACGGGTTGTTTCTCCCACTACGGCAAGGCTGCTTTGTCCGTCGGTAATAGCAGGAATCGTCTGGTCGATAGATACCCACACATTGTTTGCTGCCGCACCGGCTACTGCCTCTTTAAAAGTAGTATATCCTCCGTTGGCAGGTATTCCCTTGAAATTGATTACATAGTCATAGTTTCTCAGAATCGGCAGCTGATTACCCAAATCATCTACCAGCGCTATCTTGTAGTAGCGGTCGTCTTTACTCCAGTTTCCGTCATCCTCACTGCCGCCGCTTGTATTGATACGGAAAATCAGATACATCGGATCGTCCGCTTTGTTGGCATGTTCGAACACAAACCGTCCCACACTACCACCTCCAAACTGCGAAACGTCCGAAGGATCAACAGCCACCAACACATCCTCGTCGGCACACAGCGTAGGTTCCTTGATATCCGACGCACTGACAAATGCAAACGGATCATCCCCACCCGCATTCCGGTTGAACGGAGCTACCGTACCCCGCGAATACTGATTCATGATAGCCATACCCTTGATACTCAAGTCTGTGCCACCGTCTGATCGCAGATAGCGGATACGTGCCTGATTGCGGAACATGCTCACCTTGCTGTCTGTTCCACCAGCAAAACTTGTCAAAGCATCTTCCGAAGCAAAACTCTTGTATCCCCAGTAACAAAGCAAACCCGAGGTAGTAGTAAACTGCGGAATGACCTCCGTATCCAACCGTCCCAGATTCGGAGTATCCTCAAAGTCGTTCACATTCAGGTTGGCAATGAAGTGCAGATGACGCGTTGCTCCCGGTATGGTCGCCGTAAAGCTACCACTTAAGTGATTTTCCGAAGAACCCTCATGAGCGACATCCGCCTGCACACGGCCGATATAGTGACGGTACTGGTCGAAACAGAACAGCCACAGTGAGTTCACCCCATACCCGTCCGGGTCTACCGCACGCGTCTGTACCTGTTCCATATCAGGAATCTCGGTATTGAAGCAGAGGCGCACATTACCGTCGGCATCCAATCCTCCCGCCGGTCTGTTTACCGGCATATCATCCTGACAGGCCGCAAAGACTACAGCCAACAAACTGATTATTATATATTTCCATCGTTTCATAACAGACCTCCTTTATTCTTTATCTTCCACAATAGGTTCATTGGCTTTCACTGTACGGATGCAGCGGATGTAAGCGTTGCTTGCTGAGCCTTGATCTCCGTTCATTGTTACATATGCTGTACCTGATGCCGCCCAATAATATCTTCTCGCAAGCACTTCATCAATTACCGAACCGTCGGTATTCTGATACCTGTCAATAATCTCCAACTCCGCTTCTGTCGGCAGACGCCAGTCTTCATACACCTCTCCTGCGATAGATTTCTCGGCATACTGCTTACAATGCTCTTTAGCAGAAGGAAACGATTGCGGATAAACCGTACCCAGCTGTGAAGCTATCATAAAGGCAGGAGCTACCAGCTGATTGTTTTCTGGTGAACTCTCCGTATATCCATCTGCATCCACGGCAGGAACAGAAAGTACATACTTATCGGAAGTCTTGGTTATACGGACAAAATACATGTTGTTGTTACTCTGACTACCACTATACGTACCTAAAGATGGTTCAGATCCATATCTAGACCAACTATAAGTATAAATACCTTCATCATTCCAACGATCTCCTTCATAATAGACTTTTGACGAAAAATAATCATCAGAAACCTTTCTATTTCCCTTCTCTTCATAAGTAGATCCGAAATCCGTGCGGTACGAATACCATCCCGGCACAGTCACGATATATTCCAGCGGATACTGCTTCACCGTAAACTCCTTGCTCAGTTTCTGTCCGTTGGTCACCGTCACCTTGATGTAACGGATACCGTTATTCGTAGGTATATTTGATTTTATCGTCAGGTTTCCGAAATTGCCCGATTCAGGAGATGCCGAAATGCCATAACGCAAGTAATCACTTTCTGAAATAGTCTGCTTAGTTCCATACTTGTCGTAGTAATACACTTCGGAAATGCTGGCTGTCACCGGCGAAGAAGAGGTGAAATACTGCTCCGGCGATTTGTCAATATTCTTCATGATGATTTCATCCTTCAGCAACTCCAGATAGTTCAGGTTGCCGCCATCCACATCAATGGTCACCGTTGTCCACGGTATCACCTCATAAGCCGGTTTCAGTTCAACCGGTTTGTCTACCTGCGGCTGACCCATACGGTCAATCGTTACATTCACCCGGTAAATGGTATTTCGGTTCAGCTGATGTGCCGTCACGTCACCCAGACGGACCGGTATCTTGTAATAGTTGGAACCTTTATATTCCGATTGCGCTCCCTCCTGCTCCGTATAGTTTCCGGGCATGTTCAGCAGCACAAATGTTTCCTGCTCCCGAAAAGGCAACCCGACGGGAAAAAAAGCTGAAAAGTTGAAGTAAACATCAGGAAGTTTACCCGGATATTCGTACAAAAGCTCCGGCTTTTCGTACGAATATTCAAAAAAATCTCCGGACATTGTCTGCACATGATGCCGGCATCCGGAGATTTTTTTGTACCAATCGACAAAAAAACGGATAAATTGACAAGCCAGCCCGTTTGCGTCCACATTCGGAAAAAGACGGCAGTCCTTGTGTAAAAATAAAAAAATTGAACAATCATATCTAAAAAAAGGGTTAAAATAAACCTTTCTGCATATAAATTTGTTATCTTTGCGCCGAAGAACGACTTCCTATGCGGCTGTGGGAGCGGATCCTAGACAGAAGCACGATGTGCGTCATCTTCCATTTTTGGAGATAACAAACTGATTCATAGTGTTTTTCAGGCGCTAGGAAGGAGAGAGAATTATATCCTTGTTTCAACAAGCTAATAATTTTTTAGAGATAAAGGGAACAAAAATCAGAAGAACAAACATCCGGTAAACATGGAAAAAGAACAGGTATGGCTTCCCCTGCAGACGGTGTACAACAAAGAACTTACAGTAGCCGCCTATCTCAAAGA
>ENA-UERX01001121-UERX01001121.1-human-gut-metagenome-genome-assembly--contig:-NODE-1121-length-17567-cov-4.790966_pt1 | contig 17567 bp, 17 predicted proteins | sample MGYA00242992_ERZ507993 | MGnify/ENA primary metagenome ERZ507993 (study PRJEB26167, sample SAMN06115487) | human gut metagenome | host: Homo sapiens | place: China:Chongqing | collected 2015-04-10... | reverse complement strand
CATCGCCATTATCGGCGACGGATCCCTTTCGGGCGGCGAGGCTTTCGAGGGTCTAGATGAGGCTTCGGAACTCGGCAACGGGGCCAAGCGCCAGGGCCGGGAAGAAGCTCAGGGCACCGATCAGCAGAACGATGAACACGAGCAGGAATACGAACATGCCGTTGGTGGTAGACAGGGTACCGGCGCTCTCGGCGACCTTACCCTTCTTGGCCAGCGAGCCGGCGATAGCCAGCGTACCGATGATGGGCATGAAGCGGGCGAACAGCATCTCGAGGCCGAGCATGACGTTGATCCAGGGAATGTTGCAGTTCATACCTGCAAACGCCGAGCCGTTGTTGCCGCCGCATGAGGTGAAGGCATACAGCACCTCGGAGAAGCCGTGCGCGCCACCATTGTTGAGCTGGTCGGCAAGACCGGGCACCATGCAGGCGATGGCCGAGCACACCAGAATGGCAAACGGAGTTGCCAGGCACAGGACAACTGCCCAGCGCATCTCGCCCGGCTCGATCTTCTTGCCCAGGAACTCGGGCGTGCGGCCGACCATAAGGCCGGCGATGAACACTGTGAGGATGGCGAAGCCGATCATGCCGTACAGGCCGCAGCCCACGCCGCCGAAGACAACCTCGCCCAGAGCCATCTGGAGCATCTGGACAAAACCGCCCAGCGGGGTGTAGGAGTCGTGCATGGAGTTAACCGAGCCGTTGGAAGCGGCGGTGGTGTAAGCCGACCACGTGGAGGAGGTGACGATACCGAAGCGGCTCTCCTTGCCCTCCATGTTGCCGCCGGCTTGGCCGTCGGTCATCTCGATATTGACCGCTCCGCCATCGGCCAGCTGCGGGGTGCCCGCATGCTCGTTGACGGCGATGATGCCGGTGAAGATCACCAGCAGGATGAACATGGCGGCAAAGATGGCCTTGCCCTGCTTGGTGTTCTTGACGCCGATACCGAAGGTGAAGCAGCAGGCAGCCGGGATCAGCAGCAGGCTGGTCATCTCGATGATGTTGGTGAAGGCACTGGGGTTCTCATACGGATGGGCGGAGTTCACGCCGAAGAAGCCGCCGCCGTTGGTTCCGGACTGCTTGATGGCGACCTGAGGAGCCGCAGGACCCTGGGGCAGGAACTGCTCGGTGACCACGCGCGCGCCCTCGACAACCTTGCCGTCGACCTTGACCGTGTCGCCCTCGATCTGGGCGCCGTCGAGGACGCTCCAGCCGCCGTCTGCATTAGGCTGGACGGCGACGGGCTCTACGAGCTCAGCCTTCTGAGCCGGCTGGAAGTTGGAGATGACGCCACCGGCAGCCAGGCAGATGCCGAACACGAGGTTCAGCGGGATGAGCACATACAGGACGGTGCGGGTGAGGTCGACCCAGAAGGAACCCAAGCTCTGCTCCTTGACCTGACGGAAGCCACGAATCAGCGCGAACATGACCGCGATACCGGTGCCAGCGGAAACGAAGTTCTGCACGGTGAGACCCATGAACTGCACAAGGTAGGACAGGGTGGTCTCGCCGGAGTAGGACTGCCAGTTGGTGTTGGTTATGAAGGAAGCAGCCGTATTGAACGACAGGTCCCATGGCACACCCGGCAGGTGCTGGGGATTGCCTGGCAAGAAGGACTGAAGCGCTTGAAGTGCCACAAGGACCACGAGGCCGATCCCCGAAAAGACCAGCACGCTCGCCAGGTAGCGCCTACACCCCATCTGCTCTGCCGCGTCGATGCGAAGCAGACGATAGACGCCACGCTCCACAGGAGCAATCACAGGCGACAGGAACGTATGCTCACCATCCATGATATGGGCCATGAACCGGCCGAGCGGAACGGTCAGGACGACGAGCACGGCAAAGTACAAGATGTACTGAATCGCAGCGTCCATAGTTTACGAATCACTCCTCATCAGAATGTAGATGTAATAGATAAGGAGTCCAATGCAGACGACTCCGATGATGGGAATGAGGATGTTCATTTACCGCCCCTTTCACGCGCGGTCCGATGTCTCGGACGCCTGCTCTCGCAAGCGCCTGGGGACAGTAAACGCTTCTAGAGATTAAAGAGGCGTGAGGGCCGGGGCTCACGACCTTAAGATGCCGTAAAGATGCAGGTAGAAAGCACTATTGCGGCTGCAGTGCGCCTATACTCGACCTCGCGAGCATACAGTGGCGTCCTCACCGCGTATGCACGCATGGGCAACGTTTCAGAAAGGCTACGCTATGCAGCGCGACGCATCGGACACTCGCGTCAATCCAGACCTCATCCTCAAGGCAATTGAGAAAGACGAGGCCGCCGATGACGCTCGAACCAGCCGGGGACACCTCAAGATTTTCTTTGGCTACGCTGCTGGTGCAGGCAAAACCTATGCGATGCTTCAAGCCGCCCACGCCGCCAAGCGGCGAGGTGTCGACGTCGTCGCGGGATACATCGAGCCGCACGAACGTCCGGCAACTGCCCATCTTGCACAAGGGCTTGAGAACGTGCCCTGTAAACTCGCTGAGCACAACGGCATTGCGCTCAGCGAGTTCGATCTAGATGCGGCTATCGAACGCGCCCCTCAGCTCATCCTTGTCGACGAGCTCGCCCATACGAATGCGCCGGGGTCTCGCCACGACAAACGTTATCAAGACGTCGAGGAACTTCTACATGCAGGCATCGACGTCTATACGACTGTGAACGTTCAGCATATCGAGAGCCTAAACGACATGGTTGCATCCATCACCGGCGTTGTCGTGAGCGAACGAATCCCCGACCGCATCTTCGATGATGCCGACCAGGTCGAGCTCGTTGACATAGAGCCCGAAGACCTACTTGAGCGCCTTCGCGCCGGCCTCGTCTACCGTCCCGCACAAGCCGAGCGAGCGCAACAGCATTTTTTTACCGTCGAGAACCTCACCGCACTCCGAGAAATCGCGCTGCGCCGCTGCGCCGATCGCACCGGCCACCTCACAGACGCCGCACGCGTGCTGGGAAACCGTGACTACTACACCAGGGAGCGTATCTTAGTCTGTGTCTCCCCGGCGCCGACCAATCCCCGCATCGTCCGTGCCGCCGCACGCATGGCGAAAGCGTTTCGCAGCGAGCTCGTCGCCCTGTTCGTAGAGAGCCCGCGCACGCAAGCCATGAGCGATGATGAGCGCGCCAAGCTTGCAGACAATATCGCCCTAGCCGAGCAGCTCGGAGCACATATGGAAACCGTCTATGGCGACGACGTCGCGTTTCAGATCTCCGAGTTCGCACGCCTGTCGGGTATTTCGAAGATCGTCATGGGGCGCACGGGCGAGCACAGCAGCGTCCGTCAGGCCCTCTTTGGCCGCAAATCTCTCGTAGAACAGCTCATAACATTCGCCCCGAACCTCGACATTTACATCATTCCAGACCAGTCGACTCCGCCCTCCCGACCCAAAGGACGCCGCCATGCGCTCGCCCTGCAGCCGCCAGCAGCCGAAACGTGCTTCGCACGCTGGCCCTCTCTCTTGTCGCCACAGCGATCGGCACGGCTTTCCGCCATCTGGGATTTGCCGATTCCAGCATCATATCCCTCTATATCCTCACGGCCCTGCTGACCGCCGTCACCACGACGGGGCGTATCTGCACGATCGTATCGAGCGTGCTCTCTGTAGTGCTTTACAACTTCTGCTTCGTAACGCCTCTGTTTTCGCTCGCCAGCTACGACCGAAGCTATCTGGTCACGTTCGGCATCATGTTCGCTACCGCTATGGTCGCCGGCGAGTTAACTGCGCGCATCGCCGACAACGCCCGTACCTCCGCCGAGAACGCATTCAAAACGCGCGTACTCCTCGAAACGAACCAGCTCTTGCAGCAAGCCCATAGCGCGGAGGAGTGTGCCCGCGTCGCCATGAACCAACTCATCAAACTGCTAAAACTCGACGTGGTCTTCTACACCGCCGAACACGGCACGCTCGGCAAGACGCTCTATGAGTCCGCTGGCACCGAAAACCGATCCGCGTCGCTGCTCACCGACTACGAGCGCGCTGTTGCAACCTGGACCTACACCAACAACAAACGCGCGGGCGCAAGCACGCGGACCCTGCCCGAGGCGCGCTGCCTCTACCTCGCGGTTCGCACCGGCGACAAGGTATTCGGTGTCATCGGCATCGACCTGGAGGGGCGCGAGATCGAAGCCTTCGAGCATTCGATCGTCCTATCTATCGTAGGCGAATGCGCCTTGGCGCTCGAAAGCGACCGGGCGGCGCAAGAGCGCGAAGAGGCTGCGGTCTTGGCGAAAAACGAGCAGCTGCGCGCCAACCTTTTGCGCTCCATCGGCCACGATTTGAGGACACCACTCACGGCTATATCCGGATCTGCGGCAATCCTTCGGAAGAGCGACGAGAAGCTCAGCCTCGAACAACGCTGCGATCTTGCCGATGCCATCTACGACGACTCCCTCTGGCTTATCGATACCGTGGAGAACCTCCTCGCCATCACACGCGTCGAGGGATGGCACCATTTGCCTCAACTTCACATCCGAGCTCATCGACGAGGTCATCGAGGCCGCCCTCAGCCATGTCGCCCAAGCATCGCATGGACGTACCGTCACCATCGAGCACACTGACGACATCCTGCTGGTACGCATCGACGTCCATCTCATCATGCAGGTGCTTACGAATCTCATCATGAACGCCTTCAAATACACGCCCGAGGACTCGACTGTCACCATCAGCGCACGTCGCGAGGGTGCGTTCGTCGTGGTGGACGTCGCAGACGATGGGCCGGGTGTGGCAGACTGCGACAAGCCTCATATCTTTGAGCGCTTCTTCACCTCACGCAATACGCGGCCCGTGGATTCGCGTCGAAGCATCGGCCTTGGGCTGTCGCTCTGCCGCTCCATCGTGGAGGCGCATGGCGGCGTCATCGAAGCTCGCGACAACCACCCCCATGGGGCCGTCTTCCGTTTTACCCTGCCCGCCGAGGAGATCGAGATTCATGAATAATGCCGCTAAGCCACGCATCCTCCTGGTCGAAGATGACCTGACCGTTCAAAACCTCGTTTCGACCGCGCTTGACCTCCACGGCTATGTCGTGAGCAAGGTTTGCAACGGCCAGGCCGCCATCATGGATGCGGTGTCGCACGGCCCCAGCCTCATCATGCTCGACCTCGGCCTTCCCGACATTGACGGTATCGAGGTCATCACGAAGATCCGAAGCTGGTCGGCAGTCCCCATTATCGTCATTTCGGCGCGCACCGAAGATTCCGACAAGATTGCAGCACTTGACGCAGGGGCAGACGACTACCTCACCAAGCCCTTTTCTGTGGATGAGTTGCTCGCGCGCGTCCGTGCGAATTTGAGGCGCTCCTCGATGGCGTCAAGCGAATCGACAGAAGCGAGCACGTTCGACAACGGTCCGCTGCATATCGACTACGCCGCGGGATACGCGACGAAAGACGGACGCGAGCTCTCGCTCACCCCAACCGAGTACAAATTGCTCGTCCTTCTGGCGAAAAACGTCGACAAGGTGCTCACCCACACCTTCATCACCCGCGAGATATGGGGCACGAGCTGGGACAGCGATCTGGCGAGCCTGCGCGTGTTCATGCGCACCCTGCGCAAGAAGATCGAGGCAGACCCCTCTCACCCCAAGATGATTCAGACGCACATGGGTGTCGGGTACCGCATGCAGCGTCTCTAGCCCACCCCACAAAAAAGTTGCGGTGGAATACGGAGTAGATAAGGCCTTTGACGGCCAAAACAGTCTGTATTTCACCGCAACTGATGGGCGGGATGGAGTTAGAGGCCCAGGTAGTTGGTCATGCCTTCGACGGCGAGATTGGCGCTCGCTACGGCATGGACCACGGTGAGCGGGCCGTTGACCACATAGTTAGCGATACCCAAAAATACTCTTCAACTCGCCACACTCTCCCCCAAATGTGCAAAGCGCCCCGCGAACGGATGCTCGCGAGGCGCTTGGGTGCCTGGACCTTTATTTGATACCGCGGCCCAAGTCTTCGGCGATTTTGTCTACGCCCTTAAGTGCGGCGCAGGTCTTTTTGTTGGAACAATGTCCCGTGCAAACGCCACCTTGAGCGCAGTCGGCGCAAGTGCCCTTACGATAAATGCGCACGCACACGGCGACAAACGCAATGCCGATAACAGCCAGTACAACAATATCGATAGGTGCCATAGCAAGCCTCCTCTAGTTAACCATCACTTACTTTACCCCATTCTCCACCTACCAAAAAGGGGCAGGTATATTTTGGTCGGTTTTATCTGCGGAAACGCCACATCTCCCTCACCAAAAAGCCCGAGTGTCGCTGGGACACCCGGGCTCGTGGAAAGGGGCTGATCCTTATTCGGACTTAAGCGGAAACTGCAGCGGAAGCGGTGTTGGTCTCGTCCTCGTCGGTCCAAGCGTGCTTGGGCATGGGACGGAAGATCTGGAAGAGCATCGCAACCAGCAGAACGATGGCTACAACCGTCCAAATACCAAACTGGCCAAGGACAAGCAGGTTGTAGAACTGGTTGATGAACAGGGCGATCACCCAAGCGAAGGCGCACTCGTAGCCGATGGCAATCGCGGTCCACTTGCCGGAGTCCATCTGGTTGCGGATAGTGCCCATGGCGGCAAAGCACGGGGCGCACAGCAGGTTGAATGCGCCAAAGGCAACGCAAGCGCCCATAGTCGGGAACATGCCGGCAAACGCGGTCCACAGGCTCGGGTCGGTCTCGGCGGCGTCGGCGACGGACAGCAGCGAGCCGGCGGTGGCGACGACGTTCTCCTTGGCGACAAGGCCAGAGACAGTCAGCGCAGTTGCCTGCCAGGTGCTAAAGCCGAGCGGGGCGAAAATCCAGGCGACCAGGTTGCCCAGCATGGCGAGCACGGAGTAGTCCATAAACTCCTCGGGGATGCCGTCCATCGCAGGCAGGAAGCCAAAGGAGCCGTTATAGCTACCAAAGTTGGAGAGGAACCAAACAACGACGGTGGACGCGAAGATGACCGTGCCGGCCTTCTTGATAAAAGCCCAGCAGCGCTCCCACACGTGCAGCGCCCAAGAGCGGATCGCCGGGAAGTGGTAGGCGGGAAGCTCCATAACGAACGGCGTCGGGCGACCGGCGAAGAGCTTGGTCTTCTTGAGCATGAGGCCCGAGGCGATGACGGCAAAGACGCCCAGGAAGTAGAAGAGCGGGCTGATCCACGCAGCGGTGGTAGAAGAGTCGCCAATGATGGAACCCATAAGCAGGGCGATGATCGGCAGCTTGGCACCGCAGGGAATAAACGTGGTGGTCATGACCGTCATGCGGCGGTCCTTCTCGTTCTCGATGGTCTTGGTGGCCATGACGCCGGGGACGCCGCAGCCCGAGGACACGAGCATGGGGATGAACGACTTACCGGACAGGCCAAAGCGGCGGAATACGCGGTCCATGATGAAGGCGACGCGGGCCATGTAGCCGCAGTCCTCCAGGAAAGACAGCATCACAAAGAGCAGGAACATCTGCGGCACAAAGCCAAAGATTGCACCCAGGCCGCCGACGATGCCGTCGCAGACCAGCGAATCGACCAGGCCGCCGTCCTCGGTGCCGCCCGCCACGAGGGCGTCGTGCACCGCGGTGGTGATACCCGGGACATAGGGGCCGTACTGTGCTGGGTCGACCGAGTCGGCGTTGTCGCCCGCAGCCTCAACAGCTGCGTCATAGGCGTCGCGACCCTGACCGAGCACGTACCAGCCGTCGGTGCCGAAGAGCTGGTCGTTGGTGAAGTCGGTCACCGTGCCGCCCAGGGTGGAAACGGCGATGTAGTACACGCAGAACATGATGACCACGAAGATCGGCAGGCCCAGGATACGGTTGGTGACCACGCGGTCGATCTTCTCGGAGGTGCTCATCTTGGCCGGAGCCTTGGTCATGCACTCGTCGATAATGTGGGCAATCACGCCATAGCGCTCGCCGGTGATGATGGACTCGGCGTCGTCGTCGCAGTCCTGTTCGCACTGGGCGACCAGCTGCTCCACGCGAGCGGCCTTCTCCTTGGTAAGGTTGATGAGCTTGCAGGCGTCCGCATCGCGCTCAAACAGCTTGACAGCGTAGTAGCGACGCTTGTTGGCGGGAACGCTCGCCGGCAGGTTATTCTCGATGTGGGTCAGAACGTCCTCGATAGAAGAATCGAACTTGTGCTCCGGCACCTGGCCCTTGGAAGCAGCGGACTTCTTGACCTGCTCGAACAGCTCGTTGATACCCTTGTTCTTAAGGGCCGAGATCATCATGACCGGGCAGCCGAGCTTCTTGGAAAGCTTGTCCGTGTCGATCTTGTCGCCGTTTTTCTCCACGAGGTCGGCCATGTTGAGGGCCACGACCACGGGCAGGCCGGTCTCGATGACCTGAAGTGCCAGGTACAGATTGCGCTCAAGGTTGGTCGCGTCGACCACCTGGACAACGACATCGGGCTCGCCGCTCATGAGGTAGTCGCGCGAGCACTGCTCCTCGGGGCTGTAGGGGGAAAGCGAGTAGATGCCGGGGAGGTCCGTGATGGTAACGTTCTTGTCGCTTAGGAGCTTGGCTTCCTTTTTCTCAACCGTGACACCGGGCCAGTTGCCAACGTAGCCGTTGGCGCCGGTGATCAGGTTGAAAAGCGTGGTCTTGCCGCAGTTGGGGTTACCCGCCAGCGCGACATGGATCTGAGAATCCGCCATTCAATCCTTCTTCCTTGTGTGCCCGCGCCGCTTTCTCCGCACGGGCTGGATAATGTGCTTCAACATTGCAAATTTAAGTTAGAAAAACCTAACTTTATCTGCATAAATAGTTGCCGCGGGCCCTTACTGGACCTCGACGACGGCAGCCTCCTCCTTGCGGATGGAAAGCTCGTAGCCGCGCACGTTGATCTCGACCGGATCTCCGAGCGGTGCAACCTTAACGACCTTGAACGAAGTGCCCTTGATGAGGCCCAGGTCCATAAGGTGACGGCGAAGCGCGCCCTCGCCGTGAAGCTTGACGATGGTAGAGCTCTCGCCAACCTTAACGTCACCCAACGTCTTCATATTCTTTTCCCCCTTTCAGCTTTTATGAAATGCTGCGAACTAACCGACGGTCATGATGTGCATGGCGACCTTGGTATCGATACCAAAGCGTGCGCCCAGCACGGTGACGATGATATTGGCGCCACTCGAGCTCACCACGTGAACCTCACTGCCCTCGACAAAGCCGAGGTCCTTGAGGTGGTGCTTCATGTCCTCATTGCCCTTTACGCGAGACACGCGCACGGTTTCACCCGCTTTTACCATCGAAAGCGGCATGGCCGGCATCTGCGGTCCGCAAGACATGAGTGTGCTCCTAACGTCAGTTCGTCCTCAACATCGACGCAGCAAAAGTTAACCACGTCTATGTTCGCTATAGTAAACTAGCACGTGGTTAACTTTTTGGAAAGGGTTCCTATTCAGTTTTCGAAAAAGTTTCCCATATGAAACAGATGTGACAAGGAGACAGCCCCTTTGTCACATTGTTGCGTTTAGAGGGAGAGGTTTCTGATCGACGTGACACACGAGGCCTCGTCTACGCCCGAAATGCGGAAGATGATGTCCTCGCCGCACTCGCCGTAGAGAGCCATGAGCCCCATTACATCGCGGCCGTCGGTATGGCGATCGCCGATGCTGACCGATACGTTGCTACGATGCTTGGCAATAATGTCGTAGAGCAGCGCAACCGGGCGGGCATGCAGTCCCAACGGATCTTTAATCGTCTTTGTAAACTCGACCATGTCCCCTCCCACGGCATCGCACATTCGGCCGGCAAACCCAGCCACGTGGTAGTTATTGTACGTTACCGGCGCACCCCCGTCCCACAAAAAACGAGGGAAGGCACACGTCCTTCCCTCGTTACAGGCAATAGGTAGCCGCTTGCCTACATCAAGCGCAGGCTGACGTCCTTGAGCTGGGCGCCGGAAACGGCACTCGGGGCGCCCGACATGAGGTCGGAGCCGCTGGCCGTCTTGGGGAACGCCATGACGTCGCGGATGGAGTCGGAGCCGGTGAGCAGCATGCACACGCGGTCCAGGCCCAGGGCGAAGCCGCCCATCGGGGGCGCACCAAACTTGAGGGCCTCCATGAGGAAGCCAAACTGAGACTCGGCGCGCTCCTCGGTAAAGCCCAGGAGCTTGAGCATGGACATCTGCATCTCGGCGTTGTGGATACGCATACCGCCGCCGCCGGCCTCAAAGCCGTCCATGACAAAGTCGTAGGTGCAAGAACCAGCCGCCAGCGGATCGGCCTCGATCTTGGCGATGTCGGTCTCGGTCGGCAGGGTAAAGGGCTGGTGCTCGGCAGCATAGGCCTTGCGGTCCTCGTCCCAGTGGAACAGCGGGAAGTTGACGACCCACAGGAAGTCGTGGCCCTCGCGCTTGATCTCGAGCGCGTTGGCCATGTGGGAACGCATGCCGCCCAGGATCTCGTCAGAGAGCAGGCGCGGGCCGGCGGCGAACATCACAAGGTCGCCGGGCTCGACGTCCATGCGCTCGCGCAGGGCGGCCATCTCCTCGTCCGAGAAGAACTTGACGATGGGGCTGTTGATGGAGCCGTCCTCGCGGAAAGCGATCCAGGCCAGGCCCTTGGCGCCAAACGTGGAAGCCACGCCGGCAAGCTTATCGATCTTGGCGCGAGCCCAGGCACCGGCGCCCTTGGCGTTGATGGCCTTGACGACAGAGCCCTCCTCGTTCGCGGCAGTCGCAAAGACCTTGAACTTGGAGTTGGCGAAGATGTCGGTCAGGTCGATCAGGTGCATGCCGTAGCGGGTATCGGGCTTGTCGGAGCCATAGGTGTCCATGGCCTCCCAATAGTCCATGCGACGCAGCGGCGTGGGCATCTCGACACCCATGCGGCTGAAGGCGTCGGCAAGAACCTCTTCGAGCGCGCTCATGACGTCGTTCTGGTCAACGAAGGACATCTCGATATCGACCTGGGTGAACTCGGGCTGACGATCGGCACGCAGGTCCTCGTCGCGGAAGCACTTGGCAACCTGATAGTAGCGCTCGACGCCACCGACCATGAGCAGCTGCTTCAGGAGCTGCGGGGACTGCGGCAGGGCGTAGAAGTTGCCCGGCTGGATGCGGCTGGGGACGATGAAGTCGCGGGCGCCCTCGGGCGTAGACTTGAACAGGGAGGGCGTCTCGACCTCCATGAACTCACGGTTGTGCAGCGCCTCGCGAATGGCAAAGGTAAAGTCGGAGCGCAGCTTGAGGTTGGCCATCATCTCGGGACGACGAAGGTCCAGATAGCGATAGCGCAGGCGGGTGTCCTCGCTGGTCTCGATGCCGTCCTCGATCTGGAACGGCGGGGTGACGGACGTGTTGAGCACCTCGGCGTGGTCGGTCAGGACCTCGATCTCGCCAGTCGCGAGCTTGGTGTTGGTGGTCTCCTCGCCACGGGCGCGCACGACGCCGTGAATCTTGATGGGCCACTCGGGACGCATGGTCTCGGCGATCTTAAAGGCGTCGCCGTCGGAGTGCTCGGGGTCGAAGGTGAGCTGCGTGATGCCCTCACGGTCGCGAAGGTCGCAGAAGATAAGGCCGCCGTGGTCGCGGCGACGGCTCACCCAACCGGTGAGGGTGACCTCTTCGCCCACGTTCTCGAAGCGAAGCTCGCCGCAGGTACGGGTGTGCATGGAATGCTCATCGATGGGACGGGTCTGGCTCATACCAGTGATCCTCCTTTATGGATCTGTGCCGCCCCGTGTCGTTCCGGGCGGCGTCGTACAGATTTGCCCAGCCTGCGTAAACCGCGCAGCCAGACATGGCGTTCTATCTTATCGCACTCGCGTCGATGTGCCGCGAAAAAGTGGCTCCTGCCCAAAGACTTGACGGAGACGAAACAATTGACGCGCCGTGACACCCGCCCGCGCTCGTCACGTGCGACAATGTGCCCCAATACAACTGCACTTGGAAAGGCCCGCCATGACTGCACGCCTCATCGTTATGGATATCGACTCCACGCTCATCAACCAGGAGGTCATCGACCTGTTGGGCGAGGAAGCCGGCGTGGGCAAGCAAGTGGCGCAGATCACCGAGCGCGCCATGCGCGGCGAGCTTGACTTTAAGCAAGCGCTCGAGGAGCGCGTGGGGCTGCTTGCCGGCTTGGACGAGAGCGTGTTCGAGCGCACCTTTGAGCGCGTGACGTTTACCCCCGGCGCGCTGGAGCTTGTGCGCTCGGCGCACAGCAAGGGCTGGAAGGTCGGCGTCGTAAGTGGCGGCTTCCACGAGGTTGCCGACAAGATCGTGGCCGCCGCGGGAATCGACTTTTGCCTGGCCAACCGTCTGGAGGTCGTAGGCGGCAAGCTCACCGGTAAGTTGGCTGCCGACATTGTGACCAAGGAGTCCAAGCTCATCCAGCTGCTGGACTGGGCAGTTGAGTGCGGCGTCGACATGGCCCACACCGTCGCGATCGGCGACGGTGCCAACGACATCCCCATGATTCAGGCCGCGGGCACGGGCATCGCGTTTTGTGCCAAGCCCAAGACGCGCGAGGCCGCCCCGTTTGCCATCGACGAGCGCAATCTGATGCTCGCCATGGACATCATCCTGCGTGACTAGTCGATCCGTCTAACAATTGAATCAGTCTGTCCTATAGTTTCCGAACAATTTTGTCTTAATGTTCGGAAACATACCCTTTGAGTGCTAGACTTTGCGCCGTCGAAGGGAACATATATGGATAAGCGAGATCTTGAGCAGTTACTGAGCGATGTTGCCGGCGGGGCAGTCACCCCGGCCGTCGCCCTCACGCGCATCCAGACGGCTCCGACCGCCGATTTGGGCTTTGCGCAGCTCGATCTTTCGCGCGGGGTGCGCCAGGGAGCCGGCGAGGTTGTCTACGGTGCCGGTAAAACCGCCGATCAGATTGCCGCCATTATCAAAGCGCTGCGCGATGCCGGCCAGGAGCGCATCCTGGTCACGCGCCTGGACGCCAAAAAGGCCGCCCGCACCTCGGAGCTTCTCGGCAACGGCATCGACCTGGGATATGTCCCGGACGCGCAGCTCGCCCTCGTGGGCGGCAAGCCCTCCCCTACCGGCAACGGACGCATCGTTGTCGCCTGCGCCGGCACGAGCGACCTGCCCGTCGCCGAGGAAGCCGCGTTGACGGCCGAGTTCTATGGCAACGAAGTCGATCGCCTTTACGACGTGGGCGTCGCCGGGCTGCACCGCCTGCTTGCGCATGCCGAGGAACTTGCCCAGGCGCAGGTGGTCATCGCCATCGCCGGCATGGAAGGCGCCCTGGCGAGCGTCATCGGCGGCCTGGTGAGTTGCCCGGTCATCGCCGTTCCCACCAGCGTGGGCTACGGCGCGAACTTTGGTGGCGTGGCCGCGCTGCTCGCCATGCTCAACTCCTGCGCCAGCGGCGTCTCGGTCGTCAATATCGACAACGGCTTTGGTGCCGCCTACCAGGCAAGTCTTATCAATCATCTGAGCGCCGGCACGCCCTGCGCCCGCTAAGGAGCATCCCATGTCCAACCATCAGCACACGCTTATCATCGACGGCACCTCGGGCATCAGCGGCGATATGACCGTTGCGGCCCTGCTCGACCTGGATGCCAGTGAGGAGCAGCTGCGCGAACAGCTCGCCACGCTGCCGGTCGATGGCTTTTCGATCGCCGTCACGCGCGTAAACAAGCACGGCATCGACGCCTGCGACTTTGACGTTCAGCTGGCAGAGGAGCTCGAGAACCACGACCACGATATGGCCTGGCTCTACGGCAACGAAGCAGCTGTCGAGCATATGCATGAGCATGAGCACCACCATCATCATGACCATGACGGGCATGAGCACGAGCACACACACGACCATGACCATGAGATCCACGGCCATGGCCACGAGGGGCATCATCACGCCCACCACCATCACCACCGGTCTTTGGCGGACGTCACCGCCATTATCGATGGCTCGCAGCTAAGCGATGGCGCCAAGCGTCGCGCCCTCGCCATCTTTACCGCACTCGCCGCTGCCGAGGCCAAGGCTCACGGCAAAACGCCCGAGACCGTCATGTTCCACGAGGTGGGCGCCATCGACTCCATCGTCGACGTCTGCTCTGTCGCCATCTGCCTCGATGACCTGGGCATTGAGGACATCGTGGTCGAGTCGCTCTCCGAGGGCCACGGAACCATCCGCTGTGCACACGGCCTCATGCCCATTCCCGTCCCCGCTGTCGTCAACCTGTGCCAGGCGGGCAATATCGCTCTCACGCCTGCACCGGTCGCTGGCGAGCTCGTAACGCCCACAGGCGCCGCCATCGTCACCGCCCTGCGTACGTCCGACCAACTGCCCTCACGCTACCGCATCGAAGCTGTCGGCTACGGCGCCGGCAAACGCCCCTACGAGGGTTGCTCCGGCACGCTCCGCTGCCTGCTCGTTCACGCGGACGCATAGCCATGGATGCCCGCAAGGCAAAAAGCCGCGCCGCCATCGTTGCGGCGTTCTCCGAGCTCCTGCGCGAGGAAGATTACGGCAAGATCACCGTCGGCGACATCATCGCTCGCGCTCACGTAGGCCGCGCGACATTCTACGGTCTCTTTAAGAGCAAAGACGACCTACTGTCCGAACTCGTGAGCGACATCTGCACCCACGCTCTTGACGACGATGGCACACCGCTCGACGACCCACTCGTGCAGGTCGAGCATATCCTCAACAATCTCTGGGAACGCCGCCAGGGCGTTCGAGCCCTCGTAGCCGGCGCCGGCTCACGCGTCTTCGCCGACTGTCTCCGCAAGACCATCATGTCGCGCGCAGCCGAAACCGTCCCCGTCGACCCCGCAGGCCCCGCCGGCACCATGGACCGCAGTTTCCTACTACACCACATAGCCTCAAGCTTCGTAGGAATGGTCCAATGGTGGGCCTGGCACAACTTCCAAGCAGACAAAGCCGACGTAGCCAAAGACTACCTATCAGCCATACAGCCCCTCTTCACCTAAGTTAGCCTCTCATTCCAAAGTCTCGCCCCCATCTCAGGGCACTAAAAAGCAAAGTGCCCATCCCATCCCCAAGTCACGCTTTCTTGTAAGGGCACCCAAAAACAAAGCGCCCCTCACATCCAAATTCAGATATATATGTTGGGTTGCTTGTTCGAACACAGCCAAGAATGCCCAGGGCTCGGCAAGGGTTTACTTTCCAACGCATTCCGCAGGACGCAAAAAGGCTCGCCGCACAAAGTGCGCAGCGAGCCTTTTTGCATGTCCGAGGACGCGTTGGAAAGTAAACCCTTGCCGAGCCCGAACCTTATAGAGCCGTCCTTCGACTAGAACATGCCCAAGAAACCGTGCACAAACAGCGCGGCGACAATAGCACCGACAAACGGCGCGATGCCAGGAACAAGCAGACCATACTTCCAGTTGTTGTCAGCCTTGTTCTTAATCGGCAGCACCTGATAAGCAAGGCGGGGACCACGGTCACGTGCCTGGTTCATAGCGAAGCCGGTGATGCCGCCCATGCCCATGCCAACGGCCCAGACAATCAGGCCGACGCAGATGGCGAGCATCAAAACGTCCTCACCAGCACGGCTAGCAGCAGCAAGGATGGCGCTAATGAACACAAAGGTGCAGATTGCCTCGCAGAAGAAGTTGCGGGCATAGTTCGTACCCTCGGTGGTGGGGTTGGTCGAGAAGATGTTGCGCTGGGCAATGGGATCGACGACACCCTCGGAAGCCTTGAACTCATCGGCATACATAAACCAAGCGATCACGGCACCCACAAAGCCGCCGAGCATATCGGCAAGCATGAAGGGGATGCAGTTGCCCCACGGCACCAGACCGACGATGCACTGGGCAAGCACCATAGCGGGGTTCATGCACACGGCGCCGCCAAAGACAAACAGGCAGACCGAGATGCCAAAAGACCAGGTGGTGATGGCAAACATATGGCCGGAGCCCTGATACTTGGTGCCTTTGAGCACGGTATCGCAGTGCACGCCCACGCCAAAGACGATCATGAGGGCCGTCGCGCCGAATTCGCAGAGGAGTTTGGTAAGCATAAAACCTTATCTTTCTTGTCGGTTATAAACGATTCGTTTAAGCCGCGCACTAGTGCTGCGCGACGACAACACCCAGGCCATCGGGGATGACGGCGACCTTGGCGTCGGCACCCTTCATCTCAAAGGCGAGCTTGAGCGCCTCCTCGAGGGTGTTGACCGGCGTCATGTGCATATCCTTGAGCATCTGGTGATCGCACAGGTCGGTGACCATGATCACGGGGTGATGCGCCAGGATGCGGGCAAAGATCTGGCTCGTCCACTGATCGGGCAGGGTCTCGTCCTTAGGACGATCGATACAGGCGCGCTCAAACTCTGCCGGATCGTTGTCGGCGATGTTGTGATAGAAGCCCTCGCCGCCGTGACCGTCGGCACAACCGGCGACGTCGATGATCACGCCGCCCTCGGGAAGCGTGGCCTCGGCAGCGCACATGCCCTTCACAGCCTGATAGATGTTCTGATCGAGGGGGTAGCCGCCGTTAGTGGTAATGGCGATCTCGCACTCGACGGGCTCAACGCCGGCAAGGCTCTTCACGAACTCGCAGCCAGCCTCGTGCGCCTTGTGGATGTCGCCGGCAAAGGAGCCAATGACCTCGTGCTTGCCGTTGAGCACCACGTTGAGCACAAAGGCAAGGTGAGCCATCTCGGCGGCGGCAAACATGTCCTCGCTCACGTGGTTGTGGCACAGGTTGCCGGCACGCGAGTGGGAATCGTTCACAAACTGACCGTTGTGGTTGTACATGATGGTCTTGTAGCTGGCGATGCCAGGCAGGACGGACTTGCGGCTACCAGAGAAACCGGCAAAGAAGTGCGGCTCAATAAAGCCCTCGGCAAGCAGCAGATCGCAATCGGCCGCAATCTTGTTGATGATGCACTCGCCACCAGAAGGCAGGGTGCCGATCTTTTTCATCATGCTGTCGTCGGTCGCGACATGCATAACGATTTCCTCGTTGGCAACGATGTCCTCGCCATACTTATTGACGAGCTCCTCGTGCGTCGACGGACGGTGCATACCCGTAGCAACCAAAATACGCACACGGGCCTCGGGCGCAGCGGCATGAATGTGATGCAGCAGAATAGGCATCGTCACACGCGAAGGAACGGGACGCGTATGGTCAGAGCTGATAATTACGATATCCTTTTTGCCAGCACAAAGCTCCTCGAGCGAAGGCGAGCCATAAGGGTTGGCAAGCGACTCCTCTACCAGCTCTTCCTGCGATTTTGTAGTCTTAAACTCGTTTTGATGACCTTCCATCACACCCGCGAAGTTCTTGTCCTCGAGCTCCAGATGCAACGTCTTGTGGTCAAACGGTAGTTCACATTCAAACATTGACGAGCGCCCTCTTCCTTTCAACTGACACACTAGTCAAACCGTTGGAAGGATACGCCGCTCACCGAAAAACACCACCGTCCACCGACTCATTAACACAACGTTCATATTTGACCCATAACAAAACGGCCGTGGTCCCAATGAGGACCGCGGGCGCTACAGTCGCAAGGCGAGAAGCGCCAAACGCGCCGCCGAGACAGACCCCATCCAAAACGCGCGAAGCGCGCTATCTTTTCCCCAGCAGTAATCCGCCGAAGACCGGACATCGTAGGGCCCCATCAGTTTACTTTTAGGCA
>ENA-UERX01001118-UERX01001118.1-human-gut-metagenome-genome-assembly--contig:-NODE-1118-length-17577-cov-3.632057_pt1 | contig 17577 bp, 6 predicted proteins | sample MGYA00242992_ERZ507993 | MGnify/ENA primary metagenome ERZ507993 (study PRJEB26167, sample SAMN06115487) | human gut metagenome | host: Homo sapiens | place: China:Chongqing | collected 2015-04-10... | reverse complement strand
AATTAAACATTACAACTACAAAGGATAATGAAAAAGTATACAAAATCCTTGGGGATCTGATGAATGCCAACAAGGAATTCCAAATTATGATCACGGTTCCTTCTACGAAAAACGCCAAAGACAGCACAGTAAAACCGAAAGCAAGATCGCGGAACTGGAAGAGTATCTGAGAAATGTCCGGGCGGCACAGAAAAAAGAAGAGGACAATGAGATCGTTCGAGCTATCCGCAGCACAAAGCTGGGTGGGCGTGACCTGCTGGCACTGCTGGAAAATATTCAGGCGGGGAATGTGACGTTCCAGACAACCGTAAACCACGAGAACAAGACTTCGGAAGAAGCAGAAATGGAGGATGTGATTGCGAAAGATGCTTAAAAAGCTGGATGTTGTGATTCCCAGTGTAGTGCTGACCCTGCTGATGGCAGTCGGTTTTTCCACTCCGGCATTTGCCTATGTAGAGCCGGAAGTCAAGGAAGAGCCTGTGCAGGTCATTGAGGAAGAGGAACCCACCGAGGAAGAGAAGATTCCGTTCACCATTGCGGGCAACGGCGAGGTGGACGATAACATCACGGACGATTCCAGTAAAGAGTTCTTCACGGTCAAGACCAAGGGCGGCAACACCTTTTTTCTGGTGATCGACCGGGCAAGGAACAGCGAGAATGTGTATATGCTCTCCATGATCGACGAGTACGATTTGCAGGAGTTTCTGACCGATGAGGAACGCAACGGCAAGGAAGAAGAGGAGCCGGCAGTCGTGTTGCCGGAAACCAAACCTGAGCCGGAACCGGATGTCGAGATCGAAGAGCCGGAACAGGACGATGGAAAGCTGACCAAGATTCTGGCAATCGTATTTGTTCTGGGTGTGGGCGGTGCAGGCGCATTCTTCTATTTCTACATCTATAAGCCGAAGCAGAGTGAGCCGGAAGTATCGAAAGAAAATCTGGAATATGAAGCTCTGCCGACAAAGAATGAGGATGAGGAAGCAGGGCAGGGCGCAGAAACCGAAGAATAATAGAAAAACCGTATAATCTAGTGGTGCAGGGATGGTCTGATTCGGACTGTCCCTGCTTTTTTCAAACAAGCAGGAGGATACATGAAATATCTTGTGATAGCAGAAAAGCCGAGTGTGGCACGTTCCATCTCGAAAGTGATCGGTGCATACAAACATGAGGACGGGTATCTGGAGGGTGGGGATTGCGTGGTGAGCTGGTGTCTGGGGCATCTGGCAGAGTATGCAGCCCCGGAGTATTACGATGAACGCTATAAAATCTGGCGGTTTGATGATCTTCCGATTCTCCCGGAAGAATGGAAATTGTTGGTTTCGGAAGATAAGAAAGCGCATTTCAATATCCTGCGAAAGCTCCTCCGAAGCAAAGATTTTGATTATGTGGTAAATGCCTGCGACGCAGGGCGTGAGGGCGAAGCAATCTTTCGCCGTGTGTACGGTCTGGCAGGCAGCAAACTCCCGGTCAAACGGCTGTGGATTAGCAGCATGGAAGATTCCGCTATCCAGCAGGGCTTTGATTCCTTAAAGGATGGCGCAGAGTATGACAACCTGTTTGCCGCTTCGGAGTGCAGGGCAAAGGCAGACTGGCTGATTGGTATGAACGGCACACGGGCTTTTACCAAGAAATACGGAAGGCGGCAGACCATTGGACGGGTGCAGACTCCGACACTGGCAATGCTGACGGAACGGCAGAACAAAATCCAGAACTTTGTGAAAGAGCCGTATTACAAAGTAGAAATCACAGGAAATGGCATCGTGGCAGAATCGGAACGGATGGCACAGGAGCAGGATGCGGATACCATGCAGGCAGCTTGTGATGGACAGTGTGTCGTAGTTGGCAGCATCGAGCGCAAACGGAAAGAACAGTCTGCGCCGAAGCTGTATGACTTAACGACCTTGCAGCGAGAAGCTAACCGCTATTATGGTTTTACCGCCAGTCAGACTTTGAAGATCGTACAGGAATTGTACGAAGAAAAGCTGGTGACATACCCGCGAACGGACAGCCAGTACATCACGGAAGATATGCAGCAGACCATGGCAGATTTGCTCAAACACTATGGCGGCGAAGCAGATGGAGTAAAGCAGGTGGTCAATAACAAAAAGGTCACTGACCACCATGCGATTCTGCCGACACTGGAAAGCTGCAAGCGTGGGTCAAACAGCCTGTCCGGGGATAAGGAAAAGGTCTTTGCTCTCATCGTCTGGAAGATGCAACAGGCAGTACAGCCGCCATACATCTATGAAGATGTTCTGGTAACAGTATGCTGTCAGGACAGGAAATTCACTGCAAAATACAAAAATGTCTTGCAGGCGGGACATACCGCAATGCCTGTTCCGTTTGCAGAACAGGAAAAAAGCAAGGATGCGTCACTTCCGAAAGACCTGGAACAGGGGATGGTTATTCCGGTGGTACGGGCAGAAAAAAAGCATGGCTTTACTTCACCGCCGAAAGTCTACACCGAAGATACCCTGCTGTCGGCCATGGAAACAGCAGGCAACAAGGAATTTGAAAAGGACACTGAGAAGAAAGGTCTGGGAACCCCTGCAACGCGCGCTGCGATTTTGGAAAAGCTGGTATCCTCCGGCTATGTTGAGCGCAAGGGCAAGCAGATGATTCCGACAGAGGACGGTGTGGCCGCGATCCGCAATATCCCGGACTACCTGAAATCCGCCAGCATGACAGCTGAGTGGGAAAATGACCTGCTGCGGATGGAGCGCGGTGAGATCAAGTCCCACGATTTTATGCAGGGCATCCACGGATTGCTCGATAAAATGCTGGCTGACCTGCGGCAGATTCCTACCGTCGCGGCGGCTCCCTATTATAATAAGGTAAGCGTGGGAAGCTGCCCGGTCTGCGGAAACCCTGTACATGAGAGCAAACTCAGCTTTTGTTGTGCAGACCGCAGCTGCAAATTTGCCCTCTGGAAAGAAAGCAGATACTTGTCCAACATGAGAAAAACGCTGGACAAGAAGATGGCGGTAGACCTTTTGAAGAAAGGCCGCACCCATGTAAAAGACTTTTATTCCGCGAAAAAAGATAAGACATTCGCCGCTGACCTTGTGATGCGCGTCGAAGAGGGCCGTGCACAGTACAGTCTGGAATTTCCCAAAACACCGATGAAAACGAAAACGTAAAGGAGGTTTGACCCTTGCCACAGATTAACGATATTCGAGAATTGGCGCAGCAGAACGCCAGGTATGTCAGTAACTCGCCACAGGACTGGATGAGTTATCTGGATGTGGCGGCGCGGCTGTATCGCTATTCGTTCACCGATACGCTCCTGATCCACGCGCAGCGGCCTGATGCAACCGCCTGCGCAGAACTGGAACTCTGGAATCAGAAAATGAGCCGCTGGGTCAACCGTGGCGCAAAAGGCATCGCGCTTCTGGATGATACCGGACCGCGTACCAAGTTGCGGTATGTGTTCGATATTGCTGACACCCATCTGGTACGCGGCGGCAGAACACCGCTCTTATGGAATCTGGACAGCCACGAGCATGAGCAGATTATCCTAGACCATTTGGCAGATACCTATGGTTTATCCCAGACAGACAGCATGAATACTGCCCTGCTGGAACTGGCACAGCAGCTGACCGCCGACAATCTGGATGAAGCGATGGACGGTCTGGCCTATGAGGTGGCAGGCACATTTCTGGAAGAACTGGACGAAGATAACATCCGCGTCCGCTTCCGGGAACTGATGACCAACAGTATTTTCTATACGCTTTCCCGCCGCTGCGGGCAGGAGCCTATGGATGTGCTGGACGATGATGACTTTATCCGTATCGTGGATTTCAACAAGCTGCCGGTGCTGTCGTTCCTTGGCAACGCGGTTTCCGAACAGTGCGAGGCGGTTCTTTTTGACATTGGCCGAGAGATGCGGAAAATTTACAAAAAAGAAATCACGCATCAGCTTGAAAAATCCGTTGACAGCTTGTATAATACCAATACGGACTTTAGCACATTAAAGCGCGAAATCAAAGAAAACACGACCAAAGGAGGACAAGAAAATGGAGTTGACGTATTACCGCAAGGGAGATTATATGTTCCCGAATCTGGCCGTGAAGGACGAGCCGCAGATTATCGGGAAGTACGGGATGCTGCGCAGGACGTACCTGAAAGAGAACCGCAAGAACTGGTATCAGAGTATGCTGATGAGCGGCAGACTGAACCAGCATCTGGCGCAGATCGAGGAAGCAGCGGAGAACCGGATGGAAACCCTGCTGGACAGCCTGAACGAGAAGTTTCCGGCACCGAGCAAGGAGAAGGACCCGCTGGCATGGGTGGCACACCAGAACAACCTGACGGCGATGGCAGAAGAGATCGTTTTGAAGGAATTGGTGTACAATTAACTGAACCGACAACGGAACAGGATTTGAGCGAAGCAGAGGAAGAAATTGCCTCTGCTTTTTCTTTTCCTGATTTGCCGACCGTGGAACAGCAGATCCGCGCCATTGAAGCACCGATCCAGGCGCGGTATGCGGATGAAATTGCACTTGATTCCGAGGTTGTTGATGAAATCCTGCGCACGGGCAGCAACCGCAGCAAGGGCCAGCTGCGCCTAATCTACAATTTTATGGTCGAGAAAACCCCGGAAGAATACACAGAGTTCGTGAAAAACGAATATGGTACGGGCGGCAAAGGCTTTGAAATTGGCGGTGCGAAGTATGCCGTCTGGTTCGATGATTTGGGACTGCGCATTGCAGCAGGTGATACGGCTAAGGGCGGCACGATTGTCAATGCGTTTCTTTCGTGGGAGGATGTCAGCAACCGTATCCATGAACTGCTCCGGCAGGGCGAGTATGCGCCGCAGGCGGTTCTGGATGCTGCACGGCAGAACGCTTTGCAGGAACACGCGCAGACGTTGGCTTATATGGAACGTGATTTGGCCGATGGCGTTGCCGAAGCAGTGTTTCAGGATACAGAAATCTTCAGGGGCGGTTTCCCGGAACTGACAGACAGACTGGCAGGCTTGCTGGACGATGCGGATTTTCTGACTGACCTAAACGACAGATTATCTGCGCTGGGGGAAGCCTACGCCGAAGATAAAGACCTGATGCGGATGCACTTTTATAAGCCGGATAAAGTAGCGGCTCTGTTCCAGCAGTTTGCAAAGCCTTATCAGAACTACTCGGCGCGAGATGGCTTTCACTGGAATGAGTACAAACGATTCATCACGGAAGATGAAATCAATGGATATTTCACGCGGGAAAGCAATTATTCGGACAGTCGGCTGGCAATCTATTCGCTCTTCCTGAATCATGAGGACAAAAAAGAACGGGCTGACTTCCTGAAAAAGCATTACGGGATCGGCGGCAGCAGCCATGCACTCTGCGGGGCAGACGATTCTCACGAAGATCACGATGGCAGGGGTATTGCTTTGGAGCGTGGCTCATACGGAAACCCGTATGCCAGCGTTCATCTGAACTGGAATCAGGCCGCAGGCCGAATCGACCAGCTTATCCGTGACAGTGAGTATTTGAAGCCGGCAGACTACTCCCGGATGCGTGCTTATGAGCGCGAGCGGATGGCAATGCGGGTGATGGGCTTCTATCATCACCTGCCGAACGAAGTGGAACGGCCTTATCCGCAAGACCTTTACCATGAAGAAGGTCGAAAGGCTCTCGTCGAAAAGCTGGCAGACCCTGAACAAGCAACGGAACTTCTGGAGCAGATGGACACTGCACTGCTGTCTGTGCCAATGGATTCCGAAGAATATGAGCGCAAGGCAGAATCCCTCTCTATCCTGCACCAGTATGTCGAGGGAACGTACACGATTTTCCCGGAGAAGAAGAGGGCTGTTGAGATTGTGGGTCCTGAACAGGGGCAGATGTCCATGTTTGACTTCATGGAGCAGGAGCCGCAATCGAAAGAGCAGTCAACCGTCGCAGCGGTTGAGGAACCCCAAAAAGATGCGCCCCTTGCAGATGAAAAGCCCTCGGAGCAGATGCTGCAGCCCATGCCGCTGGATGAAGCCAACGAGTATAACGCTCTGAAAGAACGTTACCCGGATGCTTTGGTCGGCTATGAGCAGTACGGAAACTTTGAGTTCTACGGCGAAGATGCAAGGCGCGTTTCGGCACTTCTGGGAACAAAAATTCTGGAAAAAGAAACTGCACTTGGCAAAGTAGATGTATCTGGTTTCCCGCGTGAGCAGTGGGTTTGGCAGGCAATGAAGCTCTGGAAGCAGGGCGAGAATGTTTATCTGTCCGGCCAGCAGGAAGATGGGAGCCATACGCAGACAAAGTATTTTCGTAAAGAGGAATACTTACCTGTGAATACCCTCATTGAACTGGACAGCAGAGAGTTCCGTGTGGATTCGGTCAACTTTAAGCAGGGAACGGTCAGCTTGCAGGATATGACCCTTGCGAAAGAAGCCCGGTATCCGATTTTCCGAACGGAACCGCTGGAGTATATTCGGCATTTGTATGAACAGGCAGATGTACCGATGGAAGAAGCGGTTGAAATCACAGTCTTTACGGCTCTGCACAATGCTGGTGTGGCCTACGAGGATTTTTCCCCGGAGCAGATGGATGTGATCTATTCGGTGGCAGAATCGGGCGGCGAGTTGGAAGATTTGCTCAATCCTGAGTTTCCGCCGGAACAGATGCAGCTGATCGCAGATGTGCAGAACCGAACGGATGCCATCAGCCGTGCGGCGGCAGAGGAAGCCATGGAACCGCTGATCAAACAGCCTATGACCCCGGCAGAGGTCAACCATGCACGGCGGCAGCACAATCTTCCGCTGGACAGTGGAGCAGAAACAGAACTGCCTGCACAGCCCAAAAAGGAGCCTATGAACTTCCGTATTACGGACGATGATCTCGGTGCAGGAGGGCCGAAAACAAAGTATAAAGCCAATGTGGAGGCGATTCGAGTGCTGCAAACACTGGATGCAGAGCAGCGGCAGGCCACAGCGGAGGAACAGGAAATCCTTTCTCGGTATGTGGGCTGGGGCGGCATTCCGCAGGCGTTCGATGAAAGCAATGCGGAGTGGTCGAAAGAGTATGCCGAACTGCAGTCCCTGCTCACGGCTGATGAGTATAAGGAAGCCCGCGCCAGTACGCTGAATGCATTTTACACTTCTCCTACGGTCATCAAGGCAATGTATGAAGCCCTGGGCAATATGGGATTGTCCAAAGGCAATGTGCTGGAACCGTCCTGTGGTGTCGGCAATTTCATGGGTCTGGTGCCGGACAGCATGGAAAAGATTCGGATGTACGGTGTGGAGCTGGACAGCATTTCAGGCCGCATTGCACAGCAGTTGTACCAGAAAAACAAGATTGCGGTGCAGGGCTTTGAAACAATGCAGTTCCCGGACAGCTTCTTTGACTGTGTTGTGGGTAACGTACCGTTTGGTAATTACAAAGTACCGGATAAGCGGTATGACCGCCACAATTTTCTCATCCACGATTATTTTATCGCCAAGAGCCTTGACCTTGTGCGTCCGGGTGGTGTGGTGGCGGTGGTAACGTCCAGCGGTACGATGGATAAAAAGGATTCCTCTGTCCGTGAGTACCTTTCCAACCGTGCCGATCTGGTAGGCGCGATTCGACTGCCGAACAATGCGTTCCAGCGCAATGCCAACACGAGCGTGGTTGCTGACATTCTGTTCCTGCAGAAGCGTGACCGTGCAGCGGTGGAGCGGGCTGACTGGGTGGATCTCGGTGAAACGTCGGAGGGATATTCCATCAACCAGTATTTTGCGCAGCATCCTGAAATGGTGCTGGGTGAGATCACCACCGAAAGCACCCAGTACGGCAAGCAGGAAACTACGGTCAAACCCATCGAGGGCGCAGACCTTGCGCAGCAGTTGAAAGAAGCGGTCAGCAGCATCCATGCTACCATCACAGAGCCGGAAATCTCCGACGACGAACTGGATGGGCAGGAAGAACCCATTCCGGCAGACCCCAGTGTGAAGAATTTCAGCTTCACGAACGTGGATGGGCAGATTTACTACCGTGAAAATTCTTTCATGAATAAGGTAGAACTGCCTGCCGTAACTGCAGAGCGGGTGCTGGGCATGATCGCTCAGCGGGAAACCACCCGGAAGCTGTTGGATTGTCAGCTGCATGATGGTTCGGATGCGGAAGTACAGCTTTTGCAGAATGAACTGAAACAGCAGTACACCGCATTTAAGGCACAGTATGGTCTGATCAACAGCACGGCCAATAAGCGGGCTTTCCGACAGGACAGCAGCTATTGTCTGCTGGCATCACTGGAAATTCTGGATGAGGAGAAGAATCTCAAACGGCTTGCCGATATTTTCACCAAGCGCACCATCCGTAAGCCGGAGCCTGTTACCTCAGTAGACACGCCAAGCGAAGCTCTGGCACTTTCCATTGGAGAAAAAGCAAAGGTGGATATACCGTTTATGGTGCAGCTCTGCGGTAAACCGAAACAGGAGATCACGGATGAACTGGCAGGTGCGATTTTCCGAAATCCTGTGACACAGCAGTGGGAAACCTCGGATGAATACCTGTCCGGCAATGTTCGTGAAAAACTGGCCACAGCAGAAACCTTTGCGGCAAACCATGCTGAATATCAAATCAATGTGGATTACCTGAAACGGGTACAGCCCAAAGATCTGGATGCTTCGGAAATTGAAGTGCGGCTGGGTGCAAACTGGGTGAAGCCGGAGTACATCACGCAGTTTATGAAAGAAGTGTTTAAGACCCCGAACTACTATGCCGGGATTGACATTAAGGCAACTTATTCCGAAATTTCAGGTGCATGGAACATTTCGGGTAAGTCGCTGGATCGCGGCAATCCACTTGTTACCAATACTTTCGGAACGATGCGTGTCAATGGTTATAAGCTGCTGGAAGATGCGCTGAACCTCCGTGATACCAAAATCTACGATACGATTCACGATGCGGATGGCGACCATCGTGTGCTGAACAAACAGGAAACCATGCTTGCGCAGCAGGCACAGGAATCCATTCGGGAAGCGTTTAAGCAGTGGATTTTCAAGGATTTAGACCGCCGTGAGGATTTGTGTGCGACCTACAATCGGATTTTCAATGCGATTCGTCCCCGTGAGTACGATGGCAGTCACATTCGTTTTGAGGGCATGACCCCGGAAATCTCTCTGATGCCGCACCAGAAAAATGCGGTAGCGCACATTCTGTACGGCAACAATACGCTGCTGGCGCATTGCGTGGGCGCAGGCAAGACCTTCCAGATGATTGCTGCCGGCATGGAGAGCCGCAGGCTGGGCCTGTCGCAGAAGAATCTCTATGTGGTGCCGAATCACCTCACCGAGCAGTGGGGCGCAGATTTCCTGCGGCTTTATCCCAATGCCAATGTGCTGGTGGCAACAAAAAAGGATTTTGAACCTAGCAACCGTAAGCAGTTCTGCTCCCGGATCGCAACCGGCGATTACGATGCCATCGTGATCGGTCATTCGCAGTTTGAGCGTGTGCCGCTCTCCCCGGAACGACAGAAAGCTATTGTAGAGCGTCAGATCGATGACATTACGCTGGCCTTGGCAGATGCCCGGAGCGAGGATAGCCGCAGTTTTACGGTCAAGCAGATGGAAAAAACAAAGAAAACGCTGGAAGCAAAGCTGCAAAAGCTGAACGACCAGACGAGAAAGGATGATGTGGTTACATTTGAGGAACTGGGTGTTGACCGTCTGTTTGTGGACGAGTCACATTTCTATAAAAATATGTTCCTCTACACAAAAATGCGGAACATCGCAGGTATTTCCCAGACCGATGCACAGAAATCCAGCGATATGTTTGCAAAGTGCCAGTATCTGGATGAACTGACAGGCGGCAAGGGCGTGACCTTTGCAACCGGAACCCCGGTCAGCAACTCGATGGTGGAGCTGTACACCATTATGCGGTATCTCCAGTATGACACCCTGCAGAAGATGGGACTGAGCCACTTCGATGATTGGGCGGCATCCTTCGGTGAAACCGTCACGGCAATCGAGCTTTCCCCGGAGGGGACGGGCTACCGTGCGAAAACACGTTTTGCCCGGTTCTTTAATCTGCCGGAACTGATTTCTCTGTTCAAGGAATCTGCAGATGTACAGACAGCAGATATGCTGAACCTGCCTGTGCCGCAAGCAGAGTACATTAACGAAGTGCTAAAACCGAGCGAAACTCAGGAAGAAATGGTGAGTTCCTTTGCAGACCGCGCCGAGGCCGTGCGTAACGGTAATGTGAATCCCAGATTCGATAATATGCTCAAGATCACCAACGATGGCAGAAAACTGGCACTCGACCAGCGGCTTATCAATGATATGCTGCCGGATGAGCCGGAAAGCAAGGTCAATCGCTGCGTGGACAATGCGTTCAAGGTCTGGGAAGAATCTGCGCCGGACAAGGGAACACAGTTGATTTTCTGCGACTTATCGACACCAAAAGCCGATGGCACATTCAATGTTTATGATGATGTGCGGGAAAAGCTGGTGGCGAGAGGTATTCCCCGCGAGGAAGTGGCGTTCATTCACGAGTACAACACAGAAACCAAAAAGGCAGAGCTTTTTGCAAAGGTGCGCGCCGGACAGGTGCGTATTCTGATGGGGTCTACGCCGAAACTTGGCGCAGGAACCAATATTCAGGATCGACTGATTGCCCTGCATCATCTGGATTGCCCATGGAAGCCGTCTGATCTGGAACAGCAGGAGGGACGTATTCTCCGGCAGGGAAACCGGAATAAGCAGGTAAAAATCTATCGTTACGTCACGGAAAATACGTTTGATTCGTATATGTGGCAAATTCTGGAAAATAAGCAGAAGTTCATTTCTCAGATCATGACGTCCAAATCTCCTGTCCGTGCCTGCGATGATGTGGACGACACTGCACTGTCTTATGCTGAAATCAAGGCACTGGCAACGGGCAATCCCTACATCAAGGAAAAGATGGACTTGGATATTCAGGTCAGCAAGCTGAAGCTGCTGAAAGCCAATCACACCAGTCAGATTTATAGCTTGGAATCGGATATTGCGCGCCGCTATCCGCGAGAAATCGCTGCGGCAAAGGGTCAGATCGAAGCGCTGAAAACCGATATAGAAGCGGCAAAACCGCTTCTGGCGCAGGACAAAGACCATTTTGCTATGGAGATCAGCGGCAAGGTGTACACCGAACGCAAGGAAGCGGGCGCGGCCATCATCGAGGCTTGTAAGGCTTTGAAGGCGGCTGGTACCGAGGGCAGGATCGGCAGCTACGGTGCGTTTGAATTGCACTCCCGGTTTGACAATTTCGATAAGGTGTTTCGCTTGTCCATCAAGGGCGCATGGAACTACTCTATGGAAGTCGGCAAAGACCCGCAGGGCAACATTCTGCGCATTACCAATGCACTGGCAGGCATCGAAAGAGCGTTGCCGCAGGTAGAACGCAGACTGGAAACCTTGGAACAGCAGTTGGCGCAGGCAAAGGAAGAAGCCAAACGTCCTTTTGCGCAGGAAGCAGAATTGGCTGAAAAATCCGCGCGCCTTGCAGAGCTGAACGCTCTGCTCAACATGGATGAAAAGGGCAATGAGGATGCGCTAGGAGTGGACGAGGACGCAGCCGAAACCGAAGTCGCAGACAAGCCGCGACAGCCTGTGAACTACGCAGGCCGCGTTGCAGAGCGCACTGCGGATGATGTGCGGAAACCCTCTGTGCTGACACGGCTTCATGCAAAGCAGGCAGAGCGCACCGCAGAACCGCAGAAATCCAAGAAGCGGAAAAGTCACGATATGGAACTGTAAATAGGATAACCCCATTAGATTTCTGCAAGGAATCTAACGGGGTATTTTTGAACAAGGAGGGCATTTGCTGACATTAACACCGATCAATTTGAAAACGGCAAACGCATTTGTGCAGCAGTATCACCGCCACCATAAACCGACGCGAGGGCATAAATTCTCAATCGGCGTATCGGACAATGGTGCGCTGGTGGGCGTTGCTATCTGTGGCAGACCTGTGGCGCGGCGGTTGGATGATGGCTATACGCTGGAAGTCAATCGCCTGTGTACGGATGGAACTCCAAACGCTTGCAGTATTTTGTATGCGGCGGCGTACCGTGCAGCACGGGCAATGGGCTACCACAAAGTTATCACCTACATTCTGGATACGGAAAATGGAACATCCCTGAAAGCTGCCGGGTATACCTGTGAGGGCAGAGCCGGAGGCTTGGAATGGAACGGTGCAAAAGCACCAAAACAGGCCGGCCAATATCCGCGCCAGATGAAAACACGATGGGTCAAGAAAAAGGAGGGCTTGCATGGCAGTTGACCGTAAACAGCAGATGAAAGAAATCACGGAACGGTTGGAGCAGGGCGTAAAGGACATTTTTACATCGGAAATGTACACGACATACCTACGCACGATGGCAAAATTCCACAATTACAGCTTCAACAATACGCTGCTGATCGCTATGCAGCGGCCTGATGCCACACTGGTGGCAGGGTTTAACGCATGGAAGAATAAATTTAACCGTTACGTCAAAAAAGGCGAAAAGGGCATCCAGATCATTGCTCCGGCTCCCATCAAGGAAGTCGAGGAGCGAGAGAAAATCAACAAGGATACGGGTCTGGCGGTGCTGAACGAAAACGGTGAGCCGGAAATGGAACGTGTGGAGTATGTGATTCCGCGTTTCCGCGTAACAACGGTCTTCGATGTTTCACAGACCGATGGGGAACCGATTCCGTCGTTGGAAGTGAACGAACTGACGGCCAGCATCAAAGACTATGCGCTGCTTACGGCGGCAATCGAGCAGGTATCGCCTGTGCCGATGCGGTTTGATGAAATCGAAGGGGATGCCAAAGGCTATTACAGTGATGCAGACAAAGAAATCTGCATTCAGGTCGGCATGGGCGAGAGCCAGACCATAAAGACGATGATCCACGAGGTTGCTCATGCGATGCTGCATAACAGCGATTTGATGAAGCAGCGCGGCGAAGAAAAAGACAGGCTTACAAAGGAAACCGAAGCCGAAAGTATCGCATTTACGGTCTGCTCGGCTCTGGGCATTGATACATCTGATTATTCATTTCCATATGTGGCAAGCTGGGCCAGCGGCAAGGAGATGAAGGAACTGAAAGATTCGATGGATACGATTCGATTGACCGCTGCCGACTTTCTGGAAAAGCTGGAAACGGCGGTGGCAGAAAGGAGTGCAGAGCGCATGACCGCGATGCAGTACGCGGAAAAGCTGATTGCCGACAAGGAGCAGGAAATAACGATTTTCGATGATGAGCAGCGAAATCTCATCGTGAATTTTGCTTTCAAGCTGGATGACCGGGCTGCAACGGAAGAATTGGTGAACGGTCTGGCGGCGGCACTGGCCGAGGATGACAAAGAAGAAGTCAACCGCCTGATGTACGATGCGCAGGAGAAAATCGAAAATCTCCCGGATGGGATGATTGGTCTTTCGGAAATGCACGACTATGGCTACCGGAAAGATGATGTGCTGCCGCTGACGAAAGAAGGCGCACGGGAATGGCATCGGCTGGGTGAGAGAATCTATCCGTTGTTCCGTGATGGTACGGCAGGTGATTATGTAAGCCAAGAGGAAATCGAGCAGCACGATGGCATTTTCGGCATTAAGGCAGACGCATGGGATGCGATTCTGCTGGAACAACGGGAAGATTATGCAGAGGACGAGTATGCGCGCCCGGATTTTCCGCTGACAGTGATAAACCGTGAACAGGCTCTGCGGCTGTACGATGAGGGAAAGCACATTTATCTCGTCCGCATCAGCCCGTGGCCGATTCTTGTCACGGCACGAGAGGAAATCGAGCGCGGAAGTGATACCTTCCAGATTGCAATAGCAGATTTGGAGCAGGAGCGGAACATGACAGAACAGGAAAATGTGCTGCTGTATGGCAACGAAAAGCAGTTCGGTATTTATCAGATCATAGAGCGTGACCCGGAACATAACTATCGTTTCATGGGGCTGGACTATGTGCAGAAGAAAGGCATGACGGTTTCCCGTGCAGATTATGACCTGATCTATGCCGCACCGCTTACGGACAAGGATACGCTGGATGGCATTTATGAACGGTTCAATATCCAGCGCCCGGCAGACTTTACAGGGCATTCGCTGTCGGTCAGTGATGTGGTGGTACTCAATGATGGCAGTACGGTCAAAGCCTACTATGTGGACAGTATCGGTTTTGCGGAACTGCCGGATTTTTTCAAGGAAAGGAATATGGATTTGCAGAAAGAGAACCTTTTGAACGAAAAATTGCAGGAAATCGAAATCTTTGATAAGCCTGGTCTTTTCAGCAATGGCCGACTGCGGGATGAAGATGTGCCGGAGGGCTTATATCGCTATGATCTGCGCGGCTCAGACTACGACCCCGGTCAGCCCATTACAGTGGAGAAAACTGTGGTGGTGAACCATGCGGCATCTGTTCTGATGGTCGAAGAACTTGACCTTGGCGCAGAGGGGCGGCTGGAACTGGGTGAGGAAGGGCTGAACTTCACAGGCGCAGAGTTGACCGTGCGAGAGTTCATGGAGAAACAGCAGCAGAAAAACAATGCGCTGATCCATGGCGATTCCGATCACATCGCAGTCGAGGGGCATCTCGGTACATGGTATGCCGTTGATGAAACGGAGATCGGTGGGGAAAAGTTCTTCCTGCTTGAGCATGAGGAACACGGCGATATGGCGGCTTGTGTTGCAGTCGATGAGCAGGGCAAGCTGGTGGCAGAGGATTTGTGGAACGGCTTCGATGATGAATTTTTGGATGCGGTAAAAGAGTATCTTTCTGAAAAATGGAATATGCCGAATAAGGATGATGTGGTATCGGAGATCATTGAAAAGGCTGCGCCGGTGCCGGACAACAGCGCGCAGGACTATTCGGATGTGCCTGTCTACTATGAGCCGTTCAGCTATGCCAAAGAAAATGACGAGGTGGATTTATACCGTACCTCCTATCGGCTGAACGGCGAGTGTAAGCAGGCAATCCATGAAGCGATTGCGGACAATTATGACGGGATGCACCTTGGCGACGATGCAGTCAATCAGGTGGTGAAGCAGTATGGTATGGAGCGTGTGGGGTACATTCTTGCGAATACCTTGCGCTACAAAAACTATGATGACCGCTTTTCTCACAGTAATAAGGAATGGGCGGAGCAAGTCGGCACCCCGGAGAATAATGCGAGAATCATTAAATTTCGAGCAGATTGGGTAGTTACCAGCCATTCGGCTGTACTGGATGGCTTTGTGACGATGTACCGAGAGAAACTGGAAAAGCAGAAAGAGTTGAAACAGCCATTTGTAAAGCGATTCTATGTGGTCGAGAACCGGCAGGCTGTTCCGCTTGAAATTAAGCGGTTTGGCAATCTCAACGATGCAATGTCGCAGTATCAGGTACTTCCGAACCATTATATGAAAGCCTTGGGTGTGGAGAAAAATCCTGATCCGCTGCCTGGTTCACTGGATATTTTGCAGTGCAGGAACGGCCTTGACACCATCGTAGAGGACTATAAAATGGTTCCGGGCTGGAATAACCCATATATCCAGAATCATATTGTCCAGCCGTTACAGGGGGCGTTAGCCGTGCAGGATGTGGAACTGGCCTACGAATTGCCGGATGCCTATTTTCACATCCAGACCTGTGACGATGGCTTCGACTATACCTTATATAATAAGGACTTCACGGAACGGGATGGAGGCATCCTTGAAACGGATGGAGATAAGCCTGTGCAGGAGGCTATGACGGAACTGCTGGCAGAGTTTGGCTGTGATGTAGCACAGGGCAGGGTCATGGACGCGGCAGAACTGCGGGAACAGGCCGATATGGTGGCAGAGCAGCAGGCAGAGGTTTTGAAAGAAAAACTCGCCGCAGAAAGACCTGCGCCGGAAGAAACGCTCAGCTTTTATGTTGCGGAGTGTTTGGAGTTTACGTTTGCGGGAGAGTTCCACGACCATCTGACAATGGAAGAAGCCTTGGAAGCCTATGACAAGATTCCGTCCGAACGGATGAATGCTGACAAGTGCATTGGATTCTGCATCGAGGAAGATGGCGGCTTTGTTGGAATGTATGAGCTGGTCGTGAACGACAAAGTGCAGCGTGAGAACATCAACTCCATCAACTATTTCAGGGATGATAAGCTGGTGCAGCAGGCTATCTCTGACATGGAAAAGCTGATGGCGGCACGGCAGCACATCGGCGCATTACCGCATTAACACATTTAATCATTATGGCAACAAAAGAGTATTTTCCCGGAATAGGAAAAATCAAATTCGAAGGTAAAGAAAGTAAGAATCCTATGGCATTCCGCTACTACGATGCGGAAAAAGTAATCATGGGCAAGAAGATGAAAGATTGGTTGAAGTTCTCTATGGCATGGTGGCATACACTCTGTGCAGAGGGTGGCGACCAGTTCGGCGGTGGAACGAAGCATTTCCCCTGGAACGGTGATGCCGATAAACTGCAGGCTGCCAAGAACAAAATGGATGCTGGTTTCGAGTTCATGCAGAAAATGGGTATCGAATATTACTGCTTCCACGATGTTGACCTCTGCGACGAGGCCGATACAATCGAAGAGTACGAAGCAAACCTGAAAGCCATCGTTGCATACGCCAAGCAAAAGCAGGAGGAAACAGGCATCAAGCTGTTGTGGGGTACTGCCAACGTATTCGGCCATGCACGTTACATGAACGGTGCCGCTACCAATCCCGACTTTGACGTTGTGGCCCGCGCTGCCGTTCAAATCAAGAATGCCATTGACGCAACAATCGAACTGGGCGGTTCGAACTACGTGTTCTGGGGTGGACGCGAAGGCTATATGTCTTTGCTGAATACCGACCAGAAGCGCGAAAAGGAACACCTTGCACAGATGCTGACCATTGCACGCGACTATGCCCGTGCACGCGGCTTCAAGGGTACGTTCCTGATTGAGCCGAAGCCGATGGAACCGACCAAGCATCAATATGACGTAGACACGGAAACGGTTGTAGGCTTCCTGAAAGCCCACGGTCTGGACAAAGACTTCAAAGTGAATATCGAAGTGAACCACGCCACGCTGGCAGGCCATACTTTCGAACATGAACTTGCCGTAGCAGTAGACAACGGTATGCTGGGTTCTATCGATGCCAACCGCGGTGACTACCAGAACGGCTGGGATACAGACCAGTTCCCTATCGACAACTACGAGCTGACACAAGCCATGATGCAAATCATCCGCAACGGCGGCTTCGGTGACGGCGGTACAAACTTCGACGCCAAGACACGCCGTAACTCTACCGACCTTGAGGACATCTTCATTGCTCACATCGCAGGTATGGACGTAATGGCACGTGCATTGGAAAGCGCAGCCAAACTGCGCGAAGAGTCTCCTTACAAGAAGATGCTTGCCGACCGCTACGCTTCTTTCGACAGCGGCAAGGGTAAGGAATTCGAGGAAGGCAAGCTGACACTGGAAGATGTCGTAGCCTACGCAAAAGCTAACGGCGAACCGAAACAGACCAGCGGCAAACAAGAATTGTACGAAGCAATCGTAAATATGTATTGCTGATAAATAGCGGTTAGTGGTTAGCGATGAGTGATTAGCGATTATTGGTTAGTGATAAAAGATGGGGAATAAGCAATTATCACTAAATTACTGACCATTAATCACTCAT
>ENA-UERX01001114-UERX01001114.1-human-gut-metagenome-genome-assembly--contig:-NODE-1114-length-17611-cov-6.479297_pt1 | contig 17611 bp, 9 predicted proteins | sample MGYA00242992_ERZ507993 | MGnify/ENA primary metagenome ERZ507993 (study PRJEB26167, sample SAMN06115487) | human gut metagenome | host: Homo sapiens | place: China:Chongqing | collected 2015-04-10... | reverse complement strand
CAGCTGATTGACAAGATTCTGGTATCCAAAGCGGAAAAGGTCGATGGCGAATACGTCCAGAAAATCCAGATTTTCTACCGCTTTATCGGCCCATTGGATGCCATTGAATAACAACGTCAGAAAAGTCACCTCCGAGAACTATCCTACAGACGCTGGGCGCGAGGGTGAGCTGATCTTCCGCACGGTTTACTGCCTTGCGGGATGCTCCAAGCCGATTCTACGGCTTTGGATTTCTTCAATGGAGGATGACGCCATCCGCAGCGGCTTCCAGCAGCTTAAGTCTGGGCGCGACTATGACGGCCTGCATCAATCCGCCCTGTGCCGTGCCAAGGCCGATTGGCTGGTGGGCATCAACGCCACACGGTATTTCTCCCTGACGTATGGCCGCACATTGAACATCGGGCGCGTCATGTCGCCCACGCTGGCGCTGTTGGTACAGCGCGAGGCGGAGATCTCCGCATTTGTGGCAGAACCGTTCTACACCGTCCAGCTCGATTGCGGCTTTCCCGCCACGACAGACCGAATGAAGGACAGAAAGGATGCCGACGCCATCGCCAACGCCTGCAAGGGCAAGGCAGTAACCGTCAAAAGCGTGGAGCGCAAGGAAAAGTCTGAGAAAGCGCCCGCGCTCTACGATTTGACCTCCCTCCAGCGCGACGCCAACCGCGTTCTCGGCTATACCTCCCAGCAGACCCTCGACTATCTCCAAGCGCTCTATGAAAAGAAGATCTGTACCTACCCGCGCACCGACAGCCGCTTCCTGACCGACGATATGGAGGGCAGCGTCCCCGGCCTTGTCGCCGCCGCTGCCGCTGTCTGCGGCATGGAGAAGCCTCCGACCATCTGCGCCAAGCAGGTATGCAGCAGTAAAAAAGTCACCGATCACCACGCCATTGTTCCCACCATCAGCGCGGAAAAGGTAGATATGGCCTCTCTGCCGCTGGGCGAACGCGAGGTGCTGAAGCTGGCGGCAAGGGGCTTGCTTCGTGCGGTGGATGAACCACATCGCTACGCAGAAACGGTCATTACGGTGGACTGTGCCAGTCAGAGCTTCACCGCCAAGGGCAAAACCGTCCTTGCTCCCGGCTGGAAGCGCTATGAGCAGGAGCAGACAGAGGCAGCGCCCGCGCTGCCGGTGGTGACGGAGCAACAGACGCTTTCCGTATCTGCCGCGTCGGTCAAGACCGGAAAAACCACGCCGCCCAAGCATTTCACCGAGGATACGCTGCTGGCCGCGATGGAAAACGCGGGCAAGGAGGATATGCCAGATGATGCCGAGCGCAAGGGCATCGGAACCCCGGCGACCCGCTCCGGTATCATTGAAAAGCTGGTGTCCTCCGGTTTTGTGGAGCGCAGGAAGTCCCAAAAGATCACAAATCTGCTGCCCACCTCCACCGGCACGGCGCTTATCACCGTTCTGCCTGAACAGCTCCAGTCTCCGCAGCTCACCGCTGAATGGGAACACCGCCTGAAAGAGATCGAGCGCGGCGAAATCGCCTCGGCCAGTTTTATGGATGGGATCGCCGCCATGCTGAATGAGCTGGTGCAGACCTACAAGCCCATTCCCGGTGCGGAAGTCCTGTTCCCCTCCGGGCGTGAGGTAGTCGGCAGGTGTCCCCGCTGCGGAGCCGAGGTGACGGAATCACCGAAAGGCTTTTTCTGTGAGAACCGCACCTGTTCCTTTGTTCTCTGGAAAAACAGCCGCTTTTTCACCGCCAAGAAAAAGGCGCTGACGAAATCTCTTGCCGCTGCGCTTTTGAAAAATGGCCGCGCCCCGCTGAAAGGCTGCTACTCGGAAAAGACCGGGAAAACCTATGATGCCAGCGTTCTTTTGGAGGACGATGGACAGCGCACGGGCTATAAGATGGTGTTCGACAATGGCTGATGCGCCGCGTATGGATTACAAGCAGCTCCGCCGCTCCAAAAAGCTCATTCGGAAGCTCTGCTGTAATTACGATCACGGCAACTGCCTCGCGCTGGATGATGGAGAGCCTTGTGTTTGCGTACAGGGCATTTCCTACTCGCTGCTGTGCAACTGGTTCCGAAACGCGGTGCTTCCCGCCGACCATGAGCTGCTGGCCGACGTAATGCGGGAAAGACCGGAAAAACGCTGCGCCGTCTGCGGCAAGCCGGTCTATTCTTCCTCCAACCGCGCCAAATATTGCCCCACCTGTGCCAAGCGGGAGCGGAGAAAGCAGGACGCCAAACGCAAGCGTGAACAATACTGGAACCTCCGCAAATAGAGACTGGGAAAGCCCCGTGCTGCAAGGCTTTTTTCATGCCGGATTGCAAGTGGCTGCGTCATTCTATCCGCAAGCTCAAAAACAACGTCTATCTGCGGAGAATCGCCCCTGTGCAGGATGTGTTTTCTTCTGCGCAGGGGCGCTATTTTTTCTGAAAGGAGATCATCATGGCTGAAAAACAAACCAGCAAAGACCGGATGCGGGAGATCGTTGACAGCATCGAAAATGGCATCAAGGAGCTGTTCGAGAGCGATAAGTACCGGAAGTACCTTGCCACCATGAGCCGCTTTCACCGCTACTCGGTCAATAATACCATGCTCATCTATATGCAGCGCCCCGACGCCACCCATGTGGCGGGCTTCAACAAGTGGCGCGATCAGTTCGGCAGGAACGTCCTGAAAGGTGAAAAGGGTATCCGCATCATCGCTCCTACTCCCTATAAGAAAAAGGTCGAGGAAATCAAGACCGACCCGGAAACCAATGTGCCGGTGCTGGATGCGGACGGCAAGGCCATCATTGAGGAAAAGGAAATCCGTATCCCTATGTTCAAGGTGGTGTCCGTCTTTGATGTGTCACAGACTGCGGGAAAGCCCTTGCCCCAGCTTGCCGCCGATCTGAGCGGCAATGTGCAGCAGTATGAGGTTTTCATGGAGGCGCTGCGCCGTGCTTCTCCCGTTCCGATGGAGATAAAGCCCGTTGCGCGGGATACGGACGGTTTTTTCAGCATTAAGGCGCAGAGCATCACCATCCGCGCCGGTATGAGTGAGGTGCAGACGGTATGCGCCGCCGTCCATGAGATTGCTCACGCCAAGCTCCACGACTATGAACACATGACAGAGCTTGCGGACGATGGTGAGACGATCCTTGTCCCCGGAGAAAAGAGTCGCAACACCGAGGAGGTCGAGGCCGAAAGCATCTCCTATGCGGTCTGCCAGTATTACGGCATTGAAACGGGAGAAAACAGCTTCGGCTATATCGCCACATGGTCAAAGGGCAAGGAGCTGAAAGAGCTTCGCGCCAGTCTGGAAACCATCAACAAGACGGCTTCCGAGCTGATTACGGACATTGACCGGCATTTTGCGGAGATTTGCAGGGAGCGCGGCATTTCTGTGGAGAAATCCGAGCAAGCGGAAAGCCAATTAAAAGAGAACAGCAATATGTCTGCGGCTGACTTGGCAAAAAGCATTTCAGAGCTGTATCTCGATGCGAATGGCCTTGCCTTTCTCAGCGAATTTGCAAGTCAGGAAGATTGCCTCCAGCATTTCTACGAAGATCTGTTGACAGGAGCAGATGAGATAAAAGGCTTCCTGTCCGAAACACTTGAGCAGAGCGATGAATACGCGCACAGAGCGAATGAGCTGCTGTTGGAAGTTGAGGCATTTCAGAAAAGTCACACTTCCTTAAAGGAACTCGACGCTAATGAGCGTTGGTATGCGGTTGATGGTGGGAGCAAGCATCTTCGCATAACAGAAGATGGTGCAAAATATGCCTATGAACTTTACGACAAGGACACTCTACACCTTCTGGAAAGCGGAACAGTACATGACGATGATGTAAACTTTCTTTTGGCGGCTGCGATTCGTATCTGCGAAACACATGGCTATGATAAGACCGTGCCGTTTGAAGTTTTGTCAAACAAGTTTGCAGGGATTTTGTACTCACTCGAATTGTCATCGGACGACAATCAGGTTGTTCACGAGGAGGCCGGTTCTCGTGCCGCAGGCACACTTCCAACTTCGCCAGAGCTGGAACAGGCCACCCCGATGCCCGACCCCACGCTGACGGTGGACGATATGCGCAGCTATGGGTATCTGGACGGCGATATGCTCCCGCTTTCCAAAGACCGGGCGCTGGAGCTGCTGGAGCATGACATCACGGTTTATATGCTCCATCCCGACAACGCCGAAGAAATGGTTTTTGAGGCCGAGGACATCATCAAGCATAACGGAATGTTCGGGATCACACAACCGGATTGGGATGCGGTCAAAGGCCATATCCCGCCCCGTGATGTGGAACAGCGCTTTTTGAACAGCCCCACCGATTCTATGGCGATCTATCAACTGCGCCGGGACGCGCCGGTCGAGCTGCGTTTTGCCAGCCTCGGCAGTCTGGCCGCACCGCCTGACCCGGCCAACTATGAAGCCATTTATACCCGTGAGGTGTACCCGGACGATGATACCGGCAGAATCCTTGAAAACTTCTACTACATTTTCAACGACGAGCGCCCCGGCGATTTTGTGGGACACAGCCTCTCCGTCAGCGACATCGTTGCGCTGAAACAGAACGGCAAGGTATCCTATCACTACTGTGACAGCATGGGATTTCAGGAGCTGCCCGCTTTTCAGAAGCCGGAGAATTACCTGAAAGCCGCCGAAATGTCGATGGAGGACGATTACGGCATGATCGACGGCATTATCAATAACGGCTCCAAACAGCCCACCGTTGCCAATCTTGAGGCACAGGTCAAGGCCGGTATGTCCATCTCCCTGATGGATTTGGCGGCGGCTGCCCACCGGGAACGGGATGCCGGTGAACGCAAGCCCTCCGTGCTGGAGCAGCTCAAAAGCCAACCGGCCCAAGAACGTCCACACAAAACAGCGCCCAAAAAGAGCGCGGAAAAGGAGCTTTGATATGAACATCACCTTTGAAGAACGCCAGCTTATGAGCCTCTACAACACCGGCACCCGCACGGGCTTGATCGCAGCGCTGGAGGAAATGCGCGGCTACCTCGCTGCGGATGAAACGGAGCTGCGGGAGCTGACGGACAGCGCCATCGCAAAGCTGCGCAGGATGAGCGACGCGGAATATGACGCGCTCGACCTGTTCCCCGATTTTGAAAAGGAGGATATGGATGCCGAGTAAAGTACAGCTCTATGCGCAGATGGCAGACCGCACGGCGGAGCAGATCACGGGAAGCTACCAGAAGTGGACGGCATTTCTGACCACCGCCGCAAGGCTGTATAAGTACCCCTACAACGAGCAGCTCATGATCTTCGCCCAGCGCCCGGAAGCCACGGCCTGCGCGGAATACGACCTTTGGAATAAGCAGATGCGCCGCTATGTGCGGCGAGGCAGCAAGGGCATCGCCCTTGTGGATACCAGCAGCGACCAACCCAAACTCCGATATGTATTCGATGTTTCCGATACCAGCGGCGGCGAGAACTCTCGCCGCCCTTATCTTTGGGAATACCGGCAGGAGCATCGTGAGGTGGTATCTGCGGCGCTGGAACAGCGCTTTGACGTTTCCGGTGAAAACGGACTTGCCGATCAGATGGAGCGTGTGGCGGCGCAGCTTGTAGATGAATACTGGCACGACAATCGGCGCGATATTGTCGGCATCGTTGACGGTTCCTTTTTGGAGGACTATGATGAGTTCAACATCGGAGCCGCTTTTCGGAACGCCGCTGTTGTCAGCACCACCTATACGCTGCTGTCCCGCTGCGGGATGCAGCCGGGAGATTACTTCGAGCATGAGGATTTTCTGAACGTCTTTGATTTCAACACCCCGCAGACCGTCGCCGCCCTTGGAACGGCCATCAGCCAGTCCAGCGAGCTGGTGCTACGGCAGATCGAAGTCACCATCAAGAATTACGAGCGCGAGAAAATCGCGGAAAGGAGCGAAAGCCATGAGCGAACTGACCTACACCCGCAGCGGGGATTATCTGATTCCCGATCTGAGCCTGACCGAGCAGCCGCAAGCCCCGCTGGGCAAGTACGGCAGGATGCGGAAGGATTACCTGAAGGAGCATCGTCCGGTGCTGTGGAACAGCCTGCTGCTGTCCGAGAAGCTGTACCCCCATCTGCGGGAGATCGACGAGGCAGCGAACAACCGGCTGGAACAGATGATGCCGGAGCTGATGAAGTCGGCAGGCGTGACGGAAGCGCTGAAAGCCAGCGACCCGATGAAGTGGGTAGGGCTGATGAACACGCTGAAAGCGCAGGCCGAGGAAACGATCCTCACGGAGTTGGTGTTCAGCTAACCATGTTCGATGCCCCTGCTGGGGCGCAGATGTCCTTCTTCCCCTCAGAGGCAGAACAAATTCAATCCATCGCAGAAGCGGAGAGTGTAACACCCTCCGCTTTTTCTATGTTCATTTCTCAGAATGATATTGACCACATCCTGCGCGCGGGCGGTAATGCGGATGCAGCGCGGATGAAAATTGCTGCGGAATTCTCCAAGCAAAAACCTTTAGAGGATCGCGCGGCATTTCTGAAAGCTCTTTACCACGGCGGCAACGGCCTGATTACGGATAACGGCAGGTTTTCCGCATGGTACGGGGACGATGGTATCCATATTGCAACCGGAGATACCTCTCGCTATCTTCGCTCTGCACAAGTGATAGGCTGGGCAGATGCGGCGGAGCGTATTGAGGAGCTTCTGGACGGCGGCGCATTTGCCACCAATCTTGAGGTCACGGAAGCCCCGCGCTATGAGCGGCTGGGTATTGCTGTGGATGTCTGGAATCTTTATCACGATTTCTCGGATGAAGCAAAATCGCTGGGGTATCTGTCCTGCTTGGGCAATATCCATAGCACCAGCTTTCCAGAGGAAACGGAGCGCCTGACGGATGATCTGCTGAATCCGGAGTTTCGGGAAAGGCTTCTGGCAGAACACAGAGTATTTCTTGACGCATACCGTGAGAACCGGGAGCTTCTGCGGTTCCATTTCCACCGTCCGCAGGCGCTTCTTACACGTATGGAAGATCTGTCATTGCCGCGCAAAGAATATCACTCCGATATGGCGGCTGTTCCGAAGACGGGCCGGTTTATCACTGAAGATGAAATTGCGGCTTCTCTTGCAAATGGAAGCGGCTTTGAGGGTGGAAAGACCCGCATCCATGAGTTTTTCCAGACTCCGCACACGACAAAAGAGAGCGCTGATTTTCTGAAAAAGGAATACGGCATCGGAGGACGCACCCATGCTGTATCCAGAGAAAGCGGCAGCTATGAAGATCACGGCAGCAAAGGCATTGTGCTGAAAAAGAACGGCTGTGCAGACATTCAGATGAATTGGAACAAGGTCGCTTCGCGCATCTCGGAGCTGGTTCGGTTGAACCGCTACCTTACGCCGGATGAGCAGGCAGCCTATGACAAGGAAATGGCGCAGGACGCCATGCGGAACGCGGTTTATAACGACTATAACGACGTAAAGGCGGCGCACCCCGATGAAATTGTGCTGTATCAGGTTGGGGACTTCTTCGAGCTGTATGGCGAGGATGCGCGGGCAGTTGCAGATGATCTCAGCCTTGAGCTGACGCGCCGCAATTTGGAGGGAGTAGGCCGTGTTACCATGTGCGGCTTCCCTGCAAAGGATTTGGAGAAATACGTTGAAAAGCTGCGGGAAAAGCATGATGTAACAATTTCGCGCATTGGCGATTCCAGCCATGAACACACGGCATATACGCTTCCGTCCATCGACCACGAGGCAGAACAGGCCATCAATGCCTATGAAGCGGAGTTCGGCGCGGATGGGACGCGGGTGTTCCGCGACACCGCCGCCGAGCTGCCACCACAGCCTACCGTGCGAGAGCTGTTTGACGGGTACAAGCTGACCGTTGGCAACGCGCTTTCCAAAGATACGGCTTTTGTCAATGCCTGCCGCAATTCAGACCGCCAGAACGCTTATCTGGAGGGTGCGGACGCTATCCGTCGTATTGTCACGGCATCTGATGATCTCCAGCTTGTCCGCCTGTACTTTGATATGCCCGCGTTCCATAACCGGCTGCATCAGGAGCTTTTGGAGGAACTGTATCCCACGCTGGCAGCGACGGTCGCACCATCTCCCTATCAGATTACACAGGAGGACATTGACAACGCGCTTCTGGATTGGCACGACAACCTAAAGGGCAAGCAGGAAGTCGCACTATATATGCAGGCGCATGGGCGAGAACGCAGCACCGCCGCATGGCTGGCTGCAAAATATGGCTGGGAAGATAGCAAAACCCCCATGTATATCCATGTAGGAAACGCCGAGCCGGTGACGCTCACATGGGCGCAGGTACAGCGGCGGTTGGCACAGCTCATCCGCGAGAATAAATTTTATGATGAGAATGAGCGACTGCGGTTATTTTCACCTGACCGATACTCCATTCGTCTGCATCCCGGCGAGGGCGGAATTACCGGCATTTGGGATGAGGTGTTGGAACGGTTCTGCGGAGACGGGGAACAAACGCTCCGCTTTGCAGAACAGAATAACGCCATTGCTTACTTGGATGGCATCAAACGGGATATGGGAATTGAGCTATCCCCTCCGGCGTTTACAACACCGCTTGGCTATACTTATCATATTGGAGATCGTATTTCATCCATAGAGTTAGACCACATAGCAGCAGTCGGCGCTATCGCGCGTGTAGATGAAGATCACGTCTGGCACACGTTACCGAACGCACCCGGACAGGAGCCGGTCAGCATCGACCGCAATACCTTTGAACGCTACCTCGACACCAGATATTTCGAGGTTTCTGAACCGGAGCCGCAGCGCGTCATTGCGGCGCAGCACACAGAACAGCCAACCCCGGAGACGCCGCAAGCGGTTCAAACCCTTATGGGGCAGCGCGTGGAAATTGATGGTAAGCTCTATAATGTTGATTCCGCAGATGAAACTGTCGCGCATCTCAGCGTCGTTTCATCCTCCAGCGAGAGCAATCACGAGCCGGAACACAGAACCGAACCGGTTTCTGCTGTCCTCACACGAATTGCAGATCAGGGTCGTGAGCTTGCGCCGAATATTTCGGCATATCAGGCGCTTCGTGCAGAGCATCCCGAAAAGCTCATCGGTGTCCGTGTCGGAGAACGGCTGCTTTTTTATGGCGCGGATGCAAAACGAGCCGCCAGCGCTTTGAATCGCCGCCTGCTGCAACGCGATATTCCCGGTATGGGCGAAACCGCTGTGACCGGCTATGATTTTGGACAATGGGCAAGCGCCGCAAAGCGGCTGCTGGAGCATGGACACAGCTTCGTGTTTGCGCAGCCAAATGAAACCGACGGCTATGATGTTATCAACGAGGCCGATGCCAAGGAGTATATCCCCATTGGCATGGAGCTGGAGATTGACGGACGGAAGTTTGTCATTGACAGCGTAAATTTCGGCACGGATGAAGTATCTCTGCGCGATGTGACTTTTCAAAACAGGCAGGGCTTTCCCATCTTCCGCGCTGAACACATTGCGTTTATACGCTCGTTTGTTGAAGAGCAGGAACGGGAGCAGCCGCAGCCTGTCACCAAACCCGTCGCGTTCTATCCTGCCGAGAAAACGCACTTGCCCTACGACATAGAAATCCAAACGCTGCACATCCCGGAACCGGAGCATGACCCGCCCTCTGCGGAACCCGCCGAGCCTGAACCTCCCACCATGAGTGAGGAAGAAGCTCTGATTCTGGAGCAGGAAGGGCGCGCGGCGCTTTCGGAAATGGGCGAGTTTGTGCCTGATTTTGATGACGCCATTTCTCAGGCTGAGATTGACGAGCCTCCCGCACACCGTCCTGCGGTATCCATCCCCATTGACGGCGAGTGGCAGGACTTTCCCAGCGTCGCCGCTGCGGAGCAGGCCGCTTATGCCGACTTCAAGGCGGAAAGCCATCGCAATGCGCAGAATTTTCACATCACCGATGATGCCCTCGGCGTCGGCGGCGCAAAAGCAAAGTTTCGGGCAAATATGGCGGCGATCCACCTCCTGCAAGAGCTGGAGTTTGAGGGCTTACAGGCCAGCCCGGAGCAGCAGGAAATCCTCTCCCGCTATGTGGGCTGGGGCGGTCTTGCGGATGCCTTCGACGAGAATAAGCCAAACTGGTCGGACGAGTTTGCAGAGCTGTACGCCACACTCTCCCCGGAGGAATACGCTGCGGCCAGAGCGTCCACGCTGAACGCCCACTACACCAGCCCCACCGTCATCAAGGCAATCTATGAAGCGGTCGGCAATATGGGCTTCCAGAGCGGTAATATTCTGGAGCCGTCTATGGGCGTTGGCAACTTTTTTGGCCTGCTGCCGGAGCAGATGCAGGGCAGCAAGCTCTACGGCGTGGAGCTGGACAGCATCACCGGACGTATTGCCAAGCAACTTTATCCCAAGGCGGACATTACCATCGCGGGCTTTGAAACAACGGACAGAAAAGACTTTTACGACCTCGCCGTGGGCAACGTCCCGTTCGGACAATATCAGGTAGATGACCGGGCTTATAACAAGCTCGGTTTTTCCATTCACGACTACTTCTTTGCCAAAACCCTCGACCAAGTGCGTCCGGGCGGCGTGATCGCGTTTGTGACCTCCCGCTACACGATGGACAAGCAATCGCCCGAAGTCCGCAGGTACATCGCGCAGCGGGCGGAGCTGCTGGGTGCCATTCGTCTGCCCAACAATGCGTTCCGCGCCAACGCCGGTACGGATGTGGTTTCGGACATTCTCTTTCTCCAAAAGCGTGACCGTCCCATTGAGATCGAACCGGATTGGGTACACCTCGGCCAGAACGAGGATGGCTTTGCCATCAACCGCTATTTTGTTGACCACCCGGAGATGATTTTAGGCAGGCAGACCTCCGAAAGCACCCAATACGGCAAGCAGGATTTTACCGTTGTCCCCATTGAAGGGCTGGCACTTGCAGATCAGCTCCATGATGCCGTGAAAAACATTCGCGGCACCTATCAGGAGGCGGAACTGCCAGAGCTGGGCGAGGGCGAACAGATCGACACGTCCATCCCCGCAGACCCCAATGTGAAAAACTACTCCTACACCGTGGTGGACGGCGAGGTGTACTACCGGGAAAATAGCCGCATGGTCAAACCGGAGCTGAACGCCATCGCCGCCGAGCGTGTCAAGGGCATGGTCGCGCTGCGGGATTGCGTGAATGAGCTGATTGCCCTGCAAATGGACGAGTACAGCGCAGAAAGCCGGATTCAGGAAGCACAGACCGAGCTAAACCGCCTCTATGATGCGTTCTCCGCAAAACATGGCCTAATCAATGACCGTGCGAACCGTCTTGCGTTCTCTGACGATTCCTCTTACTACCTCCTGTGTTCGCTGGAAGTGCTGGATGACGACGGAAAGCTGGAGCGCAAGGCGGATATGTTCCACAAGCGCACCATCAAGCAGCAGCGCAGCGTAGATTCTGTGGATACCGCCAGTGAAGCCCTTGCTGTCTGCATCGGAGAAAAAGCCTGCGTCGATCTCGACTTCATGGCCTCCCTCATGGGCGGCAGCGAGAAAATCCCGCAGATCGTTGAGGATTTGAAGGGCGTCATTTACAAGGAACCCAACAGCGGCCCATTTGACTTGCAGGACGGCGGCGAGCATTGGGCGAAGGGCTGGCAGACGGCGGACGAATATCTCTCCGGCAACGTCCGGCAGAAGCTCCGCACCGCGCAGCGCGTGGCAGCGCACGACCCGTTCTTTGCCGGAAATGTGGATGCCCTGATTGCCGCACAGCCGAAAGACCTTGAAGCCAGCGAGATTGAGGTGCGGCTGGGTGCGACATGGCTTGACAAGAAGTACATCGAGCAATTCATGTATGAAACCTTTGAAACGCCCCGCTATCTGCGCGGACAGATCGAGATCAGCTATGTCCCGTACACCGCAGAATGGCAGGTTTCCCGCAAGAGCATGGTGCGCTACAACGACGTGGCGGCATTCACCACCTACGGCACAGACCGTGCCAGCGCCTACCGGCTGCTGGAGGATGCGCTGAATCTCCGCGACATTCGTATCTACGATACCATTGAGGATGCAGACGGACGGGAGCGCCGTGTCCTCAACGCCAAGGAAACCACCCTTGCCGCGCAGAAGCAGCAGCTTATCCGGGATGCGTTCAAGGACTGGATTTGGAAAGACCCGGAGCGGCGCGAAACGCTGGTACGGCAATACAACGAGGAAATGAACAGCACTCGTCCCCGCGAGTATGACGGCAGCCACATCGTTTTCTCCGGTATGAACCCGGAAATCACCCTCCGAGAGCATCAGAAAAACGCCATCGCCCATGTGCTGTACGGCGGGAATACGCTGCTGGCACACGAGGTCGGCGCGGGAAAAACCTTTGAAATGGTAGCCTCTGCGATGGAATCCAAGAGGTTGGGACTGTGCCAGAAATCCATTTTTGTCGTGCCAAACCATCTGACAGAACAGTGGGCGTCTGAGTTTCTGCGGCTCTACCCTTCGGCCAACATCCTTGTCACTACCAAGAAGGACTTTGAAACCCACAACCGCAAGAAATTCTGCGCCCGTATCGCCACCGGCGACTATGACGCTGTTATCATCGGCCACTCGCAGTTTGAGCGTATTCCCATCAGCCCGGAGCGGCAGGAACGGCTCCTTCATCAGCAGATTGAGGAAATCACCGATGGCATTCAGGATACCAAGCTCGCAGGCGGCAACAGCTTTACCATCAAGAGCTTGGAGCGCACGAAAAAGGGGCTGGAGGCGCGGCTGAAAAAGCTGCAAGCCAGCGACCGCAAGGATGATGTGATTTACTTTGAACAGCTCGGCGTAGACAGGATGTTTGTGGACGAGTCGGACAATTATAAAAATCTTTTCCTCTATACGAAGATGCGCAACGTGGCAGGGCTTTCCACCACCGATGCGCAGAAATCCTCGGATATGTTCTCAAAGTGCCGCTACATGGATGAGCTGACCGGCGGGCGCGGCGTGGTATTTGCCACCGGCACCCCGGTTTCCAACTCCATGACAGAGCTTTACACCATCCAGCGCTATTTGCAGCATGACCGGCTGCAAGAGATGGGTATGGGCCACTTCGATTGCTGGGCAAGCCGCTTTGGAGAAACCACCACCGCGCTGGAGCTTGCCCCAGAGGGCACGGGCTACCGGGCAAGGACGCGCTTTGCAAAGTTTTTCAACTTGCCCGAATTGATGAACCTGTTCAAAGAGGTCGCCGACATCAAAACGGCGGATCAGCTCCACTTACCCACGCCGGAAGTTGCGTATCACACCATCGCCACCAAACCCACACAGATCCAGCAGGACATGGTGAAAGCCCTCTCGGAACGAGCGTCCAAGGTACACAGCGGTGCGGTCAGCCCGGATGTGGACAATATGCTCAAAATCACCTCGGACGGACGCAAGCTGGGGCTTGACCAGCGCATCATCAATCCCATGCTCCCCGACGAAGAAACCACCAAGGTCAATCAGTGCGTGGCGAACATTCTCCAATACTGGCGTGACGGCGAGGAGGAAAAACTGACACAGCTTGTGTTTTGCGACATTTCTACGCCAAAGACCACGCCCTCGCAGCGGGCGGCAAAGGCTTCCCCCAGTACGCTGGACAGCCCGGAAATCCATGCGCTGGAGAGCGCGATTTCATTGGAGGAAAGCGCGGAAACGCCGTTCACGGTCTATGAGGATGTGCGCCAAAAGCTCATTGACGCCGGTATGCCCCCGGAACAGATCGCGTTCATCCACGATGCCAATACGGAGGTCAAAAAGCGGGAACTGTTCGCAAAGGTACGCAGCGGTCAAGTGCGCGTCCTGATGGGCAGCACGGCCAAAATGGGCGCGGGCACCAACGTGCAGGATCGTTTGGTCGCACTTCACGATTTGGATTGCCCGTGGCGTCCCCGTGATCTCACGCAGCGAAAAGGCCGCATCGAGCGTCAGGGCAATCAGAACAAGCTCGTTCATGTATGCCGCTATGTAACCGAGGGGACATTTGACGCCTACCTCTGGGTGCGACACGAAGTCGCTTAAATCAACTGTCTGGCTATGACCAGACCTGTTATTCCATTAGCAGTAGTCTACTGTCAACAAAGCAGCTGGTAACGGCTGTGAGGAAGCGTGACAGGACAAGGGTAGCCCCACCCGAAAGGGTTCAAGCCGAAACCGCGAGATGAAAGCGATAAACTGCAAGCAACAATGTGGTTGGGGAGCCTGACTTGTATGGTATGGTTAATGTAATGTGAATCACTGTTAAACGTCGTTAAAGCTGAACAGGCTAAAGTTGCTGACAAGCCTGAACCAAAACGGTAACGCAGCTGGTTGCTCCTCTATAGAGTGGGAACACATGGATTCAAAAGCTGCTGGCGGAGAAGTGAAACCTAACCCATACTGTTGAATAAGCGGAACGTGGTAAGCCCGTATTTCCCCGAGCAATCGGACGGAAACCGTAAGGAGACTTTATGAAATGCGGGTAGAAGAAAGATGGAAAAAGCGAATGCCGACCCTGTAATGGGGACGGACAGAGGTTGCAACATCACCTCGTGCGAAAGCAGGCAGACTTCCATCTATGGTCTTTCTTTACGAGAGAATTTACAGAACTTTTCAAAAAGGAGGAATTGCAAATGAACGAGAAATCGTGTGCACCGACTTGCAGAGCGGGAAATTGGGACAGCATCGACTGGAACAAGGCTCGTGCTTATGTTAAAAAGCTGCAAATGCGTATCGTAAAGGCTCAACAAGAAGGTCATTACAGCAAGGTAAAAACGCTGCAATGGCTGTTAACTCACTCGTTTTACGCCAAAGCCTTGGCAGTGAAGCGGGTAACAAGCAATCGTGGTAAAAATACGGCTGGAGTTGACCATGAATTGTGGCTAACTCCTGAGGCAAAATTCAAGGCAATCAGTAAACTGAAACGGAGAGGATACCGTCCTCAGCCCCTGAAACGTGTTTATATTCCGAAGAAAAACGGCAAACTGCGGCCTCTGAGCATTCCGACAATGACAGACCGTGCCATGCAGACCCTATACAAGTTTGCATTGGAACCGCTTGCTGAAACCTACGGTGACCTCAACTCCTACGGATTCCGAATCGGAAGAAGCACACACGATGCAATCGAGCAGTGTTTCACCGACCTGAACAAGGGCAAGTCTCCTCAGTGGATTCTTGAAGGTGACATCAAGGGATGCTTCGACCACATCAGCCATGAATGGCTCATGGAGAATATCCCGATGGATACGCAGGTTTTACAGAAGTGGTTAAAGTGTGGATACGTTGATACAAAGCAACTTTTCCCCACTGAGGAAGGCACACCGCAAGGTGGAGCCATCTCGCCTACTCTGATGAATATGACGCTGGATGGACTGGAACGGCTCTTAAAGGAACGACTGCCGACCCGCAAAAAGGTCAATGGTAAAACTCATTTTAATAAGATGAACTTCGTGCGCTATGCTGACGACTTTATCGTAACCGGAGAAAGCCCGGAATTTCTGCGTGAAGAAGTGCTCCCTATTATCAGAGATTTCATGACGGAACGTGGGTTGCAGTTATCTGAAGAAAAGACGGTCATCACTCACATTGATGATGGATTTGACTTCTTGGGCAAGAACATCCGTAAGTATAACGGAAAACTTCTAATCAAGCCCTCGAAGCAGTCGGTCGGCTCTCTGCTGAAAAAGGTGCGTGAAATCGTCAAGAGCAACAAATCGGCAAAGCAGGATTCCCTGATTCGCCAGCTCAACCCGGTTATCCGTGGATGGGTCAATAACCAGCGATTTGTTGTATCCGCTGAAACATTCAGCAAAATCGACTATCAGATTTACAATTGTCTTTGGCAGTGGGCAAAGCGCAGGCATAAGAACAAAGGCAGACGGTGGATAGCAGCGAAATACTGGCATCGCATCGGAACCCGAAACTGGACTTTTGCCGCAGAGGAACGCACCAAGAAGAACGGTGAGCAATCCTACTTTGCTCTTGAATATGCAACGGACACCAAAATCATCCGCTTTAAGAAAATCGTCTCTAACGCAAATCCCTTCGATGAGCGATGGAGCGGTTATTATGAAGAGCGCGATGGTGAGAAAATGTTGAACAGCACTAACGGACGCGAAAAACTCCTGAAAGTATGGAGAAATCAACACCGCTGTTGCCCAGTATGCAATGAGCCTATTACCTCGGAAACGAGTTTCAAGGTTCATAAGGTGTTCCGAAGCGGGAAGTCGCCATGGCTGGAAATGGTGCATCCCGAATGCCATGCCGTATTGCACAAAAACGATTCTTGTTTTGTTGAGCCGGGTTCCCTGATGGGAGCTTTATGAAAGGCTTGAGCCGTATGAGGGGAAACTCTCACGTACGGTTCTTAGGGGAGGGGCTGGCAGTAATGCCATCCTCTTACCCGATCTTGACTATGACGCGATTGATCGTCAAATCGAAAGTATTGTTTCTCTATTGAACAACCCTGAAAATAAGGAAAAGGCAACAAAAATTGTTACGTCTTTAGGAATTCCGCCAGAAGATGTCTTGCGGTCATTGGATGCGGCTACCCAAAATCCGATAACGGCAGAAGCTTTTGAAGAGAGCATAAAGAATGTTCGCAGCCAAATTCTAAAAACACTTTACTCCATTTGCTTCTGCGAAGACCCGCTAAATGAAACCCTCTGGCTGAAGTATGCGGATAGTCACCGAGGATTTGTTGTTACATATGATTTTCATAGCGCAGATACTTATTTATGCGGGAAAGATGGTATTTGCAAAAATTGTCCGACCATTCAAACCCCGCCCAATATTTATCCGGTATATTACTCGAACGAGAAATATGATGCGTCTCGATATGCAATCGCTGCTTTGCTAAAAGTCAGTATGGCATCTAGCGGGGTTTCTATTCCGCAAGGGCTGTTAAGGGCAGCTGATGCTTCTATGATATGGGAAATTGAAAGAATTTCTCTCCTAAAGAAACCGTGCCACGTTTTTGATGAGGAGTGGCGTATGATTTATTCTCAATGGTGTGCTGCACGGCCTTGCATTAAACTAAAGCCCAAAAGTGTCATCATCGGATACCGTACACCCCTATACAAAGAACGCCTTATTATTTCGGCCGCAACAGTTGCAGGAATAAAGGATGTTCGTAAAATCCAAATTAACCGAAAAGATGAATTGGAAGCGGTTCCAATTCAAATAAAAAATTGAAATATTGAGCTGAAGTGATTTTTGATATTTCAAATTTGGTTCAATTTATTTTACTCTGCGAATAAAAAGCCCACAGGCTGGTATGTGTGTCCAACCTGTGGGTTTTGCTATACTTAGCAACTAATACAAGCTGATAGCAATAGCATCAGCCGCTTTTTTGATTATCATTCATGATTCTTCTGGCTCGTCCGCGCGTGGTGTCCTCAAAGGTTTCATCCTCGCTGAATCGCAGCCAATAGGGGTCTTCCATCAGGCAGGCGTTGGTGCGCTTGACGATTTCCCAAGCGTTGTAGTCGGACAGCTCCATCAATTTCAAAATCTCTTTGCAGTCCATCCGATTTTTCGGGAAGATACGTTTCTTTGCCCAAACAACCACATCGACTAATGGAACTTTTCGTTTGTCACCGATGAAAAGGTTCAGGGGCAGATAATACTGCGGCACGCCCTCATTTGCGCAAAGAGACTGCCCATCTTCGCTTAGGTGTGCGATTTCTTTTTCATCCATCATCAATTTCAGATAGGCCATTTTATC
>ENA-UERX01001101-UERX01001101.1-human-gut-metagenome-genome-assembly--contig:-NODE-1101-length-17736-cov-6.602696_pt1 | contig 17736 bp, 14 predicted proteins | sample MGYA00242992_ERZ507993 | MGnify/ENA primary metagenome ERZ507993 (study PRJEB26167, sample SAMN06115487) | human gut metagenome | host: Homo sapiens | place: China:Chongqing | collected 2015-04-10... | reverse complement strand
ATGCAGGCAGCAAATGCCAACAGAATGCTCAACGTAACAACAAGCGCACAGTCAAAGAGCACAGAGAAGCTTTCATCTGGTTACAAAATCAATCGTGCAGCAGATGATGCAGCCGGACTTACAATATCTGAGAAGATGAGAAAGCAGATTAAGGGTCTCGACAGGGCTTCAACAAATGCTCAGGACGGTGTATCAGCAGTACAGACAGCAGAAGGTGCCCTTACAGAGGTTCACTCAATGCTCCAGCGTATGAACGAGCTTGCAGTTCAGTCAGCTAACGGCACAAATTCAGAAACAGATAGAAAAGCCATTCAGGCAGAGGTTGATCAGCTTTCAACAGAAATAGATCGTGTCTCTGAGACAACAAAGTTTAATGAAACATATCTTCTTAAAGGAGATAGCAAAACATCAAAAGATGCTAACTTTATGAAATCAGGCTATAATTTTGCTGCTAATACATTATATCTTGAGGGTAGTGGTACTGCACTTACTGCAGATGACACTGGTAAAGCTGCATTAAAAAAAGCACTCAATGAAGGTAAAAAGGTATACACACAGCCATACGATCAAACTAATAATCAACAGACAGCTGCTAATATAGCAACAAAAGGTAAAGATTACGCATATGTAACAAAGTTATATGATGCCGATGGTAATGTTGTATCAGCTGATGAAATAAAAAATCAGAAAAAAGCAGATGGTACTGATTTGTCTAAAGCTAAATTATATACTAGTGACGCTGGAGCAAATGGATTTAAAAACCACACAAATATGGAAATAGAGATCGCAAAAGCTGCTGATTTTACAGAAGCAATTCCTGTAAGCGGTACTTTATCATTCAATCTTCATGTAGGAGCTGATTCAGATACAAATAATAAGATTTCTGTTGATATTGACTCTATGAGCGCTGCTGGAATTGGTGTTAAGGGTCTCAAAGTAAGCACAGAGGATGATGCAACAGCAGCAATTGACCGTATTTCAGAGGCTATCTCTAAGGTATCTTCACAGCGTTCATCACTTGGTGCCGTACAGAACAGACTTGAGCATACAATCAACAACCTTGATAATGTAAGTGAGAATACTACATCAGCTGAGTCTCGTATCCGTGATACAGATATGGCTAAAGAGATGGTTAACTACAGCAAGAACAACATTCTTGCTCAGGCTGGACAGTCTATGCTTGCACAGGCTAATCAGTCAAATCAGGGTGTACTTTCACTCTTACAGTAATCATCTACAATTTAATGTTGTACAAAACAAAAGAGCTCGAAAGGGCTCTTTTGTTGTGTTGCATTAATATTTTGTTTATAAAAGAGTAAGAAAGTAAACACAGCATTTTCACAATTGCCCCGTATACTGACACTGTAAACAAAAGAAATACTCATATTAATCTTTTTCATATTTTTAGCCGGTGCACTCCACATGTACCGGCTTCCTCTTTATATTTGGAAGGCTAAAAGTGCCTATATAAGTAATGAAAAATCAGTTGATTTCGTAAAGCCCCTCACTTATAATGATATTAAGGCAGAGAGCCTTTTGCGGAATCTTAGAAGTGTTATGCACAATACAAAAGGAGGGATGCCGACTTGAATACAGAAATAGCAAATGCTGTGAATGCAGCAGATGATAAAGCACAATATGATGAAAGAGCTAAGAGACTGCTTGGTCATAAAAGTATTCTTGCACATATTTTAGTTGATACGGTAGAAGAATTTCGAGGTATGAATCCCAGAGATGTAGTAGAATATATTGAGGGAGAACCTAAGATTGGTGTAGTTCCAACAGAACCAGGACTTACAAATATTAATGGCGAGCGTGTGGTTGGAATGAATACGGAAAACACAGAAATCAATGAAGGAACAATTAATTTTGATATTGTGTTTTATGTGCGAATGAAAGATGGATTATCGCAGATTATGGTAAATGTGGAAGCACAAAAAGATATGCCGACCGAATATCATATATTAAACAGAGCTATCTTCTATGCATGCCGTCTTGTTTCATCACAAAAGGAAAGAGATTTTGTTAATAAAAAGTACGATGACATTAAGCAGGTTTATACGATTTGGATTTGTATGAATATGCCTGAGGATAGCACAGATTATTATTACCTTGCCAATAAAAAGGTACTTGGTAATTGTAGGTGGGAAGGAAAGCAGGATCTGCTTAATATTGTTTTGATTGGTTTGGCGAAAGAGCTACCCGGACAGGACAAAAAGCATGAATTACACCGGCTGCTGGGAGCTTTGTTATCAAAGAAACTTTCACAAAATGAAAAGCTAAACATAATTGAAAAAGAGTACGATATTCCATTAGAGGAAGCTTTAAGAAAGGATGTGAGCGTTATGTGTAATCTGAGTCAGGGAATTGTAGATGATACAAAAGCAGAAATCATACTGAATATGTTCAAAAAAGGCTATACATTAGAGCAGATTGCAGATGTAACAGAAAAGAGCATATCTGAAATTGAGAAAATTGTAAAGAAAGAGCCTGCAATGGCGTAACTATCATTAGCAAAAATAAAACGTTAATTCTTGCATAACTCCATGGTATATGTTACGATTTTAATGTTGTTAAGATGAATCTAAAGGATGATGCTTGCACGCATCATCCTTTTTAAATACAGGAGAAGTAAATGGATATAAATAGACAGGAAAGAGCGCCGATTTATGAGGCTCTTGAGGAGTTTAAGAAGAAGAGAGTGGTGCCGTTTGATGTGCCGGGACACAAGAGAGGCAGGGGAAATCCTGAGCTGGTGCATCTGCTCGGAGAAAAGTGTGTAGGGCTTGATGTCAATTCAATGAAGCCGCTTGACAATTTGTGCCATCCGGTTTCGGTAATCAGAGAGGCGGAGGAGCTTGCGGCGGATGCCTTTGGAGCGGCAAATGCTTTTCTTATGGTAGGGGGCACCACCTCAGCGGTGCAGGCCATGATTTTGTCCACCTGCAAGGCAGGAGACAAGATTATACTTCCGAGAAATGTTCATAAAAGCGCTCTTAATGCACTCGTACTCTGTGGAGCGATACCGGTTTATGTCAATCCGCAGACGAATGCGAAGCTTGGTATTTCGCTTGGAATGGAGATTGACCAGGTGGCGAGGGCTATCGAGGAAAATCCGGATGCAAAGGCTGTGCTTGTAAACAATCCGACATATTACGGAATCTGTTCTGACCTTAAGTCGATAGTTGCGCTGGCTCATTCGAAGGGAATCAAGGTGCTCACGGATGAGGCACATGGTACACATCTTTATTTTGGAAAGGGGCTTCCGATATCAGGAATGGCAGCCGGGGCAGATATGTCTGCGGTATCGATGCACAAATCGGGAGGAAGCCTGACACAGAGCTCGATTCTGCTCACCGGAAGGAATGTAAATGCTGATTATGTGAGGCAGATTATCAACCTCACACAGACCACGAGCGCATCTTATCTGCTATTGTCAAGCCTTGATATATCAAGAAGAAATTTAGCACTCAGGGGAGAGGAATCCTTTGCCAAGGTGGCACAGATGTCGGAGTACGCAAGGCAGGAGATTAATTCCATAGGCGGATATTATGCGTATGGGCGTGACCTTGTAAACGGCACGAGCATATATGATTATGATGTGACAAAGCTGTCCATCTATACGCTCGATATAGGGCTTGCCGGAATAGAGGTATATGATCTGCTGCGTGATGAGTATGATATCCAGATAGAGTTTGGAGATATCTGTAATATACTTGCGTATATATCAATCGGTGACAGAATACAGGATATAGAGAGGCTCGTAGGTGCGCTTGAGGATATCAAGCGCCTTTACAGCAAGGACAAGACCGGACTTTTGTCTGGAGAGTACATAAACCCAAAGGTGGCGGTATCGCCGCAGGAGGCATTTTATTCGCAGAAGAAATCAGTGCGCATTATGGATGCGGTAGGCGCTGTAAGTGGTGAGTTTGTCATGTGTTATCCACCGGGAATCCCGATTCTTGCACCGGGAGAGCTTATCACAAAAGAAATTGCGCAATACATTGTCTACGCAAAGGAAAAGGGCTGTTCCATGCAGGGAACAGAGGATCCTGCGGTTGAATATCTTAAGGTATTGGAGCAGTAAACAGGAGGAAAAGCTATGCAAATGTGGTTTTCACAATATCATACTGTTAATGTCAAGCTGGATGTAAGGATACAGGAGCAGCTTTTTTCAGGGCAGAGTGATTATCAGAAAATAGATGTGTTTAAATCATATGAATTTGGAAAAATGGTTGCGCTGGATGGCGAGATTGTTTTTTCGGACACAGATGAGTTTATATATGATGAGATGGTCACACATGTGCCGATGGCGGTTCATCCGAATGCAAAAAGGATACTTATAATAGGTGGAGGCGACGGCGGTGTGGCGAAGGAGCTCATCAAATATCCGTCAGTTGAGCATATTGATGTGGTTGAGACAGACAAGATGTTTGTCGATGTATGCAGGCGGTTTTTCCCGGAGGTAGCATGTGGGCTAGAGGATGAGAGAATTTCCATGTTTTATGATGACGGTCTGCGCTTCTTACGCAGGAAGCATGATGAATATGACCTGATAATCAACGATTCCACGGACCCGCTCGGACATACGGAGGGACTTTTCACAAAAGAATTTTACGGAAGCTGTTATAAGGCACTAAAGGATGATGGAATCATGGTTTACCAGCACGGCAGCCCTTTTTATGATGAGGACGAGCTTGAGTGCCGGAAAATGCACAGAAAGGTGTATAAATCATTTCCTATAAGCAGGGTATATCAGGCACATATTCCAACCTGTCCGTCAGGCTACTGGCTGTTTGGGTTTGCATCGAAGAAATATCATCCGCTTTATGATCTGGATGCAAAAAGATGGGATGCACTGGGACTTAAAACCTGGTATTATACAACACATTTACACAGGGGAGCCTTCATGCTTCCGAAATATGTGGAGGATTTACTCGAGGAAGAGGAAACAAAGTAAAACAAATTAGAAAAACTATATCATAACCAAAGCGAATCAGGAGGACAAAAATGAGCAGATTACTTATTATCGGATGTGGTGGAGTTGCGCAGGTGGCAATCAGAAAATGCTGCCAGAACAGCGAGGTATTTACCGAGATTATGATTGCAAGCAGAACCAAGTCAAAATGTGATGACTTGAAGGCAAAGCTTGAGGGAAAGACAAGTACAAGGATTGAGACGGCAAAGGTTGATGCTGACAATGTGGAGGAATTAAAAGAGCTGATTAATGCATACAAGCCGGATGCGGTTTTAAATGTTGCGCTTCCGTATCAGGATCTTACAATCATGGATGCATGTCTTGCGTGTGGTGTTGACTACATCGATACTGCCAACTATGAGTGTGAGGATACTGAGGATCCAAAGTGGAGAGCAATCTACGAAAAGCGCTGCAAGGAGCTTGGATTTACAGCATATTTCGATTATTCATGGCAGTGGGCATATCAGGAAAAATTTAAGGAGGCAGGGCTTACAGCTATTCTTGGAAGCGGATTTGACCCGGGTGTGACCTCTGTTTATTCTGCATATGCGCTGAAGCATTATTTTGATGAAATACATACTATAGACATTCTCGACTGCAATGGCGGTGACCACGGATACCCGTTTGCGACAAACTTTAATCCTGAGATAAATCTGCGTGAGGTTTCTGCGAACGGCTCATACTGGACAGACGGCCACTGGGTAGAGACAAAGCCTATGGAGTGGAGAGCGCAGTACAATTTTGACCAGGTTGGAGAAAAGGATATGTATCTGCTTCACCACGAGGAGATTGAGTCGCTCGCCAAAAACATTCCGGGAATAAAGAGAATCAGATTCTTCATGACCTTTGGACAGAGCTATCTCACACACATGAAGTGTCTTGAGGATGTAGGCATGCTAAGGACAGACCCGATTATGGTGGATGGAAAGGAAATAGTGCCAATACAGGTGCTTAAGGAGCTGCTTCCTGATCCTGCATCCCTGGGACCTCGCACAGTCGGAAAGACAAATATCGGATGTATTTTTACAGGTGTCAAGGACGGAAAGGAAAAATCAATCTACATCTACAATGTATGTGACCATCAGGAGTGCTACAAGGAGGTTGAGTCGCAGGCGATTTCTTATACCACAGGTGTGCCGGCAATGATTGGTGCCATGATGGTAGTAAAGGGACTCTGGAAGAAGCCGGGAGTGTTCAACCTTGAGGAGATGGATCCGGATCCATACATGGAGGCTCTTAATAAGTTCGGACTGCCTTGGCAGATAGTGGAGAATCCGGTTCCTGTGGATTGCTACAAGACTGAGGATGAGTCAGTACATATGGATTAGTCCGGAGGCCGGTATGAAGATAGATGAATTAAGAACTCCCTGTTATGTGATAGACGAGGGAAAATTAACTGAAAATCTTTTGATATTAAATGGTGTCATGCAAAGGACAGGTGCAAGGATTCTTCTGGCACAGAAGGCATTCAGCGCATTTTATGAATATCCTCTTATCGGCAGATATCTAAGCGGGACAACTGCAAGCGGGCTTTTTGAGGCCCGTCTTGCACATGAAGAAATGGGAAAGGAAAACCATGTATTCTGTCCCGCTTTTTTGCCGCAGGAGATGGATGAGCTGGTAGAAATATGTGACCATATTGTATTTAATTCAGTATCGCAGTATCTGCTTCACAGGGAGAAAATCGAAAGGGCTGATAAAAAAATAAGTGTCGGGCTCAGAATCAACCCGGAGTGCTCTACACAGGAGGGACATGAGATATATGACCCATGTGCGCCGGGCTCAAGGCTTGGGATAACGAGAGAGGCACTCGATAGGGCTATTGAAAATGGGCTTGATTTATCACGTATAGAGGGCTTTCATTTTCACACGCTCTGTGAACAGGGCTCGGATGCGCTCGAAACGACTCTTGCAGCGGTAGAGGAGAAATTCGGAGATCTGCTGTATGGGCTAAAGTGGCTCAATATGGGAGGCGGACACCATATTACGAGAGCAGACTATGACATTGAAAGGCTTGAAAGGTGCATTACGCATATGCGTGACAAATATGACCTGGAAATCTATCTGGAGCCGGGAGAGGCAGTTGCGCTTGATGCAGGCTATCTGGAGACTACAGTGCTTGATATAGTTGCAAATAATGGTATAAAGATACTCATTCTGGATACCTCCGCAGCCTGCCATATGCCGGATGTGCTTGAGATGCCGTACCGCCCACCGCTTATGGACAGTGGCATGCCGGGGGAGAAGAAATATACATACAGACTGTCCTCATGTACCTGTCTGGCAGGTGACGTGATAGGGGATTATTCATTTGACAAGGAGATAAAAACCGGTGACAGACTGCGCTTTTGCGATATGGCAATCTACTCGATGGTCAAAAATAATACCTTTAACGGCATGCCGCTTCCGGACATTGCCGTAATGGATGAAAATAAGGATTGTAAGGTTATCAGGAGATTCAAATATGAAGATTTTAAATGCAGGCTGTCCTAGGGCAGACGGCTTCTATATGCCGGCGGAGTATGCTCCCCACAAGGGCACCATCATCATCTGGCCGAAGCGCCCGGGCTCATGGATTTACGGTGCCAAGCGGGCAAGAGAGGCTTTTGCGGAGGTGATATGTGCGATAGCAGAGTCTGAGCAGGCATATGTGCTCGCTGAGGCAGATGTGATAGACAATGCAAGGTCTGTTGTGGAAGCTGCCAGAAAGCAGAAAAATTATCAGGAAAATTTCCCGGTGAAATATATACAAATGGAGTCAGATGATGCCTGGGCCAGAGATGTGGGGCCGACCTTCGTGAAAAATGAGGATGGCGCTGTCAGAGGAATCGACTGGTGTTTTAATGCCTGGGGCGGCAAGGTGGACGGACTGTACGCAGACTGGACAAAGGATGACAGAGTAGCGGCTTTATTTTGCAACGAAACCGGATACGACATGTATGATGCGCATCCGTTTGTCCTTGAGGGTGGAGCCATCCATACAGACGGAGAGAAAACTGTGATAGTGACTGAAAGCTGTCTGCTAAGCAAGGGCAGAAATCCGGAATTATCGAAGTCTGAAATAGAACAGAAATTAAAGGATTATCTCGGTGCCGAAAAAATCATCTGGATTCCTTATGGGATATACAATGATGAAACAAACGAGCATGTGGACAACGTATGTGCATTCACAAGCCCGGGACATGTGGTGCTGGCATGGACTGATGACATGGATGACCCACAGTATCAGATGTCCTCAGCGGACCTTGAAGTATTGGAAAATGAAACTGATGCGAGGGGTAGAAAAATTGAGGTTCACAAGGTTTACATTCCAAAGAAGCCGGTGTGTATCACAGAATATGAGCTTTCGGGCTTCACCTTTGAGGAGGGTGAGGATGAGCGCGAGGCAGGAGAACGCCTGGCGGCAAGCTATGTGAATTTTTACATCACAAACGGCGGTGTGCTCATTCCACAGTTTGGTGATGAGATGGATGAGCCTGCGCTTAAAGCAATCGGAAGCCTTTTTGAGGGAAGAAGGGTGTATCCGATATATGCTCGCGACATAATTGTCGGTGGCGGAAATATACACTGTATCACACAGCAGATACCGCAGTAATTTAATTGGTTGTAATCGGTTCCGGTCACACTGAGGCTGGGTAAAAGCCCATTGTGAGACGACAGGATGAGAAAGGTGAATAGTATGAGAGAGGTTACAATTGCTGCAATCCAGATGAGCTGCAGCCGTGACGTAAAAGAAAATATTGAAAAAGCAGCAAAGCTTATAAGAGCTGCGGCAGAGGCCGGAGCACAGATAATACTTCCTTCGGAGCTATTTGAGAGACAGTATTTCTGTCAGGAGAGGCGGTACGATTATTATGACTATGCAAAGCCGCTTTCTGAAAATGATGCGGTGCAGAGTATGAAGGCACTTGCAAAGGAGCTTGGCGTAGTGATTCCTGTGAGCTTTTATGAGGCTGGAGAGGGCAGACAGCTTTTCAACTCGGTGGCGGTGATAGATGCCGACGGAGAGGTGCTTGGAATATATAGAAAGACACATATCCCGGACGATCATTATTATCAGGAGAAGTTTTACTTCACACCGGGAAATACAGGCTTTAAAGCTTTTAAGACAAGATATGCAACCATAGGAGTCGGCATATGCTGGGATCAGTGGTTCCCGGAAACAGCAAGAGGCATGGCTTTAAAGGGTGCGGAGATACTTTTTTATCCTACAGCCATAGGCAGCGAGCCAATACTGGAATGTGACAGCATGCCACACTGGAGAAGGTGTATGACCGGGCATGCAGCATGCAATCTGATGCCGGTTGTGGCGGCAAACAGGATAGGCACAGAGGAGGTTGTACCGTGTGCGGAAAACGGAAACCAGAGCTCAGCACTGACATTTTACGGTTCTTCGTTTATCACAGACGCAACCGGAGAGGTTGTTGAGGAGATGGACAGAGTATCGGAGGGCTTCATACTCCACAGTTTTGATCTGGATGAGCTGGAGAGTGAGAGAAAGAGCTGGGGACTGTTCAGGGACAGGAGACCGGAGATGTATGGGGAGAATTAGATTAGATTACCCTAATGATTGCAAATTAATTTAAAGCTAATTTAAAAACACAGGATACAGCAAAGGCGCTATATCCTGTGTTTTTGACTATTTATTGTTTCAACAGTACTTTGATGTCTTCCTCCGGTGTGGTAATAGGTGCAATCCCATAGTTTTCTACCAGGAAGTTCAGAATGTTAGGAGAAAGGAACGCCGGTAGAGAAGGACCGAGACGGATATTTTTTATACCAAGATGTAACAGTGTTAAGAGGATGCAGACTGCTTTCTGTTCATACCAGGAGAGTACAAAGGAAAGCGGAAGCTCGTTTACTGAACATCCAAATGCATCCGCAAGTGCTATTGCAACCTGTATCGCGCCATAAGCGTCATTACACTGTCCCATATCCATCAGTCGCGGAAGACCACCAATTTCTCCGAGATTTAGATCGTTGAAACGAAATTTACCACATGCCAGTGTCAGGACGATACTGTCAGAAGGCGTCTGTTTTACAAATTCTGTATAGTAATTTCTGCCCGGTTTGGCACCATCACAGCCGGCAACCAGGAAGAAATGACGGATAGCTCCTGATTTTACGGCCTCTATTACCGTATCCGCATGGGACAGGATTGCTGAATGACCAAAGCCGGTTGTTACCTGTGTGCCGCCATTTATGCCTGTGAAGGTCTGATTCTCCTTGTAACCACCGAGCTCAAGTGCTTTTTCAATAACAGGAGTGAAATCCTTCTGTTCATCGATATGAACAGTACCCGGGAAGGCAACCACTTCTGTTGTGAACACTCTGTCGATGTAGCTGCTTTTTGGAGGCATCAGACAATTTGTGGTGTAGAGAATAGGAGCAGGAATATGATCAAATTCTTTTTGCTGATTCTGCCATGCTGTTCCGAAATTTCCTTTCAAGTGAGGGAATTTCTTTAAGAGTGGATATGCATGGGCAGGGAGCATTTCACCATGAGTGTAGATATTGATTCCCTTTCCATTTGTCTGTTCAAGCAAAAGCTGCAGGTCCTTTAAATCGTGTCCGGTTACTACGATAAAAGGTCCCTTTTCCACCGTAAGCGTAACATCTGTTGGCTCCGGTGTTCCATAGGTTTGTGTATTTGCCTTGTCTAGAAGTGCCATGCACTTTAGATTGATTTCACCTACCTTGAGAACTGTTGGAAGCAGTTCATCCATACTTTCTGTGTAACCAATCTTGAACAGGGCTTCACAGAAAAACTGATTTACCTCGGGATCTTCAAAATTCAGGACATATGCATGATAGGCATATGCAGCCATTCCGCGAATACCAAAGAGAATAAGTGACTTCAGGGAACGGATATCTTCATCAGCATTCCATAGCTGTTGCATATCATATTCGTCAGTTCGTCCACAAGGAGACTGACATTTATTACAGTTGCCAACCAGAGAGGCTTTTTCTGCTCTGACCTTTTGTATCATATCTTCAATTGCTGCATTATCAAAGCTTACATTTGTAATTGTGGTAAATAAGCCCTCGATAATGGTCTGCCAGGTCTTTTTTGAAACAGCTGATGTGTCATCGATAGCTCTCGCCAGACCAATCAGTGCGCCTGTCAATTCATCCTGTAACTGTGCAGTATCTGCCTTTTTTCCGCAGACACCTATATTTCCGGTACAGCCGGTGCATCCGGCCGTTTGTTCACATTGAAAACAAAACATCTTTTTTTCCTCCATCAGTAGTTTTTTTATGTTTCTGATAGAATAATAGCGTTATAAAAACAACTTGTATGTTTGATTTCCAACATAAAGAATACTTTTGAAAAAAATTATCTATTACAATTAGAATAGTTTTTTCTTAATCCCTTAACAATAATAAACATAGTCACAAATTCAGCTGCCGGAAAAGCAAGCCACACACCTGTCATGCCGAAGGCGGCTGAAAGTGCGAATGCGAAAATGCTTATAGCGATAAAACCACGCATGATAGATGCCGCAAATGCATATTTTACGGACTCAACGGCACTTAGGATAGCAGAACCTACTATATTGATTCCGGCAAAAATAAAGCCTGTAAAGTAAAGGCGCAGTCCGCTCTCGGCATACGAAGCAAGCCTGGCATCGTGCTCGCTGTTGAAAACAGATGTCACAAAAGGTGCAAAGGTGCATATGAACAAAATGAGCAGTGCAGCAATTAAGAGAGATGAAACGACAGCCATCCTGAGTATTGAATCTACATTTTTTCTAAGTCCTCTGCCGTAATAGTCGCTGATAAGAGGCTGTGAGCCCTGTGCTATTCCGTTGAACAAAGCTACAGCGACCAGTGATGTATTGGCAACCACACCGTATGCTGCCACACCGATATTTCCTGCAAGCCTCAGGATAATCATATTGAAGACAATAGTTATGACACCCGATGATATCTCAGCAACAAAGGAAGAAACACCAACCTGGCAGGAGTAAAAGAGTCTCTTTACAGATGGAACCGTCGGCTTAAGCTTTACGGAGCATTTGTCTGAGCAGAAGTGAATACAGCATATCAGGATGCCTATAATCGGTGAAATAGCGGTAGCTAAAGCGGCTCCTTCCATATCAAGTCCAAGCGGGAACATGAGTATGTAATCAAAAACAATATTAAAAAGGCTGCTGAAAAGTGTGGCGCACATGGCAATGGATGGTGCGCCATCATTTCTTACGAAAGCGTTGCACACATAGTTGCACATGAAAAACGGTGTAAAAAGCATGAAAATACGTGTATAGTTTTTACCGGTATTTATAATTGCTGAATCTCCGCCAAGCAGCCCTACGAGCCTGTCCGGGATGAAAATACCAATCAATATGAATATAACGCTTATTATAATACACCACAGCAGGGCATGAAAAAAGTAGCTCTCGCTGGATGTATCGCCCTTATTTTTTTCTACGACATATCTGATAGCGGAGCCGACTCCGATCATTGCGCCTATGGCAAAAATTAAATTGTATACAGGTAGCACCAGATTGAGCGCGGTGATACCGTTTGAGCCGACCGCCTTTGATATAAAGAAGGTGTCGGCAAGTATATATAATGACATACCCACCATGCCGAGTATGTTTTGTGAGACATATTTTACAAATAATTTTTTCATAATAGCTATATTGTAAATGCATCTGTCATTTAAATCAATGATATTTTTTTTGATTAGCCCGGAAGTAAAAGTTCAAAATAAGACATTTTGACTATTGAAATAAATTTTTCAGTACATTATAATGAACATGTTGAAAATAATGGGATTACTTAAGGAGGATAATTATGGAAAACAATAAGCTTTCAACAGGTTTAACCGTATGGTTATGGATTATTTTCGTGCTGAATATTCTTTCAGCAATTGGTGGAATCGTTGTTGCGCTGGGTGCTTCAGTCGTAGGAGCAAGTTTAGGAGTAGGTGCGATATATGGCGTGCTGTGTTTCATTAGCGTTATACTACAGATTATCGTAACTGTTTCTTTCGGTATTCTGCTTTTCGCACACAAAAAGATTGGTTTGGTCCTTATTTTTGCACTTGCAGCCCTGGGATTCATCGTAAATATGGTTACATATGCTATTGTAGCACAGCTTAGTGCCGGTAATATTGTCAAATCAATTATTTTAGCCATTATTGTACCGGGTATTACATTTTTATTGGCAAAGAACGACATTGCAAATGGCACAATAGCTTAGAGCAATAAAAAATAAGATGAAAATTGAATAATGTTTTATTAATCCGCTATACGATAGGTGAGTATAGCGGATTTTTAAGTTTGCGCGCCATGGGCGCGCTCTAACGGGTGCAAGTCCCGAACACGCCTAGATAGTGGGAAGTGTATAGCCGAACAGCAAGGGTGTCTACCGTGAGGTAGAATCTGAAGGAAGCTGTAAGCAAATGTGGCGGATATATGGAGAGAAAGAGCGTGCACCTTAAGCGTGGAGGTCTCACAGAGGTTTCATCAGCCTAGTAACAACGAACTGTGAGAAGTCAGCCGAGCCCATAGTAGTGAAGAAGTCTCTGTAATGGAGATGGAGTAAAGGGGCGAACAATCAATAAGTTTGAGTATGTCTCGTATTGCAGAAATGGCAACATCTGCCGTAACCAATCGGGAAAAGGGTGATTAAAAAAGAATTGAGATCCTATACCTGGCAAGACTTGGAAACAAATGGTAAGTTTGCTAAGAATGATAAACTCTCCTTCATTACGGATGACATGCTTATAGCAGGATGCGATATAGGCAGTGAAACTCATTATATTAGGGCAATCGATGTCAGATGAAGAGAATTAAGTAATGGGGCATTCGAGTTTAGCAATACTTCAGAAGGCTTTGCGAATGCCAAGGCATGGATGCTGGCACTTGCGGCAAAAATGGTGCTGCAGCTGACAATTTAACATTTTAACATTTTATCCAGAAAAATATATTGACAAAAATGTGCAAATTCAATAAAATTATTAACCATAAGGGCACACTTATGGAAACATAGGGTCGCAAAGCCAGAGTCTAAAACAGTTACATGTAGTAATGACAGTTCGGCTGCAACAACCGGTGAATACCGGTTGCTGCAGCCTTTTTGTATGTATGAAAAGTTTATTGAAGTATGAGGTGAAAAGATATGAATGAAAAATTTGATTTTCTGCCACTTGGGAGCATTGTAGTAGTAAGCGGTGGCATAAAAAAATTTGTGATTGTTGCAAGAGCACTGCAGGTAAATATAAATGGCTGTAAACAGTTCTTTGATTATGCTGCCTGCCCATATCCTGAGGGAATGAATGGTGACAGGCTTATGTATTTTCAGCATACAGATATCAGCAGGGTTGTGTTTGAAGGGTATGTAGATGATGATGAGATAATGATGTGTGACAACATCTTTAATGCCATGGAGAAAACAGAAATAGAGCGCGCAGATGTAAGAAAACTCAAAAGAAGCATGGTGAACTGATATGGCAAAAAAGAATGACAGAAAAGAATACAATAAACTGAAGAAAAAGAAAGCTGACAATAAAAAACAGCAGGAACAGTGCCAGTCAGAGATAGATGTGCTTGATGAGAAAATAGAGAGGCTGAAAGCGGCATACAGGAAGCTGGATGATGCCAAGGAGGCTATTGCTGATATCAAGCATAACCAGAGGAATATGATAAATTCAGACCTTTATCAGTGCATGTGGACAGGCAGCAATGCACAGGAATGTTATGATTCATGTGAGAGCGGAAATTTATATACAGCATATGACGGATATGTGTCAAATATAGATGCAGCGGAGGATGCCATCAACTGGGAAATAAATACACTAAAAGAAAAAATGAATGAAAAATATGGTGTGCTTTCAGGACTTGTTAACGCATGGGATGATCTGTGCACGAAAATACAGAATTTTTTCAATTAATAAAAGGTAGAGGAGAAATACAAAGATGGAAATCAGCCTTGATAATATGCAGGTATCTTTTATGACTGCCGGTATAAAAACAGCTTCTGATTCCGTAAGTCTCACAGCGGAAGAGACAGAAATCAAAAGCAGATCTGAAGCAATGGACAAATTTCAGGAAGAATACAGGCAGCTGAAAGCCTTTGTGAAAGATTACAGAGATACGTTAAATAATGATCTGGCAAAAATAGACCTGATAATAAATGCAATAAATGAAAATGACAGAAAACAGGGAGATTATATTAAAAATGGTATTGGACTATCAGATACAGCTGTGATACCATAAAACTAGGAGATGAAAATGGAAGGGTTTCAGATAAATTATACGGATCTCAGTGATCTGTTCTGGGAATATAAGCGAAAAATTGACAATCTAATTGAAAATATTGATAACTGCATAGAAAAAATCAATATGTTTACGGAAAATGCAGTATTTACAGGAAAAACCGGAGACGCAGTAAAGAGTTATCTTGGTGAAGCACATATAACAATCCTGTCAGGCATTAAAGTAACTGCACAGACACTGCTTGACAATATGGCAGCATACAAGGATGGATACCGTGCCATTGATAGCTCGACGAACTTCAAACTGGATGAAGAAGCAATACAGGAATTCAGGAAAAAACTGGCATCAAACTATGAGGATACTGATGAGTATACGGACAAAATAAGAAGTGCACTTTCAGAAGTATCGGACATATCTGATGTGGGCATGCCGGACAGTAACGGAGTATTTGATATCCATGAGCAGATGGACAGCGACCTTATAAAGCTTGTCTCAAATGTAAACAGCTACGAGAGGGAAAATGTGGTACGGCTTGAAAATTCAGTAGAGCTGCTTCTGGAAAATCTGCAGTCATGTCTTTCAAAAATAGGCCTTAGCCAGTGTGCGATTGAGAGCTATGAAACAGGCAGTTTTATCACAGGTAAAGATGCAGGTGCCCTGAACACGGGCATTAAAATATTTGGAGACCTGCATGAGAAGAATAAAGAAGCATTTGATGAAATCTATGAGACAGAACAGAAAATAAAGGATGAAGCCGAAAAGAGAAAGACACAGGGAATCTGGAGGACGGTTGGAGGAGCAGTACTAATTGCGACGGGGGCAGCATGCATAGTGCTGACAGGAGGTGCTGCAATACCAATAGTAGCTGACGTTGCAGTAGCAGTAGGAAGCGGAACAGCAGTATTCGGAGCTGCAGATGCCATAGAGGGCACTCAGGATATTTATTATGGAAGCACAGGTGACATTGACAGCACGGCAGTAAACGGCATAAAGGATGACCTGTTTCAGGGAAACGAGGACGCATATTATCTGACAGAAAATGCCTTTGCATTTGCGGCATCCGCAATGATTCCAATCGGCCAGGCATCCACATCGGGAAACCTGACATTCAAAAGCACAGCAACAATAGTCGCAAAAGAAGGCATCTCAATGGGAGCCGGAGCCGGTGCGCAGAAGATAACCACAGATGTGACAGGAAATGATACAGCAGGAATGGTTGCCGGTATGGTTGTAAGTGGAGTAACTGCAAAGGGGCTGAATGGAATTGAAGCAGAGGCGAACAAGCTGGCGAAAGCCCCAAAAGGGATTGATGGAGTAACCGAGGAAGCTGGATAACAGACCGGTCGCCCAGAACATTTCAAACGGCTCTTTGATCCCAAGCTCCGCTCCGTTTGCCTTTAAGATCATAAGCGCCGGCTGCATTGTAATAAAGATACCGACGAAGAGAACTGCGACCTCGTGGATTGCGCCCCAGGTAAAGTGGTTCTCACGACGGATCGAACCATCCGTCGTCTTAAAGGACAGAAATGCGGATACAAGGATGATCACGCACTCGATGATCGCCGGATAGGATAATGTAACTTCTCCGAATACATGGACCCCGAGGACATTTCCTGCGGCATCCTGAAACATCGGCATGGACGGCAGGGTACCGCTTAAGATAACGGCGATCACGATCAGAATGATAAAGATCAGGTTGTGGCCGCCGCGGATCTTCACTTCAGTACCAGGTTTGCTGATATCCGGTTTTAAGCCTGCCGCGATATCTTTTCTGTATGCCTTCATATCAAAATGATAGAAGATGAACAGCAGGATGATCATATTGAAGATCAGGATCGGCAAAAGCTTTAAGCTCCAGAAAAACGGGACACCCCGCATGAATCCCATGAGCAGAGGCGGATCTCCGATCGGAGTCAGGCAGCCGCCCATGTTGGACACCATAAAGATAAAGAAGATCACGATGTGGCGTCTTCTCTTTCTCCACGCGTTCATCTTGATGATCGGACGGATCATCAGCATACTGGCACCGGTGGTACCGATCCAGCTGGATAACAGGGTTCCGAGTGCCAGAAGTCCCACATTGATCCTCGGGGAACCTGCGAGATCACCAGACAGGGTAATATTACCGGACACACAGAACAATCCGAAAAGAAGGACGATGAATGTCAGGTAGTCGTTTATGATACATTCCAGTGTCGTCTCCGCCGCCTTCGGCACACCGTACTTCACGGCGAACGGGATCAGGAACAGCAGGGACCAGAACACGACCGCGTGCGGCTGGTGCGCCTCCCACCACTCTGCTTTCACAAGCGGAAGGACCGCAATGCCGAGCAGGAGTCCTGCAAATGGAATACAAAGCCATAACGGCGTCTGTGCTGCCGCCCCGGCAGCCTCTGGTTCTGCCGCAAGCGCTGTAACTGCAGTCTGGTTTAAGACCGCCAGAAGTCCTGCGCAGAATGCAAATAATTTCTTCATGGGTAAACCTCCATGTAATCAGCTTTTATGAGCCATTACTCTTTTTTTCGCTCAACA
>ENA-UERX01001097-UERX01001097.1-human-gut-metagenome-genome-assembly--contig:-NODE-1097-length-17771-cov-4.085735_pt1 | contig 17771 bp, 15 predicted proteins | sample MGYA00242992_ERZ507993 | MGnify/ENA primary metagenome ERZ507993 (study PRJEB26167, sample SAMN06115487) | human gut metagenome | host: Homo sapiens | place: China:Chongqing | collected 2015-04-10... | reverse complement strand
ATAAAATAGTTTTTTTTAATAATGGATTTGACTCTACCTTTGTGATGGCTGAAAGTTGAAGATCGCTCTTCTGAAAAAAATGCGAAAATCGCTTTTTATAATTAGTTATAAGAAGTATGTTTTAGTTATTATATATTAGGGAACGGACAGGGCAAATGGACACCTGCTGTCTATTTGCTGTCGTAAATATTTGTTTATTAATCCGTTCGGGCCGATTTGCAAAACGACAAGCCATAACAAATTTATTCATTATTAAATCCATCTATTATGGATCAGAATTTAAACAACGAAAGGATTGTGGGATTCCTGGGACAGTCATATGTCCTCATTCCGCGAAAAGTGTTGGAGATGTTATTTCGTGGCGAAGGCCGGGAAAGATCGGTCGGCATGGTGTACTTGGCTTTGTTCTCGGAAGTGTTTTTCAAGGACGGGAAGGTTTTTTTGAACAAGCGTTATTATGTCTGTAAGCGCGGCGAGTTTGTCGGACAATGTGAAGAACTGGCGAAAAGATGCGGGATGTGTACGAAAACTCTGAACCGAAGTCTTGTTTGGTTGCAAGAAAAGGATTTGATCGGACTGAAGCGACTTAACGGCGGGATTCGTGTTTGTGTCTGCGGATACGATTCGATCATGGGGATCCGTCGTAAGGAAGCAGGGAAGGATGCGCCGGAGCAATCCGCTTTCCTCGCCCTGGAAGAGGCCGAACGCCGTATGGGCGGACGAAGCATGCAGTTCGATTGTTGTACCGCAGATGGGGAAGGAGGCTTGCAATGATGAACGGTGAAGAAACGGACGGAGGAATCTCTTTGGGCGATATGGAAAAGGCGTTGGTCTGCCTGTTGATGACCTCGATGGAAGCGCCGGTGCAGGCGGAGTCTGCAGGGCTGACTCAGGAAATGTTTGCGGATGCTTCGTTGGGATTCGTCTATGAAGTGATCATGAAAATTTATGCAACGGGGGTACGGCCGGACATGGTGCTGGTGGAACGCGGAATGCGCGAAGCGGACGAGGAACTGGCTGCCAAGCTGGGCGGTTTGTCGTTCCTGTTGCCCTACATGCTGAATGTGCGCCACGACGGGAACGTGGCGGCCTATGTGGAAGGAATCAAGAAACAATATAAGCTGAGATGCCTCGTCACGTTGTTCGGGACGATGGCGTTCAAGGCTGGCAAGGTATCGTCCGTCCCGGAGGAACTGGTCGACGAGGCGGAGCGCCTTCTGATGCAGTTCCGCCAGAAGACGGCCGAGGGCGCTCCGGTGCGTACGATCGGCGAACTGGCTGCCGAGGCGGTGTCCTGGCATTATCGTCGCTTTGGCGGTGAGCTGGAGGCCGAACAGGTGAAGAGCGGGCTTGCCGAGTTCGACTATGTGACCGGAGGGTTCCACAATACGGAGCTGACGATCGTCGCCGGACGGCCGAGCGACGGGAAGACGGCGGTGACGTTGCAGATGGCCCTGAACGCGGCGCGTGCCGGGAAATCGGTCTGCTTCTTCAGCCTGGAGATGTCGAGCCTGCAAATGTTGAACCGTGTGCTGGCAGGGATGACGGACGTGAACCCGGATCACCTGCGCATCAACAAGCCGACCGGACGCGAGTTGGGACAGTTGGAAGAGGCTGCCCTCCGGTTGAAGGACTTGCCTTTCTATCTCGACTATACGGTAGGGGCTACCGTCGAGCAAATACGGGCGAAAGTGCTGCTGCAATGCCGCCTGGGGAAATGCGACCTGGTGGTCGTGGACTACCTGCACCTTTTGGGCGGCAACCGCCGGAAGGGGGAGACACAGGAACAGATGGTGGGACGGAATGTAAGGGCGTTGAAGCAACTGGCGTTGGACAGCAATTGTCCGGTGCTGACGGTTTCGCAGATGAATCGTGCCTGCGAGGCGCGTGCCGACAAGGCGTACCTGCCGGTGATGAGTGACCTGCGCGATTCGGGGACGATCGAGCAGGTGGCGGATTGTGTGGCGTTCATCTACCGTCCCGAACGCTATGGCTTCACCCGCGACGAAAAGACGGGGCATAGCCTGGTGGGGGTCGGCAAGATCTATATCGCGAAGAACCGTAACGGTTCGACGGGGATCGCCCGTTTCCGGTACAACCCTTCGTTCACCCGTATCACGGACTATATACAGCCCGGTACGCAAACCTCTTTAGGGTTATGACGAAGCAAGAGATACAAGAACTGAAAGCCTCCCTGTCGATCAGGGAGGTGATCGGGCGTTATACGAAACTGAACCGTGTCGGTCGCCGATGGATGGGGCTTTGCCCGTTCCACGGGGATCGGCATCCTTCCCTTTCCGTCAATGAGGAGAAGGGGAGCTTTGTTTGCTATGCTTGCGGAGAGAGGGGAGATGTGTTCGCCTTTGTCAGCAAGATCGAGAACGTCGGCTTTGTCGAGGCGGCGAACAAATTGTCGATTGACAGTGGACAGTTGGCTATTGAAGGGAAAGACAATAAGGAGGCGAGGTTGTTGCCGGAACGGTTGGCAATCAAGGAGAAAAAAGAAAATAGCGACGCGGAGCAATTGCCCGTTGTCAATTCCCAATTGTCAATTGAAAACGAAGCTTTCCTGGCTTTGTTGCTGCCCGCGGGTAGCGGATGTTCGGAACTGACGCCTACCTGGTTGGATTTCGGGGTGGGGCAGTCGCCCTGCCTGGTTCCCGAGCGCTGGAAGGCGATGCGGAACCGGTTGGTGTTCCCTGTGCGCGATGAGGAGGGCCGGTTGGCCGGGTTTGCCGCGCGGAGGTTGTCGGACGAAGATCGGGATAAACCGAAATATGTCAATTCGGAAACGAGCGGGCTGTATCGGAAGAGCGAACTGTTGTACGGGTTGTATGAGGCACGGGAGGCGATCCGCCGGGAGGGGAGCGTCTTTCTGGTGGAAGGATATAAGGATGTGCTGGCGATGCATGCGGCGGGGTTCAGGCATACGGTGGCGTTGTGCGGGACGGCGCTTTGTACGGGGCACATTGCTTTGTTGAAACGATATACGACATCTGTCCGCGTGATGCTGGATGCCGACAAGGCGGGGCGCAAGGCGGCGGATGCGATTGTCCCGGTACTTGCTGGCGAAGGGATGGATGCGGTGAGGATCGGGCTGCCGGAAGGGGACGATCCGGACTCGCTCTTTCGCCGGCTGGGGAGAGAGGCGTTTGCCGCTTACGTCCGTGAGGCGGTGCGGCAGACCCGGCCTTCGGAAGAACAGGTGTTGCTCGGACGCATCCGGAAAGGTATCGGGCTTTTGTCCGGTGTGGCGGAAGCGGAGAAACGGGAACGCTTGTTACGGGTGCTGGAGGATTGCCTGACGCAGTTGAAGGGCTTGTCCGTCGGTGCTTGCCGTCCGGCGACAATGGACTGGAGGTGGGTATGACCGGGACGTCGGATGATGAAGAAGGAAAATGGAAAAACCGTTCCACCACGCTCCGGAGGCTGGGACGGCAATATAGCCCGGATGTCACGCCCGAAGTGGCTTCCAGGCGCTTGAAACAGTGGATCGTCGGCAATCCCGTCCTGCTCGGACTCTTGCACGAGAACGGCTGGACGGCTTCGCGGCGGGTGCTGACGCCAAAGCAGGTGGAACAGATTGTGCGGGTCCTTGGGGAACCTTGAAAACAGAATATGAAACATAAAATAATAAAGAAAACCCTATTGACAATCGGCATTTCATTGTCGATTGTCAATTCTCATTTGTCAATCGCCCAACGCTCGTTGGGTGTTTCCGGTCTGCTGAACATCCCTTCGGCCGATATGCAGGAGGACGGTACGTTCATGGCAGGAGGCAATTACCTGCCTCAGGAGATGCTGCCTCAGGAGTGGGGATATAATTCGGGAAACTATTTCGTGAACCTGACGTTCCTGCCGTTTATGGAGGTGGCCTACCGGTGCACGTTGCTGAAGGTCGAGAGTACCGGCAAATGGAATCAGGACCGTTCGGTCTCCCTGCGTCTGCGTCCGTTGAAGGAGGGGAAATGGTGGCCGTCGGTCGTGATCGGTTCGAATGACTTGCTGACGACCGGAGAATTGAATCCTTTCCTGGATTCGGGCGGAAATCGTTATTTCTCTTCCGTCTATGCGGTCGGGACGAAACATTTCGGTTTCTACGGCCATGATATCGGCGTGACGGTGGGAGGGCATGTGCCGTTTCGCAGCAGGAGCGAGAACAAGGGGGTGTTCGGCGGGGTGAGCTACCGTCCGGCGTTCCTGAAGCCGCTTGAGGTGATGGCGGAATATGACTCGAAGGCGGTGAACATGGGAGTGTCGGCACGGTTGTTCGATCATTTTTCATTGTATGCCTATTGCTACGATTTCAAGACGGTGGCGGGTGGAATCCGGTATGAGCTGACGCCCCGTCAGCGTGTGTTCAACCCCAACGAGGTCCGTATGCCCTGGGACGGACGGGTGGAGCTGGTGCTGTATCCGCAGATCTCGCTGAGCAATTCGTGGCTGGACAAGATATACGGGGCGGTGATCAATATCGCTCCGGCGGTGGAGGCGCGGCTTTGGAAAGGGGCGGCTTTCACGGGGCAGGTGATCCTGCCGGTTTGGAACAATATGGTCGGGCAGATGGACTATATCCGGGCCGGGGTGCTGACCTTGAGCCAGGAGTTCGGATTGCCCGGAGGGGCGTTCGGACGGGTGACGGTCGGCAACTTCACGAACAACCGGATGGGGGCGGACCTGAAACTGCGCTATGTCACGCCGGATGATCGTTGGATGTTCGGCGTGGAAGGCGGTGTGACCGGATCGTCCACCTTCTACGAGGGCAAATGGCAGGTGTCTGCCTGGAAGCGGGTAAGTGGGGCGGCGGAGGTTCGTTTCCGCGAAAGGCATTTCAATATGGATTTCAACTTGGGCGTGCACCGGTATATCTATGGCGACTATGGGGTGCGGGTGGACTGCATCCGCCATTTTGGACGGACGACGGCCGGCTTGTATGCCATGTACACGGGGGGCGAGGCGAACGGCGGTTTCCATTTTGCCGTCCCGTTGCCGCAATGGGGCAAGTCGCGCAAGGTGAGGGTGCGCCTGCCGGAATATTACCAGATGGAATATTCGGGACAGAGCGGCCTTGAATATTTCCGCCGGAAACTCGGACAGGACTACGAGACTCGGCCGGATGAGAGCAATAGTGTTCCTTATGATAGGAGGAGGGATGATTTATGATTCATGAATTATTGCTGAAAAGAGAGATGGGGGATGAATAATTGTATAATAAATAATATAATGTTTTATTTTTAATGAGTATGAAAAAGAAAAATTTCTGGAGCGCAGTGCTGGCTATGGGCTTGGCTGCGACATTGAGTGTGGGATTTGTAGGATGTAGCGATGATGACGAACCGACACCTGAAATCGTGACCGATAATCCATTGGATAAGGAGGTCTACTATATCGCAGGTAAGGTGACGGAAGGAGGCAAGTCGCTGGAAGGTGTCGAGGTCAGCACGTCGGGCAAATCGGTCAAGACGGCTGCCGACGGGACGTACCAGTTGGCGATGGACAAGGTCGGAACCTATGTTGTGACGTTTGCAAAGGACGGATATGTGACAGTAACGGCTGACGCGATGATCCCTTTGGGCACGCCGAAACATGGTAGTGTGGCTTTGTCGCAGACATTGACATCTTTGGCTGCTTCGGTGACCGTATCGGCTGATAAGGACGCGGTCGTATATGATGAACGTACGCATGTGGCCGAACTGCATATTCCGGCCGGGGCAGTTCCGGAAGATACCGAGATCACGATGACCGAGTATGTGAAAGGGGCAAAAGTGGAAGGCGATCATGCCAGTCTGTCGACAATCAACTGCACGCCTGACGGTCTGGAGTTTGGAAAGGATGTGGAAGTGGTGATCAAGAACACGACCAGCAATGCGATCAGCTTCGCCGACGTGAAGCATTTCGTGGAAGAAGGCAATGACTGGAAAGAAATAGGAACGGCTGATTTTGATGCGGACCGCAACGCTTATGTCTGCTCGTTGGACGGTTTCTCTAACCACTCTTTCGGAACGGTTTATTCGGAATCCGCTGCCGGAAGCTCGACGGAAAACTTGTCTACCGTCACAATCGACAACCTGGGCAAGATGGAAGCTGCCGAGCAGGAAGTGAACGGTAAGCAGAAGATCGGTTGGGAGATCGAAGGTGACCTGAAACAGCAGTTGAGTAGCGCGTTCTCCGCTTTGAGCAGTTCTGATGTTGACAAACTGGCAAGCCAGCTGAACGCGGCTATCACGTCTACCAAAGGTTCGACTGCCGGTGTGGAAGAAATTCCTTTCTCTTTAGGTACGGCCAAGGCTGATGGCGACCAGAAAGTGACGATCGACATGAAGGCCAAGAAGAACCTCTCTTCCTTCTCTGTCAACTTCAACTACCAGGGCCGCGTCGTTCCGTTTAGCGTGAAGGTGGCAACTTATGCCGGTGTAAGCACGACGATCACCAAGGAAGGAGGCGCAAGCCATCCGGGACATTCCGGCGGTGTTATCCAATAAACCGTAATTACTTATTTTAATCAGGAAAGAAGAGTGAAAATCTGGAATTATATGTTGATGTGCGTGGTGGTACTCTGTACCTCCTGCGCATCTTCGAAGAAAGTGGTTTACTTGCAGGATGTCGTCCCGCTGAAGCAGCAGGATATCGAGCAGAAGTACGAGGTGTATGTCCATAACGACGATTTGCTGGCGATCATGGTGAACAGCAAGAACCCGGAACTGGCGTTGCCGTTCAATATGCCGATGGTGACTTATCAGTTGGGAAGCGAAAGCGGAGGACAGCAGCGTGTGCTGGGCTATCTGGTGGATACCAACGGGGACATCGATTTCCCGATTCTCGGCAAGTTGCATGTGGCGGGGCTGACTCGTTTGCAGTTGACCGATATGATCAAGCAACGCCTGATAGACGAGGACCTGATCAAGGACCCGATCGTGACGGTGCAGTTCCTGAACTACAAGGTGTCGGTGATGGGTGAAGTGAACCGTCCGGGATCGTTCAATATCTCCGGCGACCGTATCACCCTGTTGGAGGCCTTGAGTATGGCGGGCGACCTGACGATCTACGGACGACGCGACCGGGTGGCCGTGATCCGCGAGAAGGACGGGAAGCGGACGATCCTGATGCATGATCTCCGTTCGTCCGATATCTTCAATTCTCCTTGCTATTATTTGCAGCAGAACGATATCGTGTATGTCGAACCGAACAAGGCGAAAGCGGGGCAGAGCGAGATCAACCAGAACAAGTCGGTGGGAGTGTGGTTGTCCGCCGCTTCGATCCTGGTTTCCATCGCGTCTCTGATTGTGACATTAACAAAGTAAAAAAAGAGAACCTATGAACACAGAACAAGAAACGAACACCCGCGTGGAAGAGAGCGAATTGAACCTGGGGGACATCCTGCAAACGGTGTTGGCTAACTGGTATTGGTTTGTTCTGTCTGTCGTGGTATGTGCCGGAGCGGCGTTCCTCTATCTGAAGTGGGCGCCCAAGGTATATACCCGGACGGCTTCGGTACTGATCAAGGACGATGCGAAGGGTGGTGCGATGAGCGAGTCGGCCGCTTTCGAGGATTTGGGGCTTTTCGGTACGAAGCGGAATGTGGATAACGAGGTGCTGGTATTCAAGTCCAGACGGTTGATGACCGAAGTGGCGCGCAACCTGCATCTGGATGTGAGCTACACGGTAAAAGACGGGCTGCGGACGGTGGAACTGTACACTCAGTCACCCGTACAGCTCTCTTTCCCGGATGCGGAAGAGGCACAGGCTTTTTCGTTGAAGGCGGTTCCTGTCTCCGGAAAGGAGGTGGTATTGTCCGGATTCACCCTCGGCGGGCAGGAGGTGGCGGACGGCAAGCCGGTGAAGGTGGCGCTGAACGACACGGTCACGACGCCTGTCGGCCGGGTGGTGGTGGTCCCGTCGCTTTATTACGGCGACAAGTATTTCAATACGGTCGTGCAGGTGACGAAATCGCCGTTGCAGGATGTGGCGCTCCGCTTCCAGGGAGGCTTGCAGGCTACTTTGGCGAACAAGGCATCGACGATCATCAACCTGACGCTCCAGGATGTCTCCATCCCGCGTGCGGAGGATGTGATCAACACGCTGATCTCCGTCTACAACACGGATGCGATCAACGACAAGAACCAGATCGTGATGAACACTTCCAACTTCATCAACGACCGTCTGATCGTGATCGAGAAAGAACTGGGGGATGTGGATTCGGATATCGAGTCGTACAAGCGGGAACACCAGCTGACGGATATCTCGTCCGAGACGGGCATGTACCTGCAGACTTCCAGCCAATACCGCCAGGAGGGATTGAGTCTGGAGAACCAGTTGAGTCTGGCGAAATACATCAAGAACTACCTGACGGACCCCGGCAAGAGTTCGGACCTGATCCCGGCGAACACGGGCATATCGGATGTGAACATCGAGTCGCAGATCGGGGAGTTCAACGAGATGTTGCTGAAACGCGACAAGCTGATCAGTAACAGCAGTAGTAAGAACCCGGTAGTGCAGGACCTGAACAATTCGCTGATCGCGATGAAGCAGACCATCATCCGTTCGGTGGATAACCTGATCGTCGGGCTGAACATCAAGATCAAGAATATCCGGGCGCAGGAGGAACAGACGAGCCGCCGTATCTCGGCTGTGCCGACCCAGCAGAAAGAGGTCCTTTCGGTGGAACGTCGCCAGAAGATCAAAGAGGAACTGTATCTCTACCTGTTGAACAAGCGCGAGGAGAACGAGCTGACGCAGCGGATGACGGAAAGCAACGCCCGTATCATCGACCCGGCGGCGGGAAGCAATGCCCCGGTGGCTCCGAAGTCGATGATGATCCTGTTGGCTTCCATCGTGCTGGGATGTGCGATACCGGCAGGTGTCTTGTGGCTGTTGGCGGTCAGCGACACGAAGGTGCGCTCGCGGAAGGATGTGGAGGGGGTACTCTCCGTGCCGTTCCTGGGCGAGATCCCGATGCGCGACAAGAAGGACAAGAGCGAGGTGGTGGTGCATGAGAACGGCCGCGACTCGGTTTCGGAGGCGTTCCGTATCGTGCGTACCAATATGGACTTCATGCGGGTGAAGGATAAGAAGATGCAGGTGGTGATGTTCACCTCGTTCAATCCGGGAGCCGGCAAGACGTTCGTCTCCATGAACCTGGCGATGAGTTTCGCCCTTACGCACAAGAAGGTCGTTTTGGTCGACCTCGATATCCGCAAGGGGACGCTCAGTTCGCATGTCCATGTATCGGACAAGGGTGTCACCAATTATCTGTCCGGCCGTATCGACAATGTCGATGAGATCATCCGGCAGAACGAGTTGTGCGACAAGCTGGATATCATCCATGCCGGTCCTGTTCCGCCTAACCCGGCTGAACTCTTGCTGGGAGACAGGTTGGAGACTTTGATCGCCGAGCTGCGTAAGCGGTATGATTATATCATCCTGGACAACGTACCGGCCGGTGTGGTTGCCGATGCAGTGATCGTCAACCGGGTGGCCGACCTGACGATCTATGTCGTCCGTGCGGGCAGAATGGACCGCCGTGCCCTTCCCGAAGTGGAGAAACTCTACCAGGAAGGCAAGCTGCGTAACATGAGCCTGATCCTGAACGGGACGGTTTACAAGCATGGCGCGTACGGCTACCGTTACGGGTATGGCTACGGTTATTCCTACGGCTATGGGTATGGTTACGGACAACATAAAAAATAAATAGAAAAGATGTTTTCCCTACTTTTTCCAAAGAAGAACGCGGTTCACACCGATTTGTTGAGGGGGACGGCAGATGTGCATTCACATCTGCTGCCCGGTGTGGACGATGGTGTGCAGAGCGCCGATGATATGCAGGCGGCTCTGAATGCGATGCAGGAGGCTGGTGTGGAACGTGTTTTCCTGACTCCTCATGTAATGGCGGACCTGCCTGACAACCGGCGCAGTTACTTGCAGGATCGTTTTGCTTGTATGAAACAGTTTGCCCCGGAAGGGATCGAGTTGAGGCTGGCGGCGGAGTATATGCTGGACGCCGGTTTCCGTTTGCAGATGGCGGACGGCCTCTTGACGTATGAGGACAGGCAAGTCCTGGTCGAGACTTCCTATCTCTCGCCTCCTCCCGACTATCTGAACTTGCTTTACGAACTGAGCTTGGAGGGCTACACTCCTGTCTTGGCTCATCCGGAACGGTATATGTATATGACGAAGGAGGATTATTTCCGGCTGAAGGACAAGGGTTACAAGTTCCAGCTGAACCTGTTCTCACTTGCCGGCGTGTATGGCGCCCGTCCTGCCAAATATGCCGCATACCTGATGAAGGAAGGCTTCTACGATTATGCCGGTTCCGACCTGCATCATCCCGACGATTACAAGAGAAACCTTGCCCGCCTGAAACTTTCGGGCAAAATGCTCGACGGTCTCAGAGAGGTGCTGGAGAATAACAAGGGACTATAGTTTTTATTTATCATGCCATAGATAAAACTGATGAGCTTTCTATATGCCTCTTGATAATTCTGCATACCTTTGCATTTAACAAATCTAAATAAACCAATAATTATGCTTAACACTATTCTTTGTAAGAGGACGGCATTACCTTTAGGGCTGCTTTCATTGGCTCTGGTTCTGCCTTCGTGTGGTTCCTCCGAATACAAGAAGTATGCGGACAATCAGGCAAAACAGGTTGCTTCCATCCTTCGTGAGAACGGATGCATGCAGTGTCACTCGGCTACGGCGGCGACTCCTTTCTACGGTAATCTTCCTCTGATCGGTCCGACTGTCAAGGCGGATATGCGGGAAGGTACGCGTTATCTGGATCTGACGGCGATGCTGGAGGCGCTCGACAATGGCAAACTCGTTTCCGAAGCCGACCTGGCCAAGGTGGAAGATGCCGCTCTCTCAGGTTCCATGCCTCCCGCCAAGTATTCGCACATGCCGATGCATTGGGGGACAAACCTCGATAGCGACGAAAAGGCGGTCTTGCTTTCCTGGGCGAAGGATGTCCGTAAGAAGAACTATTCGACACCTACCGTCGCCGAAGAATTTGCCAATGAGCCTGTGCAACCGTTGATGGCTTCCATCCCGACCGATTCGGCCAAGGTAGCGTTGGGGTTCGATCTTTATCATGACACCCGTCTTTCCGGCGATAACACGATCTCGTGTGCTACCTGCCACGGGTTGGCTACTGCCGGTGTGGACCGCAAACAATATTCCGAGGGGATAGACGGACAGTTCGGCGGCGTGAATGCTCCGACTGTGTATAACTCGGCTTTGAATATCCTGCAGTTTTGGGACGGACGTGCTGCCGACCTGAAGGAACAGGCTGCCGGGCCTCCTTTGAACCCGGTTGAAATGGGCAGCCACTCGTTTGACGAGATTTCGGCCAAGCTGGCGGAAGACAAGGAGTTGAGCAAACGTTTCCTCGAAGTGTATCCGGAAGGTTTCAACCAGTCTACGATCACCGATGCTATCGCCGAGTTTGAAAAGACGTTGCTCACGCCGAGCCGCTTCGACAAGTATCTGATGGGTGACAAGACGGCTCTGACTGCCGAGGAGGTCGCAGGCTACGAATTGTTTAAGGAGAATAAATGCGCTACTTGCCATACGGGGGTGAACCTGGGTGGACAGTCCTTCGAATACATGGGTATCAAGGATAATTATTTCGATTATCGCGGCACGGGGCTGACGGACGGTGACAACGGACGTTATTCCGTCACGAAGAACGAACAGGACCGCCATCGTTTCAAGACGCCGACTCTGCGTAACGTGATGCTTACCCCGCCGTATATGCACGACGGTTCGATCGCGACGGTCGAAGATGCCATCCGCATCATGCACCAGTTCCAGATCGGTAAGAACATCTCGGACGCGGATACCAAGAGCCTCGTGGCGTTCCTGAACACGCTCACCGGAGAATATAAGGGCGAGTTGTTACAATAAAATCAAGAGCCTTGCGTTATTGTAAAGTAAAACGATAACGTGATGCCCTTCCGCCTGGTACATATCATCCTTCTGTTGGTCGCTTTCGCGGGCACGGGGGATGTGTGGGGCCAGGAGGAAGGGCTTGCTTCTTATTACCACAACCGTTTCCACGGCCGTAAGGCCGCCAGCGGGCGGGTCCATGATGCGGATGAGCTGGTTGCTGCCCACCGCACATATCCTTTCGGCACTTTCCTGCGTGTCACCAACCTGTCCAATATGAAGCGGGTGATCGTCTGTGTCACCGATCGCGGTCCTTTCCGCAAAGGACGTATCATCGATGTCTCTGCCGGTGCGGCCGAACTTCTGGATTTTAAGAAGAAAGGTCTTGCCCGTGTCCGTATCGAGGTTGTTCCGGGCAAGATAGATCTTAGCCTCCTCGACCTTCTCTATCCCAAGATTCCTTTTTTGGAAGTGGATCATCTTCGGGTGAGGCCGCCTTACAGGATCGGAAAGAACAAATGATCTGATGATTTTTATCCTATATTTGTAGTCCGATACACAAAAACATGTAATGGCAAAGATATTATTAGTAGAAGATGAAATAAACATCGCCTCTTTCATCGAGCGGGGCTTGCAGGAGTTTGGTCATGAAGTCTGCGTGGCCAATGACGGGCAGGCCGGCTGGGAGTTGGTTCAGCAGGAGGATTTCCAATTGTTGATACTCGACATCATCATGCCGAAGATGAACGGTCTGCAACTCTGTAAACAGTATCGCCAGACGTATGGCTACCAGTCACCCGTTATCATGCTGACCGCCTTAGGGACGACGGACGATATCGTGAACGGACTGGATGCCGGTGCCGACGACTATCTGGTGAAACCTTTCAGTTTCCAGGAACTGGAAGCCCGTATCAAAGCCCTTTTACGGCGTACGGGGGCGGAACCTGCCGTACCGCTTCTGAGTTGTGGAGACCTGACACTCGATCCGTCCAGCCACCGGGCGATCCGTGGCAAGGTAGTGATCGACCTGACTGTAAAGGAGTACCGCCTGCTCGAATATCTGATTCGGAACCAGGGGACGGCACAGAGCCGGCTGACCTTGCTGAAAAATGTCTGGGACAAGAACTTCGATACGAATACGAATGTGGTGGATGTCTATGTCAATTACCTGCGTAGCAAGATCGACAAGGATTTCGACCGCAAACTGATCCGCACCGTAGTGGGAGTGGGCTATATGATGGAAGCATGAAGACCGGGAATAAGATTGCTCTTTTTTATACGGCTATCACGATCGGCATTATTTCGATGGTGACGGTCGTTTTCTATTTTGTGGCGACCGACTATATCAGCCGCCTCTACTATTCCTATCTGACGGAGAAGGCATACGCGACGGCACAGAAGCATTGGGAGAAGGATGAGTTGGACGAGGAAGATTATGCCCGTATCCAGCAGCATTATGAGGAAACGTTGCCTGTTGCGGCGGAAATATTGCTGAACGCCGACAGCATCGCAGAGGCGCATAGCGTCTTGTCCCGTTACCTGACCGATGAGAAGATCGCTTCCCTGTATGCAGGCAATGTGGTTCGTTTCCATGAAGGGAAAGAATTAGGAGCGGCTGTCTACTATCCGGATAATGAGGGCAATTTTATCGTACTGGTTGTGTCGAGCAACCAGTACGGCGGGGATATCCAGCACCGTATCGGCTGGCTGTTGCTGGGGATGCTGGTGATCAGTGCCGTCCTGGTCTATTTCGTCGGCCGTTTGTATGCGACCCGCATGGTCGACCGTATCGATGCGGCTTACCAGAGTGAGAAGTCTTTTATCAGCAATGCATCTCATGAACTGAATAATCCGCTTACGGCCATCCAGGGAGAATGCGAAATCAGCTTGCTGAAGGAACGTACGTCGGCCGAATACCAGGCAGCATTGGGGCGTATCGCTTCCGAAACGAAACGCATCATCCTATTGATGAAGAACCTGCTTTTCCTCTCTCATGGGGATAAGGAGATCCTGAAGAATGCACGTGAGACGGTTTTGCTGGCCGACTTCCTGATGCAGTTCGTGGGTAACCGCGTTCGTTTTACAACCGACCATTTCGCTTTCGCTATCGAGGCGAATCCGCATCTGCTGAAGATCGCTATCGGCAACATCTTGAATAATGCCTGTAAATATTCGGGAGAAGCGCCTGTCGAGATGCAGCTGAAAGGTTCTGTCCTGACCATTACGGACATGGGGATCGGTATTCCGGAGGAGGAGATCGCCCGTGTGTACCAGCCTTTCTATCGTGCCTCCAACACACGGGAGTTCGCCGGGCATGGTATCGGACTCAGTCTTTCCATGCGTATCCTAAGAAGCTACGGGGCGGAAATCACGATTACGTCCGAGGTCGGGAAGGGAACGACGGTGGAAATCGAATTCCCGTAAATTTTAGATTGTTACGCTTGGACGGATGGAAAGAATGGCTATCTTTGTTTTATTAGATAACACAAACACAAAACAGAAAGGAGAGACTGTATGAATATTATGAATATGATGTGGTTTATGGGGATGTGCTTATTATCGACAGTTATTATAGGTGGCTTTTTTATTCATCGGGATAATAAGCGTAATGCAGCTGCGAATAAAAAAGGACAGTCTTCAAAGGAAGGCTGAACGATATACTTCATTATAAAAACTATATATGGGTAGAGGTCAGGTTAAGCACTCTTTAGCCGGATCTTTCCTTTTCTACTACCCTCCTTTTCCTTTCAACATTTAGGCCGTTTTGATTGTTAGATATAAAAATAAATAATATGGCATACAAAATTGCATTCTTTGGAGCTAAACCGTACGATATAGCTTCATTCGACAAAGTAAATGAAAAGTACAATTACGACATTCGCTACTATAAAGGACATTTGAATCCGAACAATGTAGTCCTGACGCAAGATACGGACGTGGTCTGTATCTTTGTCAACGACACCGCCGATGCCGCTGTGATCGATGCGATGGTGGACAATGGTGTCAAACTGCTGGCCCTTCGTTGTGCCGGTTTTAATAATGTGGATCTGAAAGCGGCCAAAGGAAAGCTGCCGGTCGTTCGCGTACCGGCCTATTCGCCTTACGCCGTAGCCGAATATTCGCTTGCCCTGATGCTGTCGCTGAACCGTAAGATACACCGTGCCTACTGGCGTACGCGAGACGGTAATTTCTCGCTGAACGGCCTGATGGGGTTCGATATGCACGGCAAGACGATCGGTATTATCGGCACGGGAAAGATCGCCAAGATCCTGATCCGCCTGTTGAAAGGGTTCGGAATGCGCATTCTGGCTTATGACCTTTACCCGGACATGAAGTTTGCCGGAGAAGAAGGTATTTCTTATGTTTCGTTAGACGAACTGTATCGCGAGTCGGACATCATCTCCTTGCATTGTCCGCTGACCGACCAGACAAAATATATGATCGACAAAGACTCCATCGACAAGATGAAGGAAGGCGTAATGATCATCAATACAACTGATCAACACCAACGACCTGATCGAAGGCCTGAAGGAAAAGAAGATCGCGGCGGCCGGTCTGGACGGGTACGAGGAGGAGGGCGAATACTTCTATGAAGACAAGTCTGATAAAATTATCGACGATGATGTATTGGCCCGTCTGCTTTCTTTTAATAATGTGATCGTTACTTCGCATCAGGCTTTTTTCACGAAAGAGGCCCTGCATAACATTGCAGAGACCACCCTTCAGAATATCGAAGACTTCCGCTGCCACCGTCCTTTGGTGAACGAAGTTATTCTGTAAAAAGACGATGTTTATATCGCTGATTTATTATATTTTTGTAGCCATTGTCCGGTGTGAGCCAGGCAATGGCTATTATTTTTATGGTAAACAGATATGGATATAGACAGTCGCACAGGTCTGGTGCTTGAAGGAGGAGGGATGCGTGCCATCTTCACCGTCGGAGTGCTGGACTGCTTTATGGACCATGACATTTGGTTCCCTTATACGATCGGTGTGTCCGCCGGGGCGAGCAACGGTATTTCGTATGCCTCCCGGCAGCGCGGGCGTTCCCGTTTCAGCAATATCGACCTGCTGGAAAAATATGATTATATCGGTTTCAGGCATTTCCTCCGGGGGCGGGGATATATCGACATGAAATACCTTTTTTATATTTATCCGGAAAAATATTATCCGCTCGACTACGAGACGTATTTCAAGTCGCCGAACCGCTTCGTCATGGTCACCAGCAATTGCCTGACGGGTAAAGCCGAATATTTCGAGGAGAAGCAGGATGCAGACCGCCTGGTCGATATCTGTTGTGCCTCCTGTACGCTTCCGGTGCTTTGTCCGGTGGCGTATGTCGACGGTGTCCCGATGGTCGACGGCGGTGTCTGCGATGCCATCCCGATCCGGCACGCCATCGACGACGGTTTCCGCAAGAACGTGATTGTCCTGACCCGCAACAAAGGCTACCGTAAGGAAGAGAAGGACTTCTGGCTGCCCGGCTTCATCTACCGCCGGTATCCCGCTATCCGCAAGCAGTTGAAGCTGCGCTACCGCAACTATAACGAAGTGCTGGATTATATCGACGAGCTGGAAGCGAAAGGAGACGCGATCGTCATCCGTCCGCAAAAGAAAATGGAAGTCGGCCGCACCACCAACGACCGCAAGAAGCTGTCCGCCTTGTATGACGAAGGCTATGCCGTCGGCCGATCCATCGTCGAAAACAACCGGTTCGATTTCAAAACACCGGTGATTTGAATTCAAAACATATATGTTTTGGACATCGAGTGAAAATGAGGGCTTAAAATTCGGATTATTCGAGGAAATTTTGTATATTTGTATATTAACACAACTAAAAGAATAAGTGATGATGAATAATTATGCAAATTACCTGTATATAGCTATTCGCGCCGCCCTCGATGCAGGCAAAGCGATCATGGATATTTATACCGATCCGGAATCCGATTTCGGCATCGAACGTAAAGCCGATAACTCCCCGTTGACAAAAGCCGACAAGAAGGCCCATGCGATTATCTCGATGGCCCTGTCCGTGACGCCTTTCCCCGTGTTGAGCGAAGAAGGAAAGGAGACGCCTTTTGCCGAACGTTCAGGCTGGGACATGCTCTGGATCGTCGACCCGTTGGACGGGACGAAGGAGTTTATCAAGAAAAACGGCGAATTTACGGTTAATATCGCCCTTGTGAAGGAAGGGGTTCCGGTATTGGGCGTGATCTACGTGCCCGTGCGGAAAGAGCTGTATTTCGCGGCTGACTCGTTGGGAGCGTTCAAGCTGGCGGAGATAGACTACGGATATCAGCCTTCGATGGACGAGATAAAAACGAAAGCCATACGCCTGCCTATGCCGATGGGACACCAGGGAGTCGTGGTGGTCGCCTCGCGTTCGCACCAGACGGAAGAAACGACGGCCTTTATCGAGAACCTGCGCAAGCAGGGACAGCCGATCACCCTGATCAGTAGCGGCAGCAGCTTGAAGATCTGCCTGGTGGCGGAAGGAACGGCCGATGTTTATCCCCGTTTCGCACCGACGATGGAGTGGGATACCGCCGCCGGACATGCGATTGCACGGGCGGCCGGATGCGAAGTTTATCATATCGATGGCAAAACACCTTTAAAGTACAATAAGGAAGACCTTCATAATCCGTGGTTCATCGTCAAACCGCTCTGACGGGCGGTTTGTTCCGTTTGCTGAAACTTTTGGTCTGTAAGCAAGATTATCCCTAAAATTGGTTATCGTAGTAAGATTAGATTTAATATTCTTATTACATTTGCAACCCTAACAGATAATTGACAATTGATAATTAATGGTCTCTGTTCTTAATTGTCGATTGTCAATTGTCAATTGTCAATTGAAAGGATGAACTTTGAAATAATATTTGTATTGCTGG
>ENA-UERX01001091-UERX01001091.1-human-gut-metagenome-genome-assembly--contig:-NODE-1091-length-17829-cov-8.178121_pt1 | contig 17829 bp, 5 predicted proteins | sample MGYA00242992_ERZ507993 | MGnify/ENA primary metagenome ERZ507993 (study PRJEB26167, sample SAMN06115487) | human gut metagenome | host: Homo sapiens | place: China:Chongqing | collected 2015-04-10... | reverse complement strand
GACAGGAGCGCATCGGACAGAAAGAAGTTTATGGCAGGGAACGGGAAGAACTCTTAGAGGCATTACCGGAAGTTCTTTAATCAAGCAGGAAAATCAAGCCAAGAAAGAAGCCGAAAACCGACTTAAACAGCAAGAACAACTTGCCGAACAACTTCTTTCCATTCGTCGGAAAAACCAGCAGGATGAAGTCAACCTCATGGAGGACGGCACGGAAAGGAAGTTGAAGCAGATTGATTTGGACTATCAGAGGGAGCTTGATGCCATCAAGAAGCAGCGCAGGGAATGGGAAAGTTTGCAGGGCGGCAAGCTAACCGACGAGCAAATGTCTACTCTTGGCATGTGGGCTTCCAATGCAGCAAAAGGAAGGGAATCCGGTATCTCCGACGTAAACAGAAAGAAGCTGGAATCGGACAGAAAGGCTTGGCAGGAATACTTCATTGAGTACGGAAATTACCAAGAAAAACGGAAGAACCTCGTTCAGAAGTACAATGACGAGTTAGCCAAATTACAAAAGGACAGTCCTGAATATGCCATCAAGGAAGCCGAAAAAAGTAAAGCCATAGAACAGCTCGATGAGCAATATGGAAAGTCCACTAAGGCGATGGCAGACTTATTCGAGGATGCGAGTAACAAATCGGTTTCCGCTATTCAGTCCATCATTGATAAGTATGAAACACTTGTCAAGTACATGTCTGGTACAAAGGAAAGTGACGGAACGAATGTTACACTTGACGAATTGAAAGCGCTCGGATTCACTGATAAGGACATTGAAAAGATAGAAAAGGGTGAAATCTCCATAAAGGACGTAACAGATGCAATCAGAGGGCTAAAGGATGAGCTGAAAGGCAAATCACCGTGGCAGGCTTTCGTCTCTGACTTGGAGAAAGGGATAGAAGCCATAAAAAAGGGTGGCAACGATTCCAAGAAAATCGGTCAAGGAATCACCGATATAGGAAATACTGTGACGTCTTTTGCCCCTGCATTGAATGAGTTTGGCTCAAGTATCGCCGACATATTCGGATTTGACGACAGTAAGATAACAAGTGCCATTGATGCGCTTGGCGGCTTAGGACAAACGGCATCCGGGGTCGGGCAAATCATGTCGGGTGATATTGTCGGAGGCGCAATGAGTGCGGTTTCTGGAATTTCCTCTGTAGTGTCCGCATTGGACGGGATGTTCGGTGCCGATTATTCCCACTATAACGAGATGGTTGAGGAGTACACCAGGCTCAATGAGATATGGGATGAACTGATAGACAAGAAGCAGGAATACATCAGCATTTCCTACGGCATGGAGGCAGACAAGGTAGGAGAAGAGGCGCTTGGCCTTGTTGAAAAGCAAATTGAGGCATATCGCCTACTGGGAAAAGAACGTCTTAATTCCGGTGCATCCGCAGGTTCCCATTCCATTGGCAAGCGGATGGCAAAGAACACCTCGTCAAGCGACTGGCAGGACATTGCCGACGCACTCGACATGTCAGTCAATGCCGCCAAAGAGTTTGTCGGGACCGGAAGAATGACCGGACTGTTTGACCTCACTGTTGAGCAATTGGAGAAACTTAAATCCGAAGCTCCTGCCTTCTGGGCGAAGATGGACGGTGACGTGCAAGAATATTTGAACGGCATTATAGATGGAGAGGAAAGGATTGAGGATATTCAGAACCAGATTAGTGAACAACTGACACAGACAACGTTCGATAGCGTTTTCGACAGTTTTGTGGATACCCTCATGGATATGGGCAGTTCCGCGAAAGACTTTTCTGACAGTTTCAGCGGATATATGCAGCGTGCCGTGCTTACCACAATGGTAGGCAACAAATTTACCGAGGACCTTCAAACGTGGTACGATGCCTTTGCCCAGGCCAATAAAGACCAAGGAGGCATTACGAAGGAGGAGATGGAGGCTCTTCGGAAGCAGTATGACGCAATTGCCGGTTCCGCACTTGCCGAACGTGACAAGCTTGCGGAAATTTTCGGATGGACCAAAGAGGATACCGACAGTAGCACGGATAACTATGAGGATTTCATCGGTAGTATGCAGAGTTCTCTTACTTCCCTTGATGTGACGGCCAAGGATGTTTCTGATAATATCTATGATTACTTCCGTCAGGCAATGATTAACGCTCTGTATGAAAAGGAGTACAAGAGCAAGATGGAAGAGTTATACAAGACCTTTGAAGGGCTTTCCAAAGACGGATTGTCCGAGAGTGACATGGTACAACTCGGCTCTCGGATTGACCAATACATTGAGCAGATGATGAAGGGCGTAGAGGACGTTAATAGTTTGTTTGCTGACAAGCTGAAGAACGCCGAAGACTTGCAGTCGTTTGTTGATAGCGTCAAGTCTGCCATGTCCTCCGTCGAAGCCACTGCCGAGGATGTGACAGATAACATCTTTGAGTACATCCGTCAGCAGATGGTTGATAAGATGTTCACCGATAGCTTCCAACCGCAGATAGAGGAGTTATACAAGAAGGTTCAGGAAGCCATGTCTGACGGTGACATAACCGGCACTGAAAAGGATGCGTTAAGAAACGAAGCGGAGAAGTTGGCTAACGACATTACGGCCGCTAAGGATATTCTGAGTGATACTCTTGGCATTACTGAGAGCAACCTAAAGAAAGAACTTGAGGAGGAATTCAAATCATTCTCCGATGGAATATTAAGTTCCTTGTATGATACGGAAGTTACTACTGAGACTGTTGCCAAGAATATCTCCGATTCCATGCGGAAAGAGCTTATTGAGGCAATGTACCTTGAACAGTACGAACCGCGTATCAAGGCCATCTGGGAAAAATGGAAGGAATACTCAGAGGATGGACTTGTAACCGATGAAGAGCGTACAAACATCAAGAATGACATTGACGGGTTGAGCAAGGAGGTCGCCGATGCTGCCGGGGAAATCAGTGACGCGTGGAAAGACTCTGGAGAGGAGGTAAGGAAAGCGTTCAACTCTTTCTCCGACAGTATCAAGAGTGTGCTCTATGACGCAGAAGCTACCGCCGAGGACATAGCCGACAATATCTATCAATATATGCGCAATGCCTTGGTGGATTCCATGTTTACTGCCCAGCTCCAGCCTCAGATTCAGGCCTGGTATGACAAATATACCGAATTTATGAAAGACGGTGCCATTGATACGGCCGAGCGCAAGACTCTGGACGAGATGATAGCCGAAATTCAGAAAGCCGGTGTCGACATTGTGGATGCGGCTAACAAGCTTTTCCCCACTCTTGATACGGGAGCCATCAACCGTGCGGAAGAAGCCGCCCAGGAAGCGGAGAACGCCCGTAATGAAGCTGAGCAGGAATGGGAGTCGTTCTCTGATGGTATTCTGAATTCCTTGTACGATATAGAGGCCACAGCGGAGGATATTTCCGATGACATGAGCGAATACATGCGCAAGGCTTTGATTAAGGCCATGTATGTGGAGAACTTCAAACCGCAGATGCAGAAGTGGTACAATGAGTGGAAAAAGGCCATGGGAGATGACGACCTGACTTCCGAAGAAAAGCAGCTCCTCGACTCCATGAAACAGACGATGGTTGACGACATGAAGAAAGAAGTTGATGCCATCAACCAGTTCTTTGGAACCATGTTTTTACAGCAGGCGAGTAGCAAGGGTTTTGAAGCCATGTCACAAGATACCGGCGAAGAACTTAACGGACGTTTTACAGCTTTGCAGGTTGCCGGGGAAGAAATAAAGAACCAGTCCATTCAACAGACCGGTTTACTTTCATCCATCAATGGCAAACTTTCATTGCTCAATCTTAGAAGTGGGGATGTCCCAGCTTTGTTATCTGGAACTCCTAATTTCGCAGATAGAGCCAAAGAGACAATAGCGAGCGGCTATCAGTCGCAGGTACATATTGTTTTCCCGACAGAGGACATAAAGGCATTGACCGATAAAGTCTCCAATATGGAAAGAATCGTAGATGAAATGAGAACATTCCAAGTAGAAGGTAACATGGACCGTAGAGATATACTTGAAAACTCTGTTATTCTTGCCAAGAATAGTCCGCGAATACTCGATAATACAAATGATATCAAGCAGGATATAAAGAATCTATAATAGTTATGGCAGAATTAATAATAAACGGAAGAGAAGCCCTAAAAGAGTGGGGTGTTAGAATGGGAGATAACTTTCTTGATGTACTGGGAGCACCGGTACCTCTGAAAGAGTTTATAGAGAATAAATCACGCTTGGAACATGGGAAACAAGTTCTTATGGATAACCCCAAGCTTGATGAGCGTGAGTTAACTCTTGTTTTTACAGTAGAAGGTGATTCTCCTGCCGATTATCAGGCAAAGAAAACAGCTTTTTATGAAGAACTTTACAAAGGTAAAATTGATATTCAGATTCCTGAGAACAGTAGTGATATTTATCATTTGCTATATTTAGGAAAGAGCGTTTCTTATGCCCAAAGCTTAGACCGGACATTTGGGAAAATATCAGCCAAATTCTGTGAGTATAATCCATCTAACCGTGTTGTAGGCTAGAAATTTACGACATTAAATTCATTGTCGTGTATGGAAGCTCTAATTTTTAGGGCTTCTTTTTTTTATGTCCGACCTTTGTTTACATGATAGATATTAAGGACATACAAGGCAATACCCGCTTTTCAACTGGTATCAATCCCGGTGCAAAAGGCAAGTTCTCTTTAATGAAAGAGGACTATGTCGTACTACCTTTTAATACTCTGTCCCCAGTCGATTTCCAAGTAGGTGATTACGTTGACCTGCGTGGGGTACTCGATGCCTCCATGGGCGGTAAATTGGCAAAAATCTATCAGATTGTAGATATTCCCTATCCGACCTACAAGAACGGAGGCTACTCCTATGAACTTCGTTTTGACGCTTACTATTTCAAGTGGAAAACAAAGATATTCAAGTACACCCCGGAGTACGGAGGACTGGAAGCGTCCTGGTCCCTTACCGCTTCACTGGATGTCCAGATGGGTGTATTCCTTCGCAATTTGAAAGCTCTTGGTTATAAATATGAGGGAAAAGACTTCGTGTTTTCCATTGACGATAGTGTCGAGAACTCCTCCAAATTGATGACCTATGACAATACCAACCTCATTGATGCTATGTTCAGCATGGCTGATAACTGGGGTTGTGATTGTTGGGTAACGGACCATGTAATCAACTTCGGACGCTGTGAGTTCTCCGATGCTGTTAAGATAGAACTGGATAAGGAAGCCAAGGACATGAGCCGGAGTGATAGCAAGGGTACTTATGCTACAAGAATCTATGCGTTCGGTTCAACAAGAAACATCCCTACCAACTATCGCCCGGTAGACCAGACCGCTGTTGTCAACGGTATCGTCCAGAAGCGCCTTATGCTTCCGGCAGGCACTCCATACGTGGATGCCCACGAGGGCTTGACCGATTTGAAAGCTGCCGCTGCCGGTGAAAATGAAGAATGGACTACTGATTACCCTCACTTTGCTGATGTGGCCGATCAGGAAGGTTTTCCTGCTATCGCTACTATGTATCGCAGAATCGCTGAAGCTGAAAAGGGGCATGAGGAAAGATATCTGGCTTTATTGAAGAATGTGGAAGAAGGCACAGTATTCAAGAAAGCGGAAGAAACTGTATGGCAGTGCCGTAACTGCGGTTACATTTATGTAGGTACGGAAGCTCCTGAAGTATGTCCTGCATGTCTGCATCCGCAAGCTTATTTCGAAGTGAAGAAGAATAATTATTGATTGAAATAAAACCACTCGTTCATCATGGATCCGGTTTCTCTGAAAAGGGGAAACCGGATTTTTTATTTTTAGGAAATGATTTTTGATTGGTTTTTATTCTTCTCTTTTCCCGTTTACAAATTCCCCCGGTTTCATGCCGAACTGTTTTTGGAAACATTTGGAGAAATAAGACGGATTATTGAATCCTACCATATAACAGATTTCATTGATGCGATATTTGTTTTCTGCCAGCAAGATCGCTGCTTTTTTCAAACGTACCACTTGAATCAGTTCATTAGGGGTGATATTGGCCAATGTCTTTATTTTGGCAAACAGACCCGAACGGCTGATACACAATTTTTCGGCCAGGAAATCTACGGATAATTCCGGATTGGAGAAATTCTTTTCTATGATTTCATTCATACGGGTAAGGAACTTGTCGTCCATAGAATTATTGGCAATGCTGTTCAGCGGAACCAACGGCATCTTCGAGAATTTCTGACGCAGCAGATTACGCAAGTCTACCAGATTCTTGATACATGCTTCCAAGTATTGCATGGAGAAAGGTTTCTCTATGTAGGCATCTGCACCACAATCCATACCTTCTATCTTGGAGTTGGTATCTGTCTTGGCCGTTAGCAGGATGAAGGGTATATGACTGGTAGCCTGGTTAGTCCTTATTGCTTTGCAGAATTCCACTCCGTCCATGCGTGGCATCATCCAGTCGCTTACAATGAGTGTCACTTCGTTTTCTTTCAGTTTATTCAGTGCTTCTATACCGTCTTCTGCGGTAAGTATGCTGTATTTATCAGCCAGACTACTCGAAAGGAAATTCAACATTTCCTCATTATCATCCACAATCAGCATGGTTGGTTTATGTTTGATAGGAGAACCGGAGAGGTCCTCTTGCAAGATTCCTTCGGGAATGGCTGGGTTGTTCAATAGTGATGTGCCCGTATCCTGTGGCAGGACTTGTGCTTGTTCTATAGGCAACGTTACGATAAAAGATGATCCTTTGTTAACCTCGGATTCCACTTCAATACAGCCATTGTGTGATTCTACGATACTTTTGACAATGCTGAGGCCGATACCTGTTCCCGGCTTGTTATCCATAGCCTGATAGAACGGATGGAATATCTTCTTTTGTTCTTCTTTGCTGATCCCTATGCCGTTATCTGTCACTCGGATTATAAAAGTATGTTGTTCCGGCTGTACGATACAGGTAAGAGTAACTTCATCTTTTGTGTATTTACTGGCATTGGTCAACAGATTGCTGACTAGTTTGGTTACCGCCTCACTGTCTACTATAGCCGTGAAATCTGCTTCAGGATATTTCACAGTAAGCCGTGCTCCATGTTGGGCGATGAAAGGTTCGAAACGTTCACAAACCGCTTTGAGCAGTTGGTGGATATTTTGGGAAGCAAACTTCATTTTCATTCCTTCCTGTTCCACCTTCCGGAAATCCAGCAATTGGTTTACCAGGAACAGCAGACGCTGGCTGTTACGGTCAATAATATTCAGATCGTCGCGTACTGTAGACGGCAGGGACACGGGAGATTTCATTATTTTCTCCAAAGGTCCTATGATAAGGGATACCGGTGTGCGTATTTCGTGGGCTATCATGGTGAAGAACTTGATTTTGGCTTCGTGTACTTCTTTTTCCTTGTTGGCGTTCAGTTTGTTTATTTCAGCCGTATGTTTCTTCTCTGTCCGTTTGATGATGAAGCGGATGACGAATCCGAAAGCTATGCAAACCAATACAAAATAGAGCAGTTTGGAAGCGGTGGACCAATAGAAAGGAGGGTGGATGGTGATTTTCAGACTGGTTCCTTTTTCATTCCATATTCCGTCATTATTGGTCGCCTTTACTTTGAAAAGATAGGTTCCTGCGGGCAAATTGGTGTAAGTGGCCTTATTTTGGGAGCCTACATAGTTCCAGTCTTTGTCAAATCCTTCCAGTTTATAGGCGTATTTGTTTTTATTGGGGGTACAATAGCTTAAAGAGGCATAAAGCAAGCTGAATGCATTTTCTTTATAGGATAGCTCCAGTTCTTCCAACTGGTTGAGAGATTTTGGAAGCAGTTTGTTTCCAGTTTGGATTTCCTTATTATCTATTTCCAGTTCTGTAATGATTACTGGAGGAAGCATCACATTTGTCTTAATCTGATGGGGGTAGAAAGCATTGAATCCGTTTACTGAGCCGATATAGATTTTTCCATCCGATGCTTTTAAGGCAGCATTAGGTAGGAATTGTTCACTTTGCAGTCCGTCGCTTTTAGTAAATACTCGGCAACCTTCTCCAGGGGTGTAGCGCACTAGCCCTTTGGTGGTGGTGAGCCACAATATGCGTTGGTCTTCGATGATGCTGCATATATTGTGACTGGGAATTTCAAGAGGTAAAGTTTCGAATGCATCTTCTTCCGCATTGTATTTGCAGAGCCCGTTCATGGTTCCCACCCACATCTCTCCGTTTGTGTCAATCAGTACGCAGTTCACTTGGTTGTTTGCCAGTGAGTTCGGATTTTTATGGTCATGTATATAGTTCTTCCATATCTGTTTTTCTGGATGGTATTTAAATAATCCCTTGCCTTGGGTGGAGAACCAGAGATTTCCTTTGGTATCCTGGTCAATGTCAATGGTCAGTGCGTCCAAGTCTTTAATTCGGGTGAAATTATCTTTTTCCCGGTTATATAGATTTACTCCGGACATGGAGGTGACCCATATTCTCTCTTTTCTGTCTTTGAATATGGCATAAGAACTGGTTCCGTCCAGTGAGGCGGGATTATCCTGATAGGCAGAATATGTTTTAAAAGTTCCCGTTTGCAGATTTAATACGTTTACCCCTCCAGTATAAGTACCGATCCATAAATTATCATCGTCCATACAAAGTGCATGTACATTGTGATAGGACAGACTGTTTTTTCCCTCCAAGGGCAAATAATGGGAAAATTTTCTATTTTGAGGAGAAAAGCAGTTTAACCCTCCGTCATCCGAAGCGATCCACACATCTCCGTTAGAGTCTTCGCAGAACCGTCCGATGACTGTTCCGTTAACAGAATTGGAAAAACGTGAGTGGACAAAACTTTCGAATTGTCCAGTATTGGGTGAAATATAATTTACTCCTCCATAGTAAGTTCCGATCCATATTCCACCTTCATGATCTTTTATAATAGGATAAACAAAACGGTTGGACAATGAATGTGGGTTTGTTTCATCTTCTGTAAACAATTGATATTCCTCTGTAATGGTATTGAATAACAGAAGCCCGTCATCCGAGCCTATGAGTAGCTGGTGAGGGGCATATTCCATGATAGAATGAATATGGGTGGCACCTTTTCCGTCTGTGGGATGCAGATAAGTAGTGGCCTTTCCGCTGTATTTATCGATTTTTTGCAAACCACACTCCCAGGTTCCTAACCACAGTGTATGTTCCGAGTCTTCCAACATGACCAATGCGTTTGAGTCATGCTTTCCGCTTTCATAGGAGAGCGGAAAAGTCTCGAATTTATTTTCTGCTTTATTCAGTTTGAAAAGACCTGAGTTTCCCCAATTGGTAATGGCCCATATTTGGTTTTCACTATCCACCAGTACACTTGCCATTAAACCATTTGCGTTTTTAAATTCGTATTGCTCCAAGTGGTTGGTGATAGTGTTGTATTTGAATATTCCTTGTCCTACCGTAGTGAACCATAGGTTTTTGTCTTTATCTTCGACAATATGGTTCGTATTTGTTTCAATATGGATATTTTGGGAGGTGGCCAGTACAAAAGGCATTATATCTTCTGTTTCGTAATCATAGATATATATGCCTTCGTCTGTACCTATCCATATCTTATTGAGGGTGCTGTATAAAGATGAAATAGCTTCATTAGCTCCCCTATCTTTCAGTCTATAGAGTTTTACAGTAGTACCGTCATAGCGGTTCAGTCCTTCATCCGTTCCTATCCATAGAAAACCGTATTTATCTTGCATTAAAGCACGTACCGAATTGGATGATAGTCCGTCTTCTACAGAAAAATGACGGAAACAGAGGTCATTGGACGCTGCAAACAGAATCATCGGCATCAGTAAGTTCAATAGCAATAGGACTAGTCTTTTCATAGTATTTTCTTCTTATTTTCTAAATCTTATGCAAGATTACTATTTTTCTGAGAAAGAAAAGAGAAAATTCGAAGAAAAAGTGAGGATTCCAGATGAATCTTTCAATAGACCTTTTCAGACATTCTCTAAAAGCTAGCTTATCATAATCCTGCTGCAGATTTTAAGCGGCTGATAGCTGTTTCTATCATATCATGTGTGCCACTGCCGTCTGCTACGTATTTTATGACCATTTCAGTGAATGCAACAGCGTCTTTTAATGTCGGATCTGTAGAATCGTCTATGGTGCCTACGCGCCTTAATAGAGCAGATAAAGGTCTTAAATCTTCCATTTCGGGTAAGTTACCCGGTCTCATTGTATTGATGACGGTATTCAAACTAGCTACTATGGCATTGACTTCTCCTTGGGAGTAGTTTTTATCCTTATTAAAATATACATTTTGGGCATGTTCCAATGTACGTTTCAAACGGGTAAACCCGAAATGAGCCCAAGGAGCAAATTCAGGAATCTTGACTGCGAGAGCATTCCATTTTTCTTGGTTTGTTTGGCGTTCCATAGCTATATTAAGTAACTCCTTTAATTCTGTTTTATCTACATTATTTGCCAGTACCAAAGAAGCGGTGGCATCTTGTAGTGATAAAGTTTGTTTGTCAATAACGGTTTGTAAATCAATGTTATCCATTACTTCATGGGCGCTTTCAAGAGTAGCTTGCAATGTTTTAAAACTATCAGTAGTATAAAGGTCCGGATTACATTTTTTAGCTATATGGATACTGGCTTCAAGATTGCTCTTATCTAATCGGGAGGCGACTAATGATTCTATGGCCTTGTCAATATTGTCTACACAAGTAGAAATGGTAGTTTCTGTCAGAGGAGATATTTTCATTAGTTTCTCTCCCTCTTGTATAGCGGTTGTTAGTTTGGCGAAACTTGCTTTTGTGTAATGGCTTTTACTAAATGCCGTAGTTTCTCGTAATTTTGCCGACAGAGCCATTTTCAGTTCTACAGTAGGATCTTTAATATGATTGATGCGGAAGTAATGAGTTGTATGGTCATGGCGATAATAATCTGGTTGGAAAGTTCGTCCACCTTGCATCAGTGTATATAAATTTCCTGTAGTACCGGTTTGCGGACCGTTAGGTTCAACAACGGTAATACTGGCAAGACGTGAGTCTATATTGAGTGTTGCTTCCGTCCAATTAGTGATATCGGTAGCTGTCATGGCAAACGGTCCATGCATTAATGTACCTACCCAAGCCGTTTCAAGTTGGTGTCCGTCTTTACTTGCTATTTCAGCCGGTAGCTTGTCGGGACCATAGTCTATATGTTTGGTGAATGGCATTGTAATTTCTACTATATCATTTTCTTTCCATTGCCGGGTAGGTATTACCGCGTATGAACAAGGTTGATAATGAGTGGCAATAGAGATTCCATTTAGTTTTACATCAAAGCCGTCGGTGGCCCAATAAGGTACTCGCAGTTTCATGGCAAATCGGGCTTCTCCGGCAGTAACTTTAATTGTGGAGCTTTTTGCTGGCCACAAACATTCCTGTTGTAAAGTGATATTTTTTTCTTCCCAATGGAGTGTGGTAGGCATATAAAGGGCTACCCACAATGTATTGTCCGAAACAAAGTAGGTTGCTTCCTGATATTTTACATGATTTTCAGATCCCGTACCTCCGCAGCAGGTAGATTGCGGAGTTTCGTTGCCCCATGGTTTCGATGCATTTAGTCCTACGGCATATTGATAAGTAGTCTGATAGTGTTCAGGGTGTAATGAGCCGATTATTTGGTTGTAAAGTGTCCGTTCGTAATAATCCATGTAACGGGCATCGTCCGGATTAAAACAGTTGAGGTCTTTTGTTAATTTTAGCAAGTTATATGCACAACAAGTTTCATTGATATGTGGATTTGAGTGACTCTCTCCTTCAGATACGCCATTCATGACCATACTTACTATTTGGGTATAGGGCTGTCTGAACATTTCGCCATTACCCACACCGCCGGTAGAATAACGATAACTTCCTTGTATTAAATTCCAGAAATTATGGGATACATGATAATAAAATGTATCATTGTTACTTAAATAACTTCTCAGTGCACCGATGATCATAGGGATATGCTGATTGGCGTGTCTGTTACGTATATCATCAATATTCTTTGAAAGCGGTTCGTAAAAGGCCGGACTATCAAAACAATTGGATGCTTCTATCAGACGCGCCTTCTCTTCAGGGGCGCTGACCATTTCTGAAAGACGTGCTAAAGATTCTCCCATACCTCCCACTTCACCTGCAATGTACATGTTCCACATTTCATAACGATTGCCGGGATGTGTCCTGCGTTCTTCTTGTGTTCCGTCTTTTTTTACATAAGTGCGGTAGTGCATTCTATTCCATACCCACAGACCCATATCTTTGGCTATGAGCAATGCTTTGTCGGCAATGCTTTTATCATCCATATAAGTTGCAATATCTATCAGACCCGCTAACTGTTTGTGAATGGAGTAATAGGGAGCCCATACCCAGTCCGAATTGTTATATGCACGATACATCTCTATCAGTGCGGGATGGTGTGGGGGGATCGCATTTAGATAACCATAGCCATAAGTATCCCATTTTGTTTTATGTTCATCAAAAGCTTCCCATGTACCTTTCATCTTTTTCAATTCTTCTTCAGGGGCAAAATCACGGGCTTCGAGATACCTTCCTAATTCTTCGCTCCATACGAATGTACGCTCCTGACATTCGCGCAGTTCATTCACCATTCGGGTGATGTTACGGCGTAAAATTTCTTTATGTGAAGGATTTGTTGCAGCGGCATAGGCAAGGGCCAGTGCGGACATATAGTGTCCGGAACCATGTCCTTTTAATTTAGTTTCAGGTGAGTCCCATCCGTCAGACCGGGTATATCCTTCGGTACTCAGGCCATAAGTGTCGCGATAATTATATAGCTGTTGGCTTACATCCCAACTGATAATCTCTTTAATGGCAAGATCACGATTGGAGGTCAGGCGATTGTTGCCGTTAATCTTTACATTGTTTAAGGGGATAGTATGGGCTATTAGCTTGGGGAAAATTGTATTTTTAGTGTCTACCACCTCTATTTTAGCAGTGATAGGATATCCGTTTTCTGTAGTATCGTCTCCTATAATGAATCCGTTTATTGTGTATTGGCTTCCAATGGGATAAACTTTATCGTCAGCCTCTGATTGTTCTGTGGATAAAGCGGAATTGGACCATTTAGTTTGACGGTATTCACCTTGTCCGTCTGAATAAGTCACCCATACTTGATAAGGTAATTGAGGAACAGTTCCCACAGGACAATAGATCACGATGGGTTGTACAGAAGTTATGCTTCGTACTTCGATAACATTTGTCTGTAAGATGGATGTTGCTGTTTTATTAGGATTTAGTGTATACGCCTCAATGGGTATTGTTGTCAATAGGGATAATCCTGTAAAGAGAGTAAAAGATAAATATCTGTTCATTTCCATGAGCATATTTTAAGTAATGATTTTATAAGAGATGGGAATATAAAGCCCGGTTCTAATAACTTAAACCGGGCTGGAAAATAAATATTTGTTTAAATAATTAGCAACTATTGAGAAGAAAGAAGGTTGCTTTCTATCACATTATTTCTTATTTACCGGCATAGCCTGGATTTTGCTGTAAATTAGGGTTTGTATTAAGATGATCTAAATGAATCGGGAACAGGATAGAGTTGCCATTCAAGTCATTGGCAGTCGGAGTATGATTAAACCAACTTTTCTTCTGATAGGTTCCGAAGCGAATCATATCCGTACGTCGACGGGCCTCGGCTGCAAATTCCCATCCCCATTCATCATAAAGTCCGCCTAATTCTACGACTTCTGTATTACCCGCATCATCAATCTGACCTTTTTCGTCAAGCGTACCATAGTTAATGTGTGTATCGCCTTTTAACCAAGCTGCATCAACCGTTGCTTTTTCCGGATGAGCCGATTCACGGAATGCACGCTCACGGATCTGTGATACGATATGGGCTGCTTCGGTTTCGTTTTGTCCTAAGCGGAGCAGACATTCTGCTTTCATCAGCAATACTTCAGTATAACGGAAATAAGGGAAGTCGTTGCTTAGAAGGCTTTTAGCTCCTACCTTAATTTCGTATTTTCCTACCCGATAACCGTCATCTGTGTCTGTTTTGTAAATACTGGGTAGCTTATTGGGGAAAGTGGTGATCAGTACTCCGTCCGGGCTGTACTGGTCACCTTGCAGCCATGTATATTTTAACCGCATATCATCAGGATCATAGCTGTTAATGAACTGAGGGTTTGCTGCTGAACCTCCCCATGGGGTGGTTTGCATATTGAAGACCTTACGACTGTTTGAAGATAGAAATTTCATGTGGGCTCCAAAAACAGGACCATTGTTGTCCCCTTCATTATAAACTTCATCATAAGGAATGGCAAAGATCGTTTCCACACATCCGGAGTTTTCTGTTTTGAAGATATCTGTGTAGTTTGTTTCTAAACTAAACAAACCGCTGTTAATGATATCGTTACATTGTTCCAGACATTCGTTCCACATTGGAGTTCCTGTATAGACCCCAGCATTCAGATACATACGTGCCATCAAGCATTTGGCCCCCCATTGAGTGAGTCTGCCATAAGTGGATTTATTGACTTCAGTAGGCAAATTGGGCATTACTTCTTTCAGTTCATTGATAATGAAGTCAAAAACTTGTTTACGAGTAGATTGAACCGGAATCTCTTCACTGAAACTGGTTTGTATAGGAATATTTCCATGTGTATCGCAAAGAATGGAGTACCAAAGTGCACGTACTCCTTTTACCTCAGCTACGACTTTAGGTTTACTTTCTTCTGTAAAAAAACCTTCATCGGCACGTTTTAATATTTTATTGGCATTGGCGATGCCTTTATAGCAATAGTCCCAAATACTTTGGGGCTGTCCTTGCTGGTTGTCCCAAGTGTGTTTGTGCATTTGCTTGTAAGTACCTCCGTCATCCCAGCCGTTCGGGCGGGTAGGTGTGACAATTACATCGCCCGATTCTTCCTGTAGGTCAAACAAGCCATACCAGTCCATCACAAAGCGTAATTGTGAATAGGTGGTAGCCAACAAGGCTATCTCATCGGCTTCGGTTGGTACATAGTCTTCTTCAATGATTTCAGAATAAGGCTCCTCATCCAAATTAAAGCAACTGCTTATACTGAGCATGGCAGATGCACAGAGTGCATAAACACCATATTTAAATAGTTTCATAACTGTTCTTTTTTGTTTAATTAGATTTAGAATGTAAGATTAACTCCAAAAGTATAAGTGCGATTGGTAGGATACTTGTCGCGATTGTCAGTACCGGCATCCAATAATCCATAGGTGTTGCTGCTCAATGGTACTTCCGGATCCATACCCTTGTAACCGGTAATGGTAGCTAGATTCAATACTGAAGCATAGATACGTAGGTTTTTGATGATATGCTGTTTGGATAGTTTGAAGGTATACCCCAAAGTCACATTGTCAATTTTCCAGTAATCACCGTCCTCTACGTAATAGCTGACATAGCGTTGGTCATCTTTCAATTGGGTTTTGCCATATACTTTGTCAAAAGCAGAATTCAGGCGGTTGTACTGGATTTCAGGTTTTGCATTTTCATAATACATACGTTGGTAATTCAAAATCTGGAAGCCGAAAGCACCACGCATATTTATACTTAAATCGAAATTAAAGAAATTGAAGGTATTGTTCCAGTTCAGATAATGTTTAGGAATACCATTACCTAATACTTGCCAGTCAGTGGCATCGGTTTCCTCGGCTAAAACATGTTCACCTTTTTTGTTTTCTACCAACCATAGTCCGTCATCTGTAATATCAACCGATTTCAAACCATAGAAAGTACCTATAGGCTTGCCTACTTGGACGATATGGGTAGTGGTTTGAATGGGTTCTCCGGTATACCCTGTATAGAAATAATCTTGGTCCATCGAGAATTTCTCGCTGGATAGTGCAACGACCTTGTTTGAATTAGTAGAATAGGACACATTGGTATTCCAAGTGAATTTTTCTGTCTGGATAGGCGTAGCACGAATTAGAATTTCAAGTCCTTTATTTTCCATTTCCGATGCATTGGCTAGCATGGTTGGATACATATAAGGCGGAACAGGAACCTCGTAGTCCCAAAGAGCATCTTTTGTTCTACGTATATAGTAGTCAACGGTTCCACCCAATCGTCCTCCTAGGACATCCCAATCCAGACCTACATTGAATTCGTGTTTCTTTTCCCAACGCAGGTCAGCGTTGTTGTTACGGATTGTTTCCAATGCTTTGACCCATGTTCCATTGTACAGGAAAGCGCCATTATAATTCAAACTTGAGAGTGATGTGTACGGGTCGGCTACATTGATTCCGGTCACACCGTATCCCACGCGAAGTTTCAGGTTATCCATCCAATTCACATTTTTCATAAAATTCTCTCTGTTAATTCTCCATCCTAAAGAGATGCCGGGGAAATTACCCCACTTATGATCTTTACCGAACTTGGAAGAGCCTTCATGACGCAAAGAAGCCATCAATAAGTAGCGGTCATTGAAATTGTAACTGACACGGGTGAATAATCCGATTAATTTATCAGAATTTTTATAACTGGTCATGGAAGCTTCACCACGTTTCAAGGCCATACCTGCTTCCATTTTGTTGTAAGAATAAGCATCGGTAGGAAAATCGTAGTTGGACATGGACAGGTTAGAGTTGGTGTTGTCTTCATAGTTATAACCTATCAATACACTGACATTGTGCTTGCCGAATGCTTTCTGAAAGTTGGCCGTCAATTCTATCAGATTATTATCAAAATCAGAATCATAACGATATGCATAGCCGTTACGGCCACTCTTGGTTGTAGATACATGTTTCTTGGTTTGGTAATATCCATCGGTAGAAGTCGTACTCCGGCGGGCATACATGGCTTTCAAGGTCAAAGATTCAATAGGGCGGAAAGTCAGGCTACCATTGAAACGGATGTTTTTACGTTTCATTTCACCAATTGTTTCGCGGATATAACTTACAGGATTATCATAAAAATACAAGTCGCGCTCAAACCAGTCACCGTTCTCATCTTTTACAGGTTCTGTAGGATTGTGAATCAAAGCCTGTCGATAAGCGTATGTATTCCAACTGCGAGGCATGGTATGTTGGCTGACGAATGTACTGACATTGGCTGTCAATTTATTGTCATACATAGAGTGAGTGATGTCCATACGACCGTTTATAGCTTCAAAGTCAGTCTTTATAAAAGTACCTTGCCGGTTGGTATAGTTGATGGAGGCTGTATAATTGGTATTTTTACTACCACCTCTTAAGGATAAGTTGTGTGAATGAGAAACAGCTGTGCGGGTCAGTTCACCCAGCCAATCGGTATTGGCTCCGAAATCTTTCAAGTTAGCTCCGTTGAAAGTATATCCTTCATTCCATTTCTGACGAAGGTCATCAGCATCCATGAAATCAGGTCTGTTTAAAATGTTTGATACAGAAACATATCCATTATAATCAATGGTGGGAGCCATTTCTTTACGACTTTGTTTGGTTGTAATAATAATTACGCCATTTGTACCACGTGTACCATAAATGGCAGTAGCCGAACCGTCTTTTAATACATCGATGGACTCAACATCTTCAGGGGCTACTGTATTCAGACTTCCTGGCACTCCGTCAACTAATACTAATGGTGAAGTTCCACCTTTTAAAGATGAAATACCACGTAGCATAATTTGTGTGTTGCCGGTAGGATCTCCTGAAGGTAAAGAAATATTCAGCCCTGCTACCTTACCTTGTATCAGCTGGCCTGCATCGGTTACCGCCCCCTTCACAAAACTTTCTGATTTTACACTTGAAATAGCACTGGTCACATCACCCTTTCGCTGCGTACCATAACCGATCACAACCACTTCATCCATCAGTTCGGAATCGTCTTGCATGGTAATATCTTTCTTACCACCATTTCCGACTGGAATTTCCTGAGTCTGATAACCGATATAAGAAACAACCAATATGG
>ENA-UERX01001080-UERX01001080.1-human-gut-metagenome-genome-assembly--contig:-NODE-1080-length-17999-cov-13.705446_pt1 | contig 17999 bp, 12 predicted proteins | sample MGYA00242992_ERZ507993 | MGnify/ENA primary metagenome ERZ507993 (study PRJEB26167, sample SAMN06115487) | human gut metagenome | host: Homo sapiens | place: China:Chongqing | collected 2015-04-10... | reverse complement strand
GATATGGAGACATCCGGCGAAGCATCCACTTGGATTTCGAGTCGTTCTCGTTACGACCACTTCGATACATCTCCATATTGTAGCCTTTATAGTATAGCAAAAAAGCGATTTTCCGTCAACTGTTTTTTATAGGGTCTGCGTGCAGGGAGTTTGCTCTCTGCACGTTTTTTGCAGCGTGCCAACGGACGCCGCACGCTTCCAATTTTTGCACTTCTTTGCGAAAAAGGTCTATCCTTTTGGACCGATTTCGATTATAATAAAAGGGTATCGTTCAAATTTGAAGCAAAAGGAGTTTTTGTTCCATGGCACAGGCAAAACAGGACATGGGGTCCGGCAGCGTGAAAAAGCTGATGCTGCAGCTGATGATCCCCGCCGTGGTGGCGCAGGTGGTGAACCTGCTGTACAACATCGTAGACCGCATTTACATCGGGCACATTGAGGGCATCGGCGCAGCCGCGCTCACCGGCGTGGGACTGTTTACCCCCATCCTCATGCTGCTGAACGCGTTCGCCATGCTGGTGGGCGCGGGCGGCGCACCGCGCACCGCCATTGCACTGGGGCAGGGGGACCGGCAGCAGGCCGAAAAGATCATCTCCAACAGCTTTACGGTGCTGATGCTCTTTGCAGTGGTGCTGACCATCGGCTTTTATGCGGGTGCGCCCGCGCTGCTGCGGCTGTTCGGTGCCAGCGACGCCACCCTGCCGTATGCGTTGAGCTACAGCCGCATCTACATTCTCGGCTCGGTGTTCGTGCTGCTGGTGCTGGGCATGAATCCCTTCATCACCACCCAAGGCTTTGCCAAGACCAGCATGCTCACCACCGTGATCGGTGCCGTGATCAACATCATTCTGGACCCCATCCTCATCTTCGGGTTCGGGCTGGGCGTGCGGGGCGCAGCCATTGCTACGGTGCTCAGTCAGGCCGTGGGTGCGGCGTGGATCCTGCGGTTCCTCACCGGCAAAAAGACGATCCTGCGCCTGCGCAAGGACTATCTGCGCCCGGAAAAGCAGGTCATCCTGCCGGTGCTGGCACTGGGCATCTCCACCTTTGTGATGCTTTCCACCGAGAGTCTGCTCTCCATCAGCTTCAGCTCCAGTCTGGCCCGCTACGGCGGCGACGTGGCGGTGGGTGCCATGACCGTGATCACCAGCGCCTCCCAGCTGTGCACCCTGCCCATTCAGGGCGTGTGCCAGGGCGGCCAGCCGGTGATGAGCTTCAACTTCGGGGCCGGGAAAAAGGACCGGGTCCGGGAGGCCTTCCGGTTCCAGCTGACCCTGTGCGGCGCATACACCTGCCTGTTCTGGCTGGCTATGATGCTGGTGCCCGGGGCCGTGGCAGGCATCTTCACCTCCGATTCCGCACTCATTTCCTACACCACCTGGGCCATGCGCATTTACATGGCGGGCATCTTTGCCATGGGCTTCCAGATCGCCTGCCAGCAGAGCTTTATGGCACTGGGGCAGGCCAAGGTCAGCCTGCTGCTGGCCTGCCTGCGCAAGATCATCCTGCTGATCCCGCTCATCTTCATTCTGCCCCACGTCGTGTCCGACCCGGTGTTCGGCGTATTTCTGGCGGAGCCGGTCAGCGACATTCTGGCGGCCACCATCACCACCTTCACCTTCTTTACCCGGTTCGACAAAATTCTGGATCAGGGTGCGGCGCGGGTGTAACCGCTGCTTCCAGAGCCTGCAAACGTGCTGCGTGCGTTTGCAGGCTCTTTTGTTTTGCCGGGAGATGCTCCCTCCTCCGCTTGCCTGCATTCCGCAGGGCGGTGCCCTCGCCCGCTCCGCCCGAACCCCTGCCCGAAACCTTTTGAAACTGCTGTAAAGTCGTTCTTTTTTGTGTACGGGTTTGACAGACTTTCCGTCTGCTTCCGGTTTTTGTGCCGTTTTGCCCTGTCATTCTGTCGCAAATTCTCAGCTGTTTTTGTGCTCGTTTCACAAAATTGCATGCCCCCCGAAAATTCAGCATTTTGTCTTGACATTCTCCACGGCACAGCACTATACTTGTGCCACATAGAGACGCCGGGCATGAAAATGCACAGCCATGTGATTTTCTGCCCTGAAGTTCCGGTTTTTGCCGGTTTTCGGCATCGTTCCCGGTAACGTTTACGTCTCTGTATGTTTTTTTGTTTGGAGGGTTTTGCAATGCGGAAAAATGTGAAAAAACAGCTTGCCTTGCGGGTGCTGTCCACAGCGGCTCTGGTGGCCATGGTCTCTTCCATCGCCACGGCAGCGTTTGCGGAAGAATACAATGTAGCAAAAGGCAGTGTGGAGATCGTGGCCAAAGATGGTGTCCAGCGCATCACCCAGTGGGAGAATAAGGACGAAGGCACCTTTGTGAAGGATGAGAAGGGCGACATCTATAATCGTCCGGATCCCGACATCATCCTGACCACCAAAAACAAAAACACCGGCGAGACCGAGACCACCGACGAGACCGAGACCACCGACGAGATCGAGACCACCGACAAGACCAAGCCCACCCACAACACCGTCACCATTGACGCCAAAGAGGGCAACACCGCCAATGTGACCTTGCAGGATGTGCACATTGAAGTTGACACTTCTAAAGCCAAGTCCGGTGCGATTGAAATAAAGGGCGATGGCGACACCAAACTTGAGCTGAACGGCGACAATACCGTTATGGTTAAGAACGGGTGGGAGGAAGAACACGCCGCCATCGAAAAAGCGGACAAATACGGCACCGGCACCCTGACCATCAAGGACGATGTGAACGATGATGGTTCTAAAAAGACCGGTACCGATGAGGACACTACCGGCAAGCTGCTGGCAGGCGGTTACCATGAGGCCGCCGCCATCGGCGGAGGTGGTGGGGAAGATCTTTGTGATACATCCAACATTACCATCACCGGCGGTGAGATTACGGCAATCGGCGGATGCGATGGCGGCTGCGGTATTGGCGGCGGCGGCAGACCCGGCGGTACCGGCAAGAACATCTGCATTGAGGGCAATGCCCATGTTACTGCCACTGCGGAGGAGGGCGCTGCGATCGGCGGCGGTGACAGCGGCGGAAACAGCATCACGATTAAAGATCACGCCGTTGTCGATGCTTTCGGTATCTACGGCGCTGCCATTGGCGATGGTGGCTTGAATATGGGCAACGGTAGCCCCACTACGATTACGATTTCCGGAGATGCCACCGTACATGCAGAAACCAAAGAGTTTGGCTGCGCCATCGGTTCCGGACAGCATTACAGCAGTGATCTCACGATCAATATTGAAGAGAATGCCAACGTTACAGCTATCGGTGCCTATGGCCGCCCCGCAATCGGAAATTCTCGATGCCTCGGGGGCAGTACAACAACCATCAACATTACCGGCGGCACCGTAAATGCGATCAACTCCTATGGTTCTGATAATCCTTCCTACCCAAATGATGGAACCCGCGAGACCGGACCTGCAATTGGTGCTAAGATGGAAGATTACCGTGAAGGTGTCCGTGGCGGTACTTGTAACGTCAACATCAACAGCAGCACTGGCGATACCGTTGTCAACGCATACATTTATGGAAAAGGCTCCGGTACTGCGATTGGTTCCGTGATTCCCACTTATAACAATATCACACACAAATACGAATATCAGGATGTCCCTGCCGACAGCGTCAGCTACAACGCAGACGGTTCCTCCCACTTTGGCGAAATCAACTCTGCCATCGTCAATTGCTATAATAATGGTATTGTCAATAATGGTACTGTCGCCGATGAAAAGGAAAAACTTAACCTGCCGAGCACACTGGATTATTACGCCAGTGGGAGTAACCAGAATCGCTATCGCCACGAAATCACCGGCGGCACCCTCACCAAGGTCGTCCACAACCGCACATACATGGACGAGAACCCCAACATTGACACCAAAAAGCTGGAGGACGAGGACCTGCACGACTGGAAGCTGGTGGGCGAAGTCGTAGAGCCTACTACCGAAAAGGTCGGCCATGCCGACTACATCTGCTCCATCGACAAGTGCGGGCAGACCAAACATGTGGTGCTGCCCAAGATCGTGCCGGACACGCCCAGCACCCCGGAAACTCCGGACACGCCCAACAAGCCGGATACCCCCAACAAGCCCAGCACCCCGGACACGCCCAGCACGCCCGACACCCCGGACGTCCCGTCCACCCCGGAGGTGACCCCGGCAGACCCCGCCGTGACCCCGGACGCCGTGCAGGCTGACGCTGCCCCGGCAGATGCCGCTGTGACCCCTGCGGCTGCCCAGAACGTCGTGCAGAACGCAAAGCCGGAAGCTGCTGCCGTTTCTGCCGCCGCCCTGCCCCAGACCGGTGCAAACTGGCTGGCAGTGGTGGGCAGCGCCCTGAGCGGCCTGTTCCTGCTGGCCGCAGGCTTTGTGCTGGACCGTAAAGGCCGCCGCATGAACTAAAGCCACCCCCGCCTGCCGTGCGGTTCCGCAAGCAGCACGGCAGTTCGATACCCTTTCATAACAGAACCCCCTCGGGCCCGATGACCCAAGGGGGTTCTGCTTTTTTTCAAGGTTTCACTTGCCCGCCAGCAGAATGGCCAGCACGGCTTTCTGCACATGCAGGCGGTTCTCGGCTTCGTCAAAGATCTCGTCGGCGTGCTGCTCGAACACGGCGGTGGAGATCTCCTCGCCCCGGTGGGCGGGCAGGCAGTGCAGCACCATGGCGTCGGGCTTGGCGGCTTCCAGCAGCTTGCCGGTGAGCTGGAAGCCCACAAAATCCCGCAGGCGCTGCTCGCTCTCGGCGGTGCCGGGGGCGGCAGTGTTCCACACGGCAGTGGCCACCACATCCGCGTCCCGCACGCCCTCGACGGGGTCGGAGGTGAAGTGGAAAGCGCTGCCGTACTTGTGGGCAAGCATCAGTACGTCGGCGGCGGGGCGGTAGGCCTCCGGGCAGACGCAGGTGACCTGCATCCCGGCCAGCAGGCCGCCCACGATGAGGCTGTTGGCCATGCTGCCGCCGTCGCCCACAAAGCAGAGCTTCCGCCCGGCCAGGGTGCCCCGGCGCTCCCGGATGGTCATCAGGTCGGCCAGCACCTGGCAGGGGTGTGCGTAGTCGGTCAGGCCGTTGATCACCGGCACACCGGCCAGCTCGGCAAATTCTTCCAGATCCCGCTGGCGGTAGGTGCGCCAGACCACGCAGTCGTAGTAGCGGCCCAGCACGCGGGCGGTGTCCTTGAGGGGCTCGCCCCGGCCGGCCTGCAGCTCGGACGTGTTCATGTAATTGCCCAGGCCGCCCAGCTGGTACACACCCACCTCAAAGCTGGTGCGGGTGCGGGTGGACGCCTTGGAGAACAGCATGGCCACCGTTTTACCGGCCAGCAGGGGGGCGGTGCCGCCCAGTTTCTGCTGTGCCTTGAGCTGGTCGGCCACATCCAGGATGTGGGTCAGCTCGCCGGGGGTCAGATCGCTCATTTTCAGCAGATTTTTCATGCCTGCTCCTTCGGAGCCGTCGGCTCCATTGCACCCAGCACCTCGGCCAGGACCTCCAGTGCCATGTCCACATCGTGGGCGGTGAGGGTGAGCGGGGGCAGCAGGCGCAGGCGGGTCTTGGCGGTAAGCACCAGCAGGCCCTTTTCGCGGCAGGCGGCCAGCACATCGGCGGCGGTCACATCGTAGAACTCGATGCCCACCATCAGGCCGATGCCGGAAATGCTCTTGACATGGGGCAGCTTGGCGATGCCGGCACGCAGCTGCACGGCGCGGTCGTTGACATTGGCCAGGAAGCTGGTGTCCATGCGGTCCACCACCACGTTGGCACCGGCGCAGACCACCGGGTTGCCTCCAAAGGTGGAGCCGTGGGTGCCGGGGCCCATGCCGCCGGCCACTTTTTCGCTCAGCAGCACGGCACCGATGGGCAAACCGCCGCCCAGGCCCTTGGCCAGGGTAACGATATCCGGCTTGAGGTTGTAGTGCTCGCAGCACAGGAAGGTGCCGGTGCGGCCCACGCCGGTCTGCACCTCGTCCACGATGAGCACCAGATCTTTTTCATCGCAGAGCTTGCGCACAGCCTGCACATAGTCGGGGTCCAGCGCCATGACGCCGCCCTCGCCCTGGATGAGTTCCAGCATGACGGCACAGGTGTTGCGGTCCACCAGCTCCTGCAGCGCCTCGATATCCCCCGCCGGGGCGTACAGGAACCCCTCATTGAAGGGGCCGAAATAGTTGTGGAACACCTCCTGACCGGTGGCGGTCAGGGTGGCGATGGTGCGGCCATGGAAGCTGTTGACCAGCGTGATGACCGTGGTGCGGTCCTTGCCGTAGTGGTCCACACTGTACTTGCGGGCGGCCTTGATGGCACCCTCGTTGGCCTCGGCACCGGAGTTGCCAAAGAACACTCGGCTCTGTCCGGTGCGCTTGCACAGCTTTTTGGCCAGCTTGCCGCAGGGGGCAGTATAGTACAGGTTGGAGGTGTGCTGCAGCTTGTGGGCCTGGTCGGACACGGCCTCGGCCCAGGCCAGGTCACAGTAGCCCAGGCTGTTGACGCCGATGCCGCTGGTGAAGTCCAGATACTTCTGGCCCTCGGGGCCCTCGGCATACAGGCCGTGGCCTTTTTCCAGCACCACGGGGTTGCGGTTATAGGTGTGCAGGACGTAGGCATTGTCCCGCTTGATGACTTTTTCAGAATCCATGTTGGTGTACCTCCTGTCGGGTGGAGTCAGGCTTCCCCCTTGGGGGAAGGCTTTTCATGCTCTTATTATAAGTCCATCTCCGGTTTTCCGCAATGCTTATTCCCGGTGGCTGCGCCGGTAGAAGCGGGTGCCGGAGCCCCGGTCGGAGAACAGCTCCAGCAGGATGGAATGGGGCACGCGGCCGTCGATGATGACCGCCTCGTGCACGCCCTGATAGATGGCATCGGCCATGCCGCCGATCTTGGGGATCATGCCGCCTGCGATGATCCCGGCGGACTTGTAGCCCTCGATCTCGGACACTTCCACCTCGGGGATGAGGGTGCTCTCGTCGTCCTTGTCCCGCAGCAGGCCCGCAATATCGGTCATGGACACCAGCTTTTCGGCCTTGAGGGCAATGGCGATCTGAGCCGCTGCGGTATCGGCATTGACGTTGTAGGCCTGGCCCAGGTCATCCATGCCGACGGTTGCGATCACCGGGATGAAGCCGCCGTCCAGCAGGCTGGCGATCAGGGTGGCATCCACATGGACGATCTCGCCCACATGGCCCAGCTGGGGGTCCAGCTCGGTGCAGCGCAGCATCTGGCCGTCCATGCCGCACAGGCCGACGCCGCGGCCGCGCAGCTTTGCCACCAGATCCTTATTCACCTTACCGGCCAGCACCTGCTGCACGATCTCCATGGTGGCGTCATCCGTGACGCGCAGACCGTTGGCGAAATGGCTCTCCACGCCCACCTTCTTGAGCATCTCATTGATGGCCGGGCCGCCGCCGTGCACCAGCACCACCCGCACGCCCAGCAGGGTAAGGGTGACCAGATCGTTCATGACGGCGTTCTTGAGTTCTTCGTTGATCATGGCATTGCCGCCGTACTTCACCACCATGGTCTTTCCGTGATATTTCTGGATGTAAGGGGTGGCCTCGGAAAACAGGCGCGCCATTTCTTCATTTTTCATCTGTGTCTGCTCCTATCAGGTGCGGTAATCACCGTTGATCTTGACGTAATCGTAGGTCAGGTCGCAGCCCCAGGCCTTGGCGCTGGCGTCGCCGGTTCCCATATCCACCTTGACCAGCACGTCGTGCTCGGCCAGCACCTTGGCGGCCTCGTCCTCGCTGTAGGGGTGGTAGGCGGCATTCTCGCACACATACACCTCACCGGCGGCGCTGGACAGCCAGACGCACACCTTGTCGATGGAGAAATCGCCGGGGGTGTAGCCGATGGCGCACAGGATGCGGCCCCAGTTGGCGTCGCGGCCAAAGACCGCCGCCTTGAACAGGTTGGAGCACACCACACTGCGGCTCACCGCACGGGCAGTTTTCAGGTCGGGAGCGTGGGTCACCTCGCAGGTGATGAGGTGGGTAGCGCCCTCACCGTCACCGGCGTGCTCCGCGCACATGTGCTCTGCAATGGCGGTCAGGGCCGCCACAAAGGCATGGTAATCCTCGTTTTCCTCGCAGATCTCCGGATTCCCGGCAAGGCCGGAAGCCATGATGATGAGGGTATCATTCGTGGAGGTGTCCAGATCCACGCTCATCTGATTGTAGGTGCCGGGCACCACGGTCTTGAGGGCCTTTTCCAGCAGGACGGGGGACACCGCCGCGTCGGTGGTGTAGAAGGCCAGCATGGTGGCCATGTTGGGGGCGATCATGCCGCTGCCCTTGCCGATGGCACCCACGGTGCACATCTTGCCGCCCAGCTCAAACTGGATGGCGTACTCCTTTTTGTGGGTGTCGGTGGTCATGATGGCGGTAGCGGCATCGGTACTGCCCTGCTCGGTGGCGGCCAGCTTGGCGGCGGCGGCAGGGATGCCCCGGACAAACGGGTCGATGACCATGGGCTGGCCGATGACACCGGTGGAAGCGGGCAGAACGTCCATGGCGTCGATGTCCAGTGCCTTGCCCACCAGCTCACAGCATTCCTCGGCCAGCGCCACGCCGTTGGCGGCGCAGGTGTTGGCGTTGCCGCTGTTCACCACGATGGCCTGGGCATAGCCGTCGGCCAGATGGGCGCGGTCCACCTTGATGGGTGCGCCGCACACCTTATTGGTGGTGTACACACCGGCGGCGGCACAGCGCACATCGGCCTTGATGAGTGCCAGATCGTATTTTTCGCTATGGTTTGCACGGATGCCGCAATGCACGCCAGCCGCTGCAAACCCCTTGGGCGCACAGATGCCGCCCGCAACTTCTTTATACTGCATAAAGATTCTCCTTTCCCACAAACACTCCCTCAGTCACGGCATTCGCCGTGCCAGCTCCCTCATGGAGGGAGCCTTTGCGTAACCATCAGCTGCAAAAGCCTCCCTCTTTGAGGGAGGTGGATGCGAACACCGTGAGCAGACGAAGGGAGTTTTTTATTCCAGCCCTTCGGTCTCCGGCAGGCCCAGCATCAGGTTCATGCACTGGACCGCTGCGCCGGAAGAGCCCTTGCCCAGATTGTCGAACAGGGACACCAGCATCATCTGGTCACCTGCGGCGTTCACGGTCAGGTACAGCTCCATGCGGTCGGTGCCGGCCATGGCGTTGGAGTACAGGCCGTTTTCCGGCAGAGGTTCGTTCAGGGCGTGCACCTTCACGGTGGCGGCATCCTTATAGTAGTCTGCCAGACCGGCGGCCACGGCTTCGGCGGTGGTACCGGCCACGGTCAGGTCCAGCGGCACCAGCACCTGCATGCCGCAGTAGTAATCGCACACCACCGGCACGAACATGGGCGTATGGGCCAGCCCGCTGATCTCCTTCATCTCCGGCAGATGCTTGTGGGCAAGGCTCAGGCCGTAGCTCTTGGGTGCATCCAGCTTGCTGTGGGCCGGGCGGTCGGCGCTCTCATACTCGGCGATCATTTTCTTGCCGCCGCCGGAGTAACCGGAAATGCCGGTGCAGCTGAAGGGATAGTCCTTCGGGGCCAGACCCAGCTCCACCAGCGGGCGGGCGATGCTGATAAAGCCGCTGGCATAGCAGCCGGGCACCGCCACACGATCGGAATTCTTGATCTTCTCTTTCTGGCCCTTCAGCTCCGGGAAGCCGTAGTCCCAGGCGGCATCGGTGCGGAAAGCGGTGGAGGTGTCCAGCACCTTCACGTCCGGGCGCAGCAGGGGCATGACCTCTCTGGAAGCCGCATCCGGCAGGCAGAGGAAGGCAAGGTCCGCCGAGTTGATGACCTTTGCCCGCTCGTTCACGTCCTTACGGCCCTCGGCCGAGATGGACAGCAGCTCGATCTCCGGGCGTGCAGCCAGCCGGTCGGCGATGCGCAGGCCGGTGGTTCCGGAGGAGCCGTCAATGAATACTTTTACGCTCATGCGTTCTTTTCCTCCCAGGCGGTCAGCTGTGCAGCCGCCAGTGCGATCTGGTTCTTCACGCTGGCTTCGCTGGGGCCGCCGTAGCTGGTGCGGCCCTCGCAGCACTTGACCAGATCAATGGCTTCGTAAATATCGCCCTCGAACAGGTCGCTGTAGCCCTTGAACTCGTCCAGGGTCAGTTCCTCCAGCGTCTTGTCCTTGGCAATGCAGTCCGACACCATGCAGCCGGTGAGCTTGTAGGCATCCCGGAAGGGCATGCCCTTTTTGGTCAGGTAGTCGGCGCAGTCGGTGGCGTTGATGAAGCCCTTGGCAGCGGCGCGGCGCATGTTGGCCGGGATGGTTTTCATGGTGTCCAGCATGGGGGTCACCGTTTTCAGGCACAGTTCCAGCGTGTCCACAGCGTCAAAGATGGCTTCCTTGTCTTCCTGCATGTCCTTGTTGTAGGCCAGCGGGATGCCCTTCATCATGACCAGCAGGGTGTTCAGGTCGCCGTAGACGCGGCCGGTCTTGCCGCGGATGAGCTCGGTAACGTCGGGGTTCTTCTTCTGGGGCATGATGGACGAACCGGTGGTGAACGCGTCATCCAGCTCGATGAACTTGAACTCCCAGCTGCACCACAGGATAATTTCCTCCGAAAGGCGGGACAGGTGCATCATGCAGATGGAGATGGCGTTGGCCAGCTCGATGCAGAAATCACGGTCGGACACACCGTCCAGACTGTTGGCGCAGGGGGCAGCAAAACCCAGCTTTTCGGCAGTGAACTGGCGGTCCAGCGGGTAGGTAGTGCCGGCCAGTGCGCCGGAGCCCAGCGGGCACTGGGCGTCCATGCGGGCGGTGGCATCCTCAAAACGCTGCAGGTCCCGCAGCAGCATGGAGGCGTAGGCCATGAGCGCATGGCCGAAGGTGATGGGCTGGGCGCGCTGCAGGTGGGTATAGCCCGGCATGACGGCGGTGGTGTTCTCGCTGGCCTTCCTGCAGATGACCTTGATGAGCTCCACGATGTAGGCCTGCAGGGTGTGGCTGTAGTCCCGCAGGGTCAGGCGGATGTCCAGGGCCACCTGATCGTTGCGGCTGCGGCCGGTGTGCAGGCGCTTGCCGGCATCCCCGATGCGGGCGGTGAGGGTCTGCTCCACAAAGGTGTGCACATCCTCGGCATTGGGGTCGATCTCCAGTTTGCCGTAGGCCAGGTCATCCGCGATGGAGGCCAGACCGTTGAGGATATCCTCACAGTCCTTTTCCGAGATGATGCCCTGCTTGGCCAGCATGGCGGCGTGCACACCGCTGCCGCGCATATCCTGCGCGATCATGCGCTGGTCGAACCGGATGGAGGAGTTGAAGTCGTTCACGCGGGAGTCCACCGCCTTGGAAAAGCGGCCCTTCCAGAGTTGTTCTGCCATAAAATTAAACTCCTTATAAAAACGGCAAAGCCGCCGCAGGGGAAAACGCTCCTGCGGCGGTGCCGCCGGCAACGATGCCGGTTAACTTTCGTGTGAAAGTGTGAAAACACACGAAAGGGAAGATGTTAAAACTTACTTGACCTCCGGCCAGTTCTTGCTCAGCTTTGCGCGCTCCTTGATGGACAGGCCGAACAGGTTGATGAAGCCGGCGGCATCGGCCTGGTTGTAGTCCTCGTCCTCGCCGAAGGAAGCGGTCTGCTCGTCGTACAGGGTGTACGGAGAGGTGACGCCGGCGTTGATCATGTTGCCCTTGTACAGCTTCAGCTTCACATCGCCGGTCACGGTCTTTTCCAGGCTGTCGGCGAAGGCGTCCAGAGCCTCACGCAGCGGGGTGAACCACTGGCCGTTGTAGACGATGTCGGCGTACTTCTGGGCCAGCTGTGCCTTGAAGTGAGAGCTCTCCTTGTCCAGGGTGATGGTCTCCAACACGTTGATGGCCTTGTACAGGATGGCACCGCCGGGAGTCTCGTACACGCCGCGGCTCTTCATGCCCACCAGACGGTTCTCGACGATGTCCAGCAGGCCGATGCCGTTGGCGCCGCCCAGCTTGTTCAGGTACTCCACCAGTTCCACAGCGCCCATTTCCTTGCCGTCCACGGCGGTGGGGATGCCCTTTTCAAAGTGGATGGTCACATAAGTCGGGGTGTCGGGAGCCTGCTCCGGGCTGACACCCAGCTCCAGGAAGCCGGGCTTGTTGTACTGGGGCTCGTTGGCGGGGCACTCCAGATCCAGGCCCTCGTGGCTCAGGTGCCACAGGTTCTTGTCCTTGGAGTAGTTGGTCTCACGGTTGATCTTCAGGGGGATGTGGTGAGCCTCAGCGTAGTCGATCTCTTCGTCACGGCTCTTGATGTCCCACTCACGCCACGGAGCAATGATGGCCATATCGGGGCACAGGGCCTTCAGGGTCAGTTCAAAACGCACCTGGTCGTTGCCCTTGCCGGTGCAGCCGTGGCAGATGGCGTCCGCGCCTTCCTTGATGGCGATGTCGGCCAGAGCCTTGGCGATGCAGGGACGTGCAAAGCTGGTGCCCAGCAGGTAGTCCTCGTACTTGGCGCCGAACTTCAGGGTGGGGAAGATGTAGTTCTCCACAAAGTCCTTCTTCAGGTCCAGCACATACAGCTTGGAAGCGCCGGTGGCCTTGGCCTTTTCTTCCAGGCCGTCCAGCTCAGTGCCCTGGCCCACATCACCGGAAACGGCGATGACCTCGCAGTTGTTGTAGTTTTCCTTCAGCCAGGGAATGATGATGGAGGTGTCCAGACCGCCGGAGTATGCCAGAACAACTTTTTTGATATCCTGCTTTTTCATAATGAACGCTCCTTTATAAAAATACACTTTTGTTCCCTGATGCAAGCATCCCTCTTGCACCCTCTATCTGCGGTTCGCTTTGGATGGTTTTATTATACACCATGCGGCTTTTTCGTCAATGACAAAAACCGCCAAACCTTGGGCGGCTTTGCACGGCGTTTTGGTTCAATTTGCATCTTTATGCAATTTTAAGATAATATATTCGCATATTATGCAATGCGGGTGTATATTCTCATGCAGTCTGCCGGGGGTCCCTGCCGGGCCTTTTGGGCAGGCCGCCCAAAACGCAGACGAGCGCCGCCGGGCAGTGTGCCGGGCGGCGCTCAGGGTAAGTTCCGTTTCAGGGGTCGGTGCCGCCGTCGGCGTGACGGAGAGGGTAAGGCTCCCTCATTGAGGGAGCTGGCAAAGCCGTCAGGCTTTGACGGAAGGAGTTTCTTCCGCACACAAAAAGGGAGCGACTCCCGTTTTTGGGAGCCGCTCCTTGCGGTCATATCAGGGGTATTTGTTGCACAGGGCCTTAGTACAGGGGCTTCCAGGCCAGAGCCACGATGGACTGGCTGTAAGCGGTGAACTTCAGGCCGTTCTTATCGTAGGTATCCATCCGCACCGGGGTGACGATGATGTCACCAGCCTTGCGGAACCGGCCATCGGCAGTGCACATCTGCACCAGGTAGTACTCCTGTGCCATCTGGCCCTTGGTGGCCTGGGGCAGGGTGAGCTTGCAGGTAACGCCATCCTCCGGGTAGCGGTCGTTGGGCAGCACGCCGATGCTGCTGTTGACCTGCACGGTGAAGTGCTCGGCGTTGGCCGGGTCAAAGCCTGCAGCGGTGAGGGCTGCGTCCAGAGCGGCATTGGCAGCGTCCACGCTGTCAAAACCGGCAGCCTTGGCGTCGGCCTCGGTGGTAGCGGCACGGCTGAACCAAGTATCAATGGTGGGGTCCCGCATGGGGATGACTTCCTGAGCCTGGAGCACGGCACCGCAGACGCCGCAGTGGCTGCCCTCGGTCAGGCCGTCGGTGGTCTCGGTGGGAGCCACAGCGGGGTCGGTCACCGGAGCATGGCCGGCTGCGTCGATGTCCGTCTTTTCGGTGATCTTACCGCACTTCTTGCAGATCTTGCCCTTCTGGCCCTTCTCGGTGCAGGTGGGGTTCTTCAGGATCTCGAAATCACCATACTCGTGCTTACCGCAGGTGAGCTGCTTGATCGTGCTGCTGATCAGGTCGGTGACCTGCTTATTCAGGTCATCCACCTTGCCCGTCACGGCATCGTTGACCTTACCGCCGATCTTATCACTGACCCAGTCGCCCAGCTTACCGGGCAGGAACTTGTGCACGGTATCGGACACCTTGTTGTCCGCGATATCGCCGGCGCTTGCACCCAGCTTGCTGACCTGATTCGAGACCAGATCGGTCACGCCGGGCAGCAGGTCTTTCTGCAGGCCGTCCATGATCTTTTCGGTCGGCCAACCGCCATTCACGCGCTTCTGTGCATTGGAGGCTGCATTTTCCGCAATCTTGCGCACCTGGTTCATGAAGGTCGGGTCATTCACCAGCTGGTTCCTGACCTCCGCACGGACTTCCTCCATCGTGGCGGCACCCAGCTTGGTCTTGAGGAGCTTTGCGTAGGTCTCATCCTTCATGAGCTCATCCACGGCCAAGTTCATGGCGTCATTCACCAGAGAACCGGTCAGGGCATTCCATTTTTTATCATTATCTTCATACCCTTCACCCGTCTTACTGGTATCTACAACGTCCTTTACCAGCTGCAGCACCATATCACTGATGACCTGCGTATTGTCCGTTGTCTTTTTCTTGTCATCCGACACACCGATGTTATAGATTGCATCGTACACGGTGTTGTGCAGGATCTGCTTGATGCCCGCCTGCGGGGCCTTGCTGCCCTGTACGTCGCCTGCCAGCTTGTCCACCACATTGGTGATGGTGTCCTGCGACAGGAAGCTGTCGTTCAGGCTGCTCTTCAGGTCGGCCACGGTATCGTCCAGCGGCTTCAGGGCCTCGTTCAGATCCTTCTCGCTGATGGTCACATCGGTACTAAGATTGCCCACACTGATCTTGATACCCGACAGCTCCGACTTCACGGTGCTGGAGATCTGATCCAGCGCATCAAGGGCTTCTTCCTTGGTCTTGGCATTCTTGACGGCTTCCTGTGCATTTGCCAGAGCCTTGTTGATGACTGCATCAACATACTCATCTGCCGTCTTGCCGTCCAGCTTGACGTTGTTCAGGGCCGTCTTGGTTTCCGTATCAACACGCGCATCCTTGTCGGCCACTGTAAACTCTTTGCGTGCGCCATGGCAGTAATCACAGTAGCTCTCGTAGGTAATGGGCACACCAAAAGCTTCTGCCGTTACCGTGTAGTTTGTATACTTATGCGGCAGGGGGTTGCCATCAGAACCAAAGTTCCGCAGATTCTCCGTATCGGTCGCCGTGCAGCCCTCACGGGTGCAGTGTGCCGTCTCGGTCTGCTGCTCGCAGGCGGGCTTATTGTCGTTCACATACTTGCCCCAGACATGGCCCAGGGCAGGGTGGGCTGCTGCATAGGTCTCGTCAATGTTCTTCTGGTTGCAGCCATCCCGCTTGCACACCTGATACCGCTGGCCGGGGGTGGTGCAGGTGGGGGCTTCAATGACCCACTCTGCGCCCTCAAAATCATGGCCCAGGGCAGGGTGGGCTGCTGCATAGCCTTCCTCTACCACCTTGTGGTTGCAGCCGCTGCGCTGGCAGACCTTGTACTTTTCTCCGGCAGTGGTGCAGGTAGCCTTCACCACGATCCAGTCGCTCATATCGTGGCCCAGGGCAGAGACGAAATCAGCTTTTTTTGTTTCCGTGCAGCCGATTCCGAAGATGTTATACTCACACTTGTAAACGGTATATCCCTGCTCCGTGCAAGTAGGGGCAACTGTTTTTTCTTTCTTCCATTTATGCTTATGTCCCTTTAACAAGGCAGCCTCGTCTACAGCCCAATCCTCGTCCAGCTCCGGCAGAGCAGCGGCTTCGTCCTCCTCTGCCACTTCCCGGTCCTCGGACAGCTCCGGCAGAGCAGCGGCTTCGTCAGCCTCGGTATTGGCGTCGGCTTCGTCAGCCTCCGTGTCGGTTTCCTGCTGCTCGGTCTGGGCTGCAGGGGTCTCTACCTCGTCGGCGTCCGCCGCCAGCACGGGAGCCGCCGTGGACAGGGTAAGGCCAACGGCCAGCACCAGAGCGGCCGCACGTCTGCCCAGTTTGTTGATTTTTCTCACGTTCCATCCTCCTTTAATTGTTGCAGGGTGTCAGGCTTTGCCTGCCGCCCCTGAAAACAGACACGTTCACATTTTATGTCTATCACAATTCTAACAAAATTGCAACACAAATCAAGCCAAAAGGCAATATTGCGTCCAGAATTTACAATTTTGGACGGGATTTAACCGGCACTGCCCGCGCCGTGCTCCGCAAAGGGGCGTCCGGCGGCCTGCCACGCCGTGCACAAAAGCTCCTTTTGCGCCTTGGGCAGCTTTTTGAGGGCGGCTTCCCGGCGCAGGGCGGCACAGCGGTCGGCGCAGCGTTCCAGATAGGCAAAGCCCTCGGCCCCGTGGGCGCGGGTGTAGCGCGCGCCCCTGCCGCTGCGGTGGGCCCGCAGGCGGGCGGCGGGGTCGTTGGTCCAGCCGGTGTACAGCTGGCCGCCGGTGCAGCGCACCATATACACAAAAGCGGCCTTGGGCCGCGCCGTGCGGTCAGATGCGGCCATTGTTGCGCAGCACCTGACGGCAGGCGGCAATGGCGGTCTCCTTGTCCTGGGCCGTGATGAGGAAGCGGCTTGCGTGGCAGAAGATGATGCCGGGGATGCCGCTCTTCTGCTCGATGACCTCCTGCGGCTGGCCGGCCCAGCTCTGGGGGAAGGGCAGCTTGGAGCGCTTGGTCTTGTGGTCGGTCACGCACTGGGCGCTCCACCCGCCGCGCTGGCTGGGGTACACCACAAACAGGGCGTCGGTCTTGTACAGGCCGTTTTTCCACGGCAGATAGCAGGGCAGCACCACGATGCCGTCGCGGGAGTTCCGGTAGGCCTGCTGCACCTTCTCGTCGGCACGGTTCACGGCGTTGGCGGCGTCGATCTGGTGCTCCAGGATCTGCTTTGCCACCGCCACAGCCTGGAAAAAGCAGGCGTCCTGATCCTCCTTGGAGTCCCACACGGGGTTGAAGAAGCCGATGGCGTCACACAGACTGTTCTGCTCGCCGGTGTTGTCGTTCAGATCCAGCGGCTGGATGAAGTTCTCGTCGATGAGCCGGGCCTGCCGCTCACCCACAAGGCCGGGGCCCAGCACCCGCCACAGCAGGCCGAAGGCCGCGTAGGGCACGCCGTTGGCGCGGTACTCCCGCGGCTCCTGATGGTGGTCGAACATGCCAAAGCCGATGTCGTACACGATGCCGTCAAAGTCATCGGGCACGGTAAAGCCGCGGGTGATCTTGATGTCCGGCCGCAGGATCTGCAGCAGGGCCGTGGCAAACACATCGTCGGCGTGGAACTTGCCGGCATGGGTAAAGCCGTTTGCAGGAATTTTCATAGATGATACCTCATTTTTTGTTTTTTCCGGTCCAGTATACCACACTTTGGCGCAGGGGACAACAAAGCCCGCCGCCGGAGTTTCCCCGGAGGCGGGCTGCTTTTTGTCGTTTATGCGGGAATTACTTGCGTGCCTTGCGGGCGGGCTTGGCGGCGGTGGGCTTTGCGGCAGGAGCAGCCGGGGCGGCGTCGGGCTCCCCCAGGGCCAGCACCTGTGCCAGCTCGGCCTGTGCGGCGGCGTTGGTGTCGTCGGTCACGGCCAGCACGTCCGAGTAGAACTGCTCCATCCCCTCGCGGGTGGAGAAGTTCGCCACATACATCTGGTTGCCCATGGCACCGGACAGTGCGTCGGGGATGCGGTCCACCATGCGCATGTTGTCCTGATACTTCTGCATGATCTGCTCGTGGCTGTACACAAAGTGTTTGCCGTCGCGGCGGCCGGCAAAGGCACAGTAGAAGTGCTCGCCCACCGGCAGATCGGTACCGCCGAAGGCGATCATATCGGCCCAGATCTTGTACACGTTGGTGGAGCGGGCAAAGTTGATCATATCCGGGGTAAAGCCGCCGCAGGGGCGCATGTTGACTTCCAGTGCCACGATCTGGCCCTTTTTGCCCATGCTGGCCTGATCCTCGGTCATGCGGAAGAACTCAAAGTGGACAAAGCGGCTCTTCACCCCAAAGCTCTTGACGGCGGCACGGCCTGCGGCGCGGGTGTCCTCCGGCAGGTCCTTGATGATGTAGTAGATGGAGTTGTCATCGTTGTTCAC
>ENA-UERX01001078-UERX01001078.1-human-gut-metagenome-genome-assembly--contig:-NODE-1078-length-18014-cov-10.215030_pt1 | contig 18014 bp, 15 predicted proteins | sample MGYA00242992_ERZ507993 | MGnify/ENA primary metagenome ERZ507993 (study PRJEB26167, sample SAMN06115487) | human gut metagenome | host: Homo sapiens | place: China:Chongqing | collected 2015-04-10... | reverse complement strand
ATGCTGGATGCCGTGACGACGACCCGGCAGAACCACACCGGGAAGAACTGGCCGATGATGATGCCCAGCACGATGGCGATGAGCAGCTTCGGCAGCAGTCCGAGCTTGAATTTTTTCTTTTCCATAAGAATAAAATCCTCCTTTTCCTATCCTGACCTTTGTGCGGCACCTGACAGCGCTCTCTCCGCCGCAGCCCGCACGGCCAGCCTTTCACGAAACGTCAAATTTTTACTTGACGTGTTGACACATTTAGTTTAACATAGACATATGCATGATTCAAATTCATAAAAATAAAGTTATAGTTTAAAAATCTTAATAGCAAAGGAGCTTTGCCATGGAAGTGCGCCAGCTGAACACCCTGATCCGTGCCGCCCAGTTCCAGAGCTTTTCCAAGGCAGCGGAAAGTCTGGGCTATTCCCAGTCTGCCGTTACCGTGCAGATCAAGGCGCTGGAAGAAGAGCTGGGCGTGCGCCTGTTCGACCGCATGGGCAAGCGGGTGATCCTGACCGCACAGGGCCAGTGCTTTCTGGAATACGCCAACAGCATTCTGGATACCATCCACAACGCCCGCCGCGCCCTGAGCGAGGATGCCGAGCTGGAGGGCTGCCTGCACATCGGCACGCTGGAATCTCTCTGCTTTTTCCGTCTGCCCGGCCTGATGCATCAGTTCCGGGTGGAACACCCCAAAGTCAGCCTTCGGGTCACTACCGGCTCCCCGGAAGAGCTGATCGAAAAGATGGAGCGCGGCGAGGTGGACCTCATCTGCATTCTGGACGAGCCGCGCTACTCCAACAGCTGGCACAAGTGCAACGAGGTGCCGGAGGAGGTGGTGTTCGTGGCTTCCCCGGACATCGACCTCGGCCACCCCGGCCCGTACCGGGTAGCAGAGCTTCTGGACAAGCCCTTCTTCCTCACCGAACGCAACGCCAACTACCGCCGCACCTTTGACCGGTTTCTGGCTTCCCGCCAGATCGAGCTGACCCCCAGCCTTGAGATCAGCGATACCTCCTTTATCATCAAGATGCTGGAGCGCTCCTCCGGCATTTCCCTGCTGCCGCGCTTCGCTGTGGCCGAGCCTGCGTCCAGAGGAGATCTGCGCATTCTGGAGGTGTCAGACTTCCGGCTGACCATGTACCGCCAGATGTTCTACCACAAGGATAAATGCTGCACCCGGGAAATGGACGCCTTCATCCAGCTGGCCTCCGGGCCGGATCTGCCTCTTTTATAATACAGAAAGCAGCAGACCCCCGGGCGGTGAACCGCCCGGGGGTCTGCTGTGCTGAGGAGATTTCAGGAATTTGCAAAGCATTGCGCAGACTGTGTGCAGGCACAGCCCCGCAGATGAGGATGATCAGGCAAAGAAGGAGATGACCAGTGCTACCAGGAAGCCCACACCGCCAACCAGAGTTTCCATGATGGTCCAGGTCTTGAGGGTGGTCTTTTCATCCATGCCCACCAGGCTCTTCACCAGCCAGAAGCCGGAGTCGTTGAAGTGAGAGCACACGGTGGAGCCGCCGGCGATGGCAGCGGTGACACAGGCCAGATACAGCGGGCTCAGCTCGCTGATGCCGGGCATTGCGGAGATGATACCGGCTGCCATGGTCATAGCCACGGTAGAGGAACCAACAGAGATGCGCACCAGAGCAGCCACGATGAATGCCACCAGAACCAGCGGCAGGCTTGCGTTTGCCACGGCGTTGCCGATGACATCGCCCAGACCGGAGTTCTGCAGCATGTAGCGCAGCACGCCGCCGCAGGCGGTGACCAGCAGGATCATGCCGGTGGGCTCAAGGGACTTGGTCATGATCTTTTCCAGCTGGGCATTGTTATAGCCGTGACGGGTGCCCAGCAGATACATGGCAGCGATGGTAGCCAGCAGCAGAGCCATGAAGGGCTCGCCGAGGAAGGCAAGAACGGGCTGGATGCCAGCCAGAGCGGGCACCACCTTTGCCACAGAGTTTGCGATGATGAGGACCAGCGGGATCAGGATGATGCCCACGATGGTGCCGAACTTGGGCAGCTTGCTCTCGTCGATGTCTGCCTGCTGTGCAACGTGCTCGGGCACCTCGATCATATACTTCTTGCCGCAGATGGAGCCCCAGATGGGACCGGCAGCGATCATGGCGAAGATGCCGCAGAAGATGCCGATGAGGATGACCCAGCCCAGATCAACGCCCAGCATGCTGGCCACCAGAACGGGGCCCGGCGTGGGAGGGATGAAGGCATGGCCGACAGCCAGACCGGCCAGCAGGGGGATGACATAGTACAGGACCGAGCGCTTGGTGCGCTTTGCCAGCGAGAAGGCCAGCGGGATCAGGATGATCAGACCGGCGTCAAAGAACACCGGCATGGCCACCACCAGACCCGTGATGCCCAGCGCCCATGCGGCTTTTTCGTCGCCGAACTTGCGCACCATGGTCACGGCCAGCGTCTGTGCGCCGCCGGATTCTTCCAGAATGGCGCCGAACATGGAGCCAAGGCCCACCAGAAGGGCGATGCCCTTTAAGGTGTTGCCGATGCCTTCGTTGACCGAGCCGATGATGTCAGACAGAGGCATACCGGCCATCAGGCCGATGCCCACCGCACCGATCAGGATGGAGATCATGGCGTGGACTTTGAACTTGATGATAAGGATGAGCAAAAGGATCAGGCCCGCCACTGCGGCGAACACGAGCCGCGCGGCGTCCGGGGTTGCAACAGCTGTCATAAACATATCCTCCATTTTTGATGTTATGTTTGCTTTGGGTCTTATTTCAGCGCCGTCCCCGCAGACGGACGCCGGATTCCGATGGATTTTTATAGACGAAGCAATATCCGCTTTTTTATTTTTGGGGTAACTTTCACCAGGCCGTTCAGCAAAACATCGCTGAGCAGTTGATTTTTGAGTTTGTGTCCAACCTCCGCAGGAGCGTTTTTACTCCATGTAGGCGCCCTTCATGGGGCTGACGGCGTGCTGAGAGTAGAGCTTCAGCAGGCCCTTGGTGTACTTGGGAGCCTTGGGCTTCCAGTTGGCACGGCGCTGGGCAAGGATGGCCTCCATCTCTTCGGGGGTCTTTTCCTCACCGTTCACGCCCACGATGGCAAGCTGACGGTTCGGCACATCGATGCGGATGAGGTCGCCCTCTTCCACCAGAGCGATGGGGCCGCCCACTGCAGCCTCCGGGCTGACATGGCCGATGACCGGGCCGCGGCTTGCGCCGGAGAAGCGGCCGTCGGTGATGAGCGCCACGCTGGAAGCCAGCTTCGGGTCGGCGCAGATGGCCTCGCCGGTGTAGAACATCTCGGGCATGCCGCTGCCGCGGGGGCCTTCGTAACGGATGAAGATGGCATCTCCGGGCTGGACCTGCTTGTTCAGAACGGCGCTGATGCACTCTTCCTCGCTGTCAAAGGGCTTTGCGCGCAGGGTGGCGTGGAACATGTTCTTGGGGCAGGCGGTGTGCTTGATGACACTGCCCTCCGGGGCCAGATTGCCCTTCAGGATAGCGATGCTGCCGTCGGTGCCCTTGGCGTTGTCAAAGCTGTGGATGATATCCTCGCGGGTGACTTTGATGCCCAGACCCTTGGTCTTTTCCTGCAGGATCTCGTCGCAGTGCTCGTAGAAGCCGTTCTTCTTCAGGTCTTCCAGGTTTTCGCCCAGCGTCTTGCCGGTGACAGTCATCACGTCCAGATGCAGCATGGACTTGATCTCTTCCATCACGCGGGGCACGCCGCCTGCATAGTAGAAGTACTGTGCGGGCCAGTCGCCGGAAGGACGGATGTTCAGCAGATAGTGTGCGCCGCGGTGCATCCGGTCAAAGGTGTCGGCGTCGATCTCAAAACCGAACTCGTGGGCGATGGCGGGCAGGTGCATGGTGGCATTGGTGGAGCCGGAGATGGCGGCGTGCACCATGATGGCGTTTTCAAAGCTCTTCATGGTAACGATGTCCTTGGCCTTGATGCCCTCGGCCACCAGCTTCATCACCTGAACGCCGGCGTCATAGGCGGCCTGCTTCAGCTCCGGGGCGGTGGCGGGCATCAGGGCGGTGCCGGGCAGCATCAGGCCCAGTGCCTCGGCCATGATCTGCATGGTGGAAGCGGTGCCCATGAAGGAGCAGGCACCGCAGCTGGGGCAGGCGTTGTGCTTGTAGTAGTCCAGCTGTTCGTTGGGGATGATGCCGGTCTTTTCCCATGCATCGAACTTGCCGATCTGTTCCAGCGTCAGCAGGTCGTTGATGGCGCAGGCGGGGTCATTGACCACGTACTTCTTGGGCAGGGTGTGGGCTTCCATCACGCCGCCGGTGACCACGATGGCGCTCATATCCTTCAGGCGGCCAATGCTCATCAGCATGGCGGGCATGGACTTGTCGCAGCTGGCGATGAACACGCCGCCGTCGTACACGGTGGCGTTGGCCTGAGCTTCCACCAGATTCACGATGGCGTCACGGTGGGGCAGCGAGTAGTTGATGCCGTCGTGGCCCTGTGCGATACCGTCGCACATATCGGTCGCAAAATAACGTGCAGCCTTGCCGCCGTGGGTGTTGACTGCCTGTACAGCCTCCTTCACGAACTGATCCAGATGGGCGCTGCCGGGGTGGCTGTCGCCAAAGGTGCTCTCCACCATGATCTGGGGCTTTGCAAGGTCGTCCACCTTCCAGCCCATGCCGATCTTCAGCGGATCGTTTTCCGGTGCCAGTTTACGCACTGCCTGAGAACGCAGTTCCATGATCATACCTCCAAAATACTCTTTTTCTGCTTTGCAAATCGTCCTTTTGACTGTCGGACATCTTACATGTTCATTTTAATCGACTCCCGCCTCGTTTGCAAGTTGTCGCAGTCAGAACCCACTTTATAACAATAACCAGCCCAGTTTTTCGTGCACATTGCTCCGAAATCTTGGATACATCACAGAATCTAACCAGTTTTTCGGCTTTTCTGTGTCATTCGTCTTAAAAAGTCATCAGACAACTTCAGGCATAAAAAGTCCCCGCACAGACCTTGCACTGTGCGGGGACGTAAAATGCGGCGGCGTCAGGTTTCCCATTCGCCGTCGTAAAGCTTTCGGATGCAGTTGCGGTTGAAGTTCAGGTGCATCACCATGGCAGACCGGGCGCCAATGGGGTCATGCCGGGCAATGGCTTCGGTGATCATGCGGTGGGTCAGGATGGTCTCCTCCGTCAGCTTTTTGTGGGTGACGTTCACGAACATCATGACCGCCGTATCGATAATGGGGATCAGCTGCTCCACCACCATGTTCTTGCTGCTCTCTGCGATGCAGGTATGGAATGCGATGTCGTCCTCAATGTACAGATCACCGCTGTGGATCTTGTTCTCCACCCGGTCGCACAGGCGCTGGATGCGCTCGATATCCTCGTCGGAGGCGTTCAGCGCTGCCATCTCGGCTATACCCGGCTCCAGCAGCAGGCGCACGTTCACCAGATCCAGCGCCAGCGCGTTCTTGTCCTGCACGCTGCGCAGGTTCAGCGGGTCCGAAAGGCCCTTGGCGGTCGTGACCACATAGGTGCCGGAGCCCCGCCGCACCTCCACGATGCCCTTGCTGGACAGCAGCTTCACCGCTTCGCGCACGGTGCTGCGGCCCACGCCGAACTTTTCGCCCAGTTCAAATTCATTGGGCAGCTTGGTGCCCGGTTCCAGCGGCGTGTCCAGAATATAATGGTAGATCTCATCCTCCACCTGCTCGGCCAGAAGCTTGTTTTTCAGATGGGAAAATTCGCTCATGGGTGCTCCCTCCCCTTTTTTGAGCTTATTATAAGGCAGCCGTGCAGGCAAAAGCAAGGGCCGTCCGCTTTTTTGTTCCTGCGCAGCAGACCCGGCAGACAGAAACACCACTGCCCCCGCCCGCCGGGGGATAGGAGAAGTCCGGCAGACGAGGGCAGCAGTGCTGTATCAGGATAGAGAGATCGCTTAGTTTTTGCCCTTGGGCAGCAGACCGGCGCGTTCCAGAGCCGGACGCAGGGCAAGGTACAGGATCACCACGCACACAGTGGAAGCCACACTGTTCACAAAGGTGATACCGCCTGCGATTTTGGTCAGCGCCTGTGCCACAGTGTATTCCTGACCAAAGATGTACACATTGCGGAAGTAGCCAAGGAAGGGGTCGGTCAGCACGTTCAGGAACAGGCCGGAACCGGCAGAGACGATCACCTTGACGAGATAGCCGGAGCTGTGCCTGTCCAGCTCGCGCAGCTTGAAGACCTTGTGCGCCACAGCACCGCAGGTGATGCCGATGATGAACTTCAGTACAAAGGTGGTGATGGCGTAGCCCGGGTCACCGGCCAGGATATCGGCCAGCGCCAGACCAATGGCACCGGCCAGACCGCCGGATACACCGTCCAGCAGCAGAGCGGTCAGGGCGGTGAAGGTGTTGCCCAGATGGAACGACGAACCGCCGTAGAACGGCACACGGAAGAACAGATAGGCCACAAGGCTCAAAGCGGCCATGACGCCGGTGAGGGCCAGCTCCTTGGTGGTGAAGGTGCGCTTGTACAGCACACTGCCAATGACGATGGCGATAACAACGACTGCCAGCAGCAGCCACATTGCAGTAGTAGACATGATTTACTTTCCCTCCAATTTTCCGTTCCCGCGGAGCCAAAGACCTAAAACCTACATGGAAATCAACTTTTGCCGTTTAACCCAGAGCGAAAGCCTTCACCCCTTAGGGACAGATTTCCCCGTAAAACCTACAATCCTACTTGACATTTGGGTGTCCAGCGGGTATGCTCCTATTATACGCAGAACTGACACCATGAAAATACCCAGAATAAAGTTTTTTAATGGGGTCAGTTTGATGCAATACTCAGACAGGAGGGATAATTTATGGTCCATCTGACCACGGCGCTGGATGCTTCTTCTGGCGTGCCGCTGTACGAACAGCTGTACCGCAGCCTTGCCGGAGAGATGCGAAGCGGCACCCTTGCGGCGGGCACCCGGATGCCCGGCAAGCGGCGGCTGGCGGCAGAGCTGTCCGTCTCGGTGAATACGGTGGATGCCGCCTATCAGATGCTGGCGGCGGAAGGGTATCTGGAATCGCGGGAGCGCAGCGGCTTTTATGTACAGGAATATCTGGCCCTGCCGTCCCGGCCTGCCGGCGGGCCGGAACAGCCCGCACCGCCAAAACCGGAACTGCCTGTGCTGCCGGTGCGGTACGACCTTTCCACCCGCGGGGTAGACCCGGAGCTGTTCCCGTTCCGCACATGGGCGCGGCTGCAAAAGGAGCTGCTCTATTCCTCGCCCCAGCTGCTCACCCACGGCGATGCGCAGGGCGACCCGGCCCTGCGGCAGGCGCTGGCGGAATATCTCTCTGAATACCGCGGTGTGCAGTGCGGGCCGCATCAGATCGTGGTGGGCGCGGGATTGGAATATCTGCTGGGCCTGCTGGCACCGCTGCTGCCCGGCCCTGCAGCGGTGGAAACGCCGGGCTACCCCCGTGCTTTGCAGGTGCTGCAGAACAACGGTGTGCACTGCTGCTGCCTGCCGGTGGACGAGGACGGCCTTTCGGTGGAAGCACTGAACCGGTCGGATGCAGCGGTGTGCTACGTCACGCCCAGCCACCAGTTCCCCACAGGCGTTACCATGCCTGCGGGCCGCAGGGCCGAGCTTCTGCACTGGGCAGCCCGCAGGCCGGGCGGGCGGTATATTATAGAAGATGATTACGATTCGGAGTTCCGTTTTGATACCCGGCCTCTGCCCAGCCTGCAGGGCATGGCGGGTGCAGACGGCCCGGTGGTGTACCTCTCCACCTGCTCCCGCAGTCTGGCTCCCAGCATCCGTATCGCCTATATGGTGCTGCCGGAGCATCTTCTGCCTGCATGGCGGAAAAAATACCGCCTTTACTCCGGCACGGTGAGCCGGTTCGAGCAGCAGACGCTGGCCCGCTTTATCACCGAGGGCTACTTCACCCGGCATCTGGCCCGGGAACGTGTGGCCTACAAGGCCCGGCGGGACGCACTGGCGGCAGCATTGAACACTGCCTTTGCTCCCGGTGAGCTGACCCTTGCGGGCCTGCACACCGGCCTGAACCTGCTGGCAAAGCTCAAAGACCCGCCGCCGGATGCTGCGCTGCGCTGCGCGGCGGAAGCCGAAGGCGTGCAGCTGAGCCTGCTGAGCGATTACGACCTGACCGGAGAAGCACCCTCAGCGGCGGGCACGCTGGTGCTGGGTTATGGCTCGCTGAAGGACGAGGCCTGCGCCTCGGTGGGCGAAACATTGAAAAAGGTCTGCATGGCAGCGCGGGAAGCATCCGTGACCGTGTAAGTGCCGCTGGCGGCATTCCACTGGCCGGGCAGGGCCTGCGCCGCCACAGCGGCGCTGTTGTTGGCAAGAAATTCCAGTGTGCGTTCCAAAGCGTCATAGTCCAGCGCGGTCAGGTCGGTGAGCAGGGCCGAACTGCTGGCACGCAGTGCATCCGGCAGGGTGGCGGGCAGCAGGTCCAGATCCTGCCGGAGAAACGCATCCCACACGGCAGCGCGGGCCGCTGCGGTGCGTACTGGTGAAAAGGCTTCGTCGGCCTGCAGCTGGCACAGGAATTCGTGCGCGTCCCCGGCGGAAATGCCCTGCACGGCCCGGCTGCGGCCATAGCGGGCAAGCTCTTCCTCGGTCAGTGCGCCGGTAAAGCCTACCCGCACCGGCCCGTACCGGCTGGCAATGCGCTCCAGCACATCGGGAGAAAAGGCCAGATACCTTGTGCCCTCCGGCAGGGCCAGCACCTGTGCCAGCGCTTCGCGGCAGCGGGCCGGGCCAGCGGCGGCATAGCAGCGGGCAAGGGACGTTTCTTCTTCTGCAAAAGGCACGGTGAGCACGGCAGGCACGCTGAGCAGATGCACGCAGTTCTGGCTGGCGTTCAGGTAGGCCAGCACAAAGCCGGGCTGTTCGCCGGAGACGCACAGCAGCACAGTGAGCTGGTCGGTGGTCTTGGGCAGCTGGATGGGCACACCGCTCTCGCTGCGGGCAGCCTGCCGCAGCTGGGTGCGCAGCTGCTGACGGGACAGCAGCACCGTGCCGCCCACCAGCGGCACCAGCACCAGCAGCGAAGCAAACAGTGCTGCCCAAAAGGGCTTCCAACCTCCACTGCGCATGGGATACACCGCCTTTCCTTTGCATAAAGCTTTGGCCTGCAGGCAAGACTTTATGCAGAAAAGGAGGCGTTTGCAGATGAAAAACAAAAAAGAGACAGCACCGACCACAGAGAAAGAACGGGAGAACTTCTGGCTGGAGATCGGCCCCGCCAGCGCCTATTACGGCACAGATTCTTACGAGACCGCGAAAGAAAACGGCGATGCAAGCCCGGATGGCAAAGCCCGGGGGTTTGAAGGCGCGGAGCCGAAAGAAAGGTAAAATAAATTTATGGCGGCGCTATGATGAGGGAGGATAAAAGTAATACCAAAACAAAATTCATCTGTCTGCATAACAGATGAAAAAGCAGCATATGATATACAAAATGTCTTGCGCACAAGGACAGAATATGGTATAGTCTTTCTATCGCGCACAACTGTGCGCCGGAAGAACTGAAAAAGACGTGCACGGCGGGGAAAGACCGTGCACTCTGGAGAAGCCCGCTTGTAAAGTGGGTGCCGAAGGTGTAAGGCCGCAGGGAAAGCGGCTGTATCTCTCAGGCAAAAGGACAGAGCCATCGTCTTTGCGCAATGGGGCGCAGCCGGGAATGCGGCGCACCCCGGCTGCGGAAAATGAGAGCGCTCCGAATTTTGCGGGCAGAGCCTTTGGTGGGTTCTGTCCGCTTTTGTTTTGTGTATAGGGGGAAAGAGAGAATGGTCGAGATGATCACGCAGGTGAACAATGCCATCAATGGCGTGGTGTGGGGGCCGTTTGGTCTGGCACTGCTGTTCTGCACCGGCTTCTGGATGAGCGCCCGCACGGGCTTTTTCCAGTTCCGCAAAATGGGCTACTGGCTCCGGCACACCATCGGCGCGATCTTCACCAACAAGGACATCACCGCGCACACCAGCAAGGAGGATATGGCCATCAGCCAGTTCCAGAGCATGTGCACGGCGCTGGCGGGCACCATCGGCACCGGCAACATCGTGGGTGTGGCAACGGCCATCGTCTCCGGCGGCCCGGGTGCCATCTTCTGGATGTGGGTCATGGCATTGCTTGGCATGATGACCAGCTTTTCCGAGAATGTGCTGGGCGTCTACTTCCGCCGCAAAAACGAAAAGGGCGAGTGGTCGGGCGGTGCCATGTACTACCTCACCGATGGTCTGGGCGCGAAAAAGGGCTGCCGGCAGATCGGCAGAGTGCTGGCGGTGCTGTTTGCCTGCTTCTGCATCCTTGCATCCTTTGGCATCGGCAACATGAGCCAGATCAATTCCATTGCCGGTAATATGAACGCCGCCTTCGGCGTGCCGACCCTCGTCACCGGCCTGTGCCTGATGGTGGTCACGGCCCTCATCGTCATTGGCGGACTGAAGCGGGTGGCCGCTGTCACCGAGAAACTGGTGCCGCTGATGGCGCTGTTTTACATTGCAGGCGCACTTGTGATCGTGGTGCTCCATGCAGGCAATATCCCGGCAGCATTTGCCGCCATCTTCAGGGGTGCCTTCAACCTGAACGCCGCAGGCGGCGGTGCGCTGGGCTACGGCATCAGCCAGACCATCACATGGGGCTTCAAGCGCGGTGCCTTCTCCAACGAAGCCGGTCTCGGCTCTGCCGTCATGGTCAACTCGGCCTCCAACGTCAAGGAGCCGGTGCATCAGGGCATGTGGGGCGTGTTTGAGGTGTTTGCGGATACCATCGTGGTCTGCACGCTCACCGCGCTGGTCATTCTGACCACCGGCGTTGTGGATTTGCAGAGCGGTGCGGTGCTGGTCGGCGTGCAGGACAACGCGCTGGTGGGTCAGGCATTCACCGCAGCCTTTGGCAGCTTCGGCCCCAAGTTCATTGCCATCTCCATCCTGCTGTTCGCCTACTCCACCACGCTGGGCTGGAGCCACTACGGCACCAAGGCTGTGGAGTACCTGTTCGGCGCCACCGGAAGCCGCATCTACAAGGTGGTGTTCGTGTGCATGACTGTGGTGGGCGCTACCATGAAGCTGGGTCTTGCGTGGGACCTCTCCGATACCTTCAACGGCCTGATGATGATCCCGAACCTCATCGGTGTGCTGGCCCTGTCCGGCACCGTGGTGGCCATTACCAGAAACTACTTTGACCGCAGGGTGAAAGGCAAGGACATCGAGCCCATGTGGTCGGCCTTCCCGGAATACCAGAAACAGGAAGAAGCGGAAGCCGCTGCAGAGGAAGCAGAGCTGGAAAAGGCCGCGAACAAATAAAAAAAGAGACGCAGGGGCCGTCCGCAAATCGTGGACGGCCCCTGCGTTTTAGCATCATTCTTTTTCCAGCAGCAGGAACCGGAACGAGATCTCAGTCTCCAGCTCCGGCAGGGCGGCAAGACGTTCTGCACCGCCGCGGGGCGTTTTCCAGTAGTAAGGCGTCATGGCGAACAGGGCTTCCAGCTGGTCCTGCGGCACCGTGATGCGGCCCGACACCTCCCGCTCTCCAATGGCCCGGAAGCCTGCGTAGGCGATCTGCTGCACCGGGTTTTTATAGGGCTTTTCGTAGAGCACCGCTTTCATCTGATAGAGATGCTCCGCACCGGGCACCACGTAGATCATCCGCCCGCCCGGGCGCAGCACCCGCAGAAATTCCTCCTGCGCAAAGGGCGAAAAGCAGTTCAGCAGCAGGTCGGCCCAGCCGGTGCGCACCGGCTGGCTGAAGCTGGACGCCACCGCATACTGTGCCGTGGGCAGGGCCTTTGCGGCCAGACGCACCGCAGGCTTTGCGATATCAAAGCCCGCCAGCTGCACCCGGCTGCCCTTTTCGGCAAAGGCCTGTGCGATGCACCGGTCGTACCAGCCCTCGCCGCAGCCCGCATCCAGCAGGTGCAGCGGCGCATCCGGTGCGGCAGGCAGGCCGTATTCCAGACACAGCTCTCCCAGCGCCCTGCCGAAGATGCCGTAGTATCCGGCATTCAGAAACGCGCGGCGGGCCGCCACCATCTCTTTGCTGTCGCCGGGGGCCTTGGTGCGCATGCTCTGCACCGGCAGCAGATGCCAGTAGCCCTCCTTTGCACGGTCGAAGCAGTGGCCCTTTGTGCATTTCAGGGTGCTGTCGCCGGTCAGTTTCTCCCCGCACAGCGGGCACTGCCATGGGGCAAACGGTTCATTTTTGCTCATACTTCGTCGCTGTGGTCCTCAATGGGGGCAGTTGCGCCGCCGTGGGCATTCATATATTCCTCAAAGTTGGTGAACTTCTGCTGCGGCGGCCGGCGGCTGATGAGCACCAGACCCGGGTCTTCGTCCCGTACAGCGGCACGGCTGCGGCGGCCGGACTCCGTTTTGGGTGCGCGAGCCGCTGCGGGCTGGGCGCTGCGGGGGGCGTTCTGACGGCTGCGGGGGCCGTTGTTTGCGCTGCGGCCCTGCTCCGCGTTCTGGTTCTGGGCGGCAGGCTGACCGTTCTGGCGTGCCGGGCGTTCATTGCGGCGGCCGCGCGGGCCCTGACTGCCGCCGGACTGCTGTGCAGGCTGCGCGGCGGTGCGGATGGCCGGGGCGGCAGGTGCAGCCGGGGCCTTCTTGGCCGGACGCAGCGGCGTGGCCTCCGGCGCACTGACAAAGTGCGGGTCAAACTTGGGCTGTGCATTGCTGCCGCGGGCAGGAGCATTCTGTTCCCGGCGCGGGCGGCTGCCAGTATTGGAACGGCGGTCGCTGCTGCGTCCGCCGGAAGTGCGCTTGGTATCATCCATGAGTGGTTCCTCTTTTTCGATTTTTACAGGCTTTGCTTCGCTCTTTGCGGGCTTTGCCTGTTTTGCGGCCTGCTTTTCTACCGGTTCGGCGGCAGCGGCCTTGGGCTTTTTGCCGCGCACGGGCGGCTCCGGGCGCACCGGCGCGGGCACGCCGTCCCATGGGTGGCCGCTCACCACAGGGATCTTGCGGCGGTTCAGCTTTTCGATGCCCGCCAGATACTCCTGCTCCTCGGGTGCGCAGAAGCTGACCGCCGTACCGTCGGCACCGGCACGGGCCGTGCGGCCGATGCGGTGCACATAGGTCTCCGGCACCTCGGGCAGGTCGTAGTTGAACACGTGGGACAGCTCGCTGATGTCGATGCCGCGGGCGGCGATATCGGTGGCAACCAGCACCTTGGTCTTGCCGGCCTTGAAGTTTTCCAGTGCGGTGACGCGGGCAGTCTGGCTCTTGTTGCCATGGATCGCCGCAGCCGGGATGCCCTGCTTGGTGAGATCTTTTGCGATCTTATCCGCGCCGTGCTTGGTGCGGCTGAACACCAGCGCATTCACCACCGGGGGCTGCAGGTTCTTGATGAGCCAGGGCAGCAGGAATTTCTTGTTGCCCTTTTCCACATGATACAGGCTCTGCTGGATGCGGTCCACGGTGCTGGACACCGGGTCCACCTTGACAAAGGCGGGCTTGCGCAGGATGCCGGCCGCCAGCTGCTCGATCTCGGCGGGCATGGTGGCGCTGAACATCAGGTTCTGGCGCTCCCCGGGCAGCTTTGCGATCACCTTTTTCACGTCGTGCACAAAGCCCATATCCAGCATCCGGTCGGCTTCGTCCAGCACAAAGATCTCAAGGTCCGACAGGTCGATGAAGCCCTGCCCGATCAGGTCGTTGAGCCGTCCCGGGCAGGCAATGAGGATGTCTACCCCCTTTTTGAGCGCTTCCACCTGCGGTGCCTGCCCCACGCCGCCAAAAATGACGGTGCTGCGCAGCTTGAGATACTTGCCGTAGGCGTCAAAGCTCTCGCCGATCTGCAGGGCAAGCTCACGGGTGGGGGTCAGGATCAGGGCGCGGATGGCCCCCTTTCTGCGGGGCGCATTGGCCGTGAGCCGGTCCAGCATGGGCAGCGCAAAAGCAGCCGTCTTGCCGGTACCGGTCTGGGCGCAGCCCATCAGATCCCGGCCGGACAGCACCGGCGGGATCGCCGCCGCCTGAATGGGCGACGGGGTCTCATAGCCTGCTTCCTGCACAGCGCGCAGGAGCGGGGCGGACAGATTCAATTCTTTAAAAGTCATGGTTCTCCTAATTATTTCTCATGTGATTCGTTCGGCACACAAACCCTCTCAGGCTCGCGTTCGCTCGCCAGCTCCCCCGAAGGGGGAGCTTTTACAAGAAGGATCCCTTTTGTGCACATCCCGAAGAGCTCCCCTTTGGAGGAGCTGGCAAAACCGTCAGGTTTTGACTGAGAGGCTTATTCCGTAATTTTCCGGCACTCCACGTAGTACCGCTTTTCCTCGGCGTGGCCCATACTGAAGGTCTTGCGGGGCAGCACGCCGCCCATCACAACGCCCTTGAACAGGTCGCTCTTGGCAAACGGCGGCATCAGAAAGGCCACAGCGCCCTTTTTGCACAGGGCGCGGACGGCAGGCTCGTCGTGGACGTAATCCACCCGTGCCTCCGTGTGGCGTTCCATATAGTCCGCAATAAAATCGTCGATGGTGCCCACGGTCAGCGGCTCGGTGGGGTTCTCGAAGCTGAGCACGTTGGACATGTGCGGCCCTGCCAGCGTGAAGGGCTGCTGCTTGCTGCCGCCGAAGCAGCAGCCGGCCATATTAGAGTCGCTCCACGTGATCAGGCTCAGCAACACCGTGGCGCAGTCCACATTGAACAGCACCCGGTGGATGGGCTCGATCTCGATGGCGGGCGAGTGCACATTGCACACCTCGGCCAGACACCAGCGGGCGGGATGCACCGCTGCCTGCTCCGGCGTCAGGGTCTTTTTCAGCTCCTCCCAGCAGGCCTTTGCGGTGGCCAGCGAATGGTTGCCGTCGCCCACGGCCAGCGTCAGCGGGTCGCGGCGGGTGGCATCCGGATACTTTTTGTCAAACTCTTCCTGACTGCCCAGCACGGCCAGTGCATCCTCGATCTGCACGATAAGGGCAGGGTCTTCCACGGCCCAGCCCGCAATGTGGCCGCCGTCCAGCATCAGTTCGCCCTCGTATACCTTGGGCAGCTCCTGCTTGTGCGCCGCCACCGGCTCGATGAGGGTGCAGCCCGGGTCATCGGCCAGCATCATGATGTGAGGCGTTTCCAGACTGGCACCGGTGCGCACCTTCATGCGGGGCGGGATGCGGCTTTCCACGGTGCTCTCGCTGGGGCGCACCGTGCATTTCTCGCCCCGGCGGTAGCTGTAGGCTTCCAGATCCACCATGCCCACAAGACCCTGCCGCACCTTGCCGCTCTGCTCGGTGCGCTCTACATAGATAAAGCCGTCCACCGCGCGGGTGAGCACATTCTGTGCGTAATCGTCCATGGCGGCGTGGATCTTTTCAATGCGGGCGTCCGCATCGCCGTCCTCCAGATAGACCTCCGGCAGGATCAGATTCAGGGTGCTGGGACTGCCTGCTGCAGCAGCCTCGGCCTTCTGCCAGTAATCCCGGTCACTGGTGAACTGGTCGCAGGCGATGCAGCCCCACTTTTCCAGCGGGATCTGTGCCGAAGGCAGAAGGATATGGGCCGGTGCAAAGCAGGATTTGGTATTCATAGCAGATTCCTCCCTCTTATAAAACCAGAGACGTTACTGGAAAATGTCGGCGCTGTGCAGCACCAGATGCTGCACGCCCTGTCCGGCGGCAGACTGCTCCAGTGCGGTGCGGCTGTCGGCGTCCATCGCCTTGTCTGCCGTCACCAGCAGGTTGTCCATGCCCAGCGTCACAGCGGGCACATCCAGCGACACGCTGTTGGTATTGCACTGATCCAGCGTGTAGCTGAACCACAGGGTCATGCTGCCCGCAAAGCGGCTCTGCAGGGCGGCGATATCCGCCTTGAGCTGATCCGCGCGGGAAACGCCGCTGGTCTCGCCGTAGTCCTGTTTGCGGCTGAGCTTCGGGAACTGGACATTGGTCAGGACTACCTGCTCAAAGCCCATGCCCTGCACCTCGGCTACCAGATCGCCTACATATTCCACTGCCGCAGCGGAGTAGGGATTCAGCCATGCATTGCCGTCCTTCTGGGCGTCCAGCCACAGGCCGTCGCCGTAGTGGATGGCCATGCTGCGGTCGGTGCGGGAGGAGATGGGGTCCTTGAAGGCTGCAAGCTGGGCCACAGGGATCACGCCCTCTTCCCGGAAGATGGCCGCGATGCGGGCCGGGTCCACGGTGGTGTCGGCAATGCTCTGGGCGGCAGCCGGCACCTGCGAAGCGTAGCAGATGCTGCCATCCGGTGTTTTCAGGGTCACAAGGCCGTAGTCTGCCCCCTGTGCCTTGAGCTGCTGTGCCGCCGCACGGATGGATGCGTCATCGGCAAGGGCGCTTACGTCCACCGCAGCCCAGCTGCCGCCGGTGACGGCTCTGCCGTCCAGTCCCTTGGGCTGTTCCGGCTCCGGCTGGGACGAGGCCGCTTCCTCTGCCGCCGCAGATGCAGCCGCTTCGGAGGAAGCCGCTGCGCGGGATGCAGATTCCGCTTCCAGATCCCGGTTCTTCACCACGGTGTACCATGTGTGCGTGGCCCAGTCCAGCACATGGGGTGCCGCCAGCCATGCCGCGCCCAGCACCACCAGCACCAGCACCAGGATGCCGACGCCGCGCTTGATGCGGGCGCCCCGGCTGTAGAAGCTGCGGTGGTAGCGCTTGACCTTCTGCCGTTTATACTTTGCCATTGTCGATCCTCCTCCCTGCAAAAATCACAGGATCACAGAATGTCCGGTAAAACCATAGATCGCCAGTGCCAGCACACCGATGTACACCAGCGTGATGGGCAGGCCGCGGAAGGCTTCCGGGATGGCCTTGCTGCGCAGGCGGTGGCGGGCTTCCGTTACCAGCAGCACTGCCAGCACATAGCCAAGGCCGCTGCCCAGACCAAACCCGAGGGACTGGCCCAGCGTAAAGCTCTGGGTGCGCTCCACCAGCACGGTGCCCAGCACACAGCTGTTCAGGCCCGCCAGCGGCACGATGCGCAGCAGTGCACTGCGGTGCGGCAGGCCCTTTGCCAGCCACAGCACCGCGTGTTCCAGCAGGCACACCACGGCGATGCTGGCAATATAGACCAGCGGGCGCAGCTGGACACGGTTTGCCAGCGGCGCGATCCGGCTGCCGGCATACCATGCAAAGGGCGTTACCAGGATCTGGGTGATGCACAGCTGCATACCGAACAGCCAGCTGCTGGTGCGGTCATCGCCCACCAGCTGCACCAGACGGGACACGCCCAGCGCACGGGTAAAGACGGCGTTCTGTGCGAACACCGCCAGCAGTGCATAGTTGAAGAACACTGCACTGGTCGTAACAACATCTTTCATCCTTCGCGGTCCGCCTCCTTCTGGGAATGCACATCCACAAGGTTGCCCGCCTCTTTGGTGAGATATGCCCTGCGCTTTGCGGCCAGCGCACGCCATACCGCGCAAAGCACGCCCAGCACGATAAAGCCGCCCGCCGGCATCCCGGCCATGGGCAGCACCGGGCGGCTGACTGCCACGCCGAACAGGGTGCCTGCGGCCAGCCATTCACGGATGCAGCCCAGCAGCACCAGCAGCAAAGCATAGCCCACGGTGATGCGCAGGCCCTTGGAAACAGCCTTACGCACCGTCTCCTGTACGCGGCCGAAACGGTAGGTCAGCAGCGGCTCCACCGTGAGCATGGGCAGATAGATGCCAAGACTCAGCAGGCCGGTGCCGAACAGCATGTTCAGGATGGGGTACACCGCCAGATACACCACAGCGGTGCTGAAGCCGTACACCAGTGCACGGGGCAGCAGCTTTTTCTGCAGCGTTTCCGGAGCAGGGTCCTCGTCGTACAGGGGCACAAGGCGGCTCAACAGGCAGGCCAGCACGCGGGAGGGCACCAGCAGCAGCGCCACCGCCGCCGCCAGCATCACCGCATTCTGGCCGCTGGTGGCAAGCACCACCAGCGGGGCCAGACCCATGCCCTGCATGACCACCGGGTTATTCAGGAACACCCGGTCATGGTGGGCAAATTTGCCGGGGTCTTTTACGATCAGTTCAGCCGTTGCGCGTCTCATTGTGCTGCCCCCTTTCCGGCATCTGCCTGCAGATGGGTCAGG
>ENA-UERX01001070-UERX01001070.1-human-gut-metagenome-genome-assembly--contig:-NODE-1070-length-18126-cov-12.901213_pt1 | contig 18126 bp, 16 predicted proteins | sample MGYA00242992_ERZ507993 | MGnify/ENA primary metagenome ERZ507993 (study PRJEB26167, sample SAMN06115487) | human gut metagenome | host: Homo sapiens | place: China:Chongqing | collected 2015-04-10... | reverse complement strand
GATGATAAGTTTATCACCACCGACTATTTGCAACAGTGCCTCGGATTTTTGCGCGGTAGGTGTGTTTGACCCTTTCAATTGTCGCAAGAGTTGAATTCCAGTAGCGTTCAGCGTCAGAACGATAAAGATCAGCGATAGCCTCTATGGTTTTGGGGGAACAGGTTGCACTGCGATGCACACGGCCTGCCTGACCAAAGACATAGACAAGAATGGACTGGCTACCAGACCGGCCGAACAGGGAGTTGCAAAGCCGCTTCGCTGCGAGCGGTGTCAGATCGGGGACGTCTTCCTGAGCGTTCTCGGGAACAACGAATTCCAGAATGAAGCGAAGCATCTCCGATGTCTTGAAACGCTTTACCGCCGCAGACAAACGGGCGGCACGCAGGGCAGTGTCCCAGTGGTCGCTGCTGAAATTGCGGAGCTCCGCGAGGTAATCCTCTTCCAGGCTTTCATCAGAATAATAAATGCTTTCGTAAAAGCGCTCTGCGGGTGATTGCGTCTTTTCCATTGGAGAAACCATTTTGCGTAATGTATGCATACGGTAGCATGTAGTGAAATTAAAACAAGGTAAAGACAAAGAACCGCATTCAGGCGTTTCCCGGAGTAAGCAGATGGGCTGACAATTCGGCTGCGGTAATATCAAACTCAAGGTGTTTGATGAGCTCTGTTAATTGAGCGTTAAATGCCTCCCGCTCCAGTCCGGATTGGATGAGAAAGATCAGGGCCTTTTTCAGAACGGGCGGAGTACTCGCAATGTCGAGGAGAATGTTGCCCTCAATAACATGATCGCAATTTTCAAAAAGGTGGGCGTAACTCATTACGTGTATTCCATTTATCATTTTCAAATCGTGATAAAAATTAGATTACCAGAACGTCGGAAGCAAAAAAAAGCATTAAGCAGAAATGTATGGTATCCATCCTTCCTCCAGCTACCCTTGCGCCCTGATAATTTTATCCTGGGGGAGGGGGCATTGATCATTACATACCCGATCAGAAAAGCCGGGAACCAGAATGTCACCCGGATATCGAAGATGCAACGATTCAATATTAGTGTATTTAGCGTCTCCTGGCGGCAAAGTCGGTCGGCCGGAACTGGTAAACTGTATTCCACCTCGCCCGGGCTGGCAGGCGACTGACGTCTTGTCGGTTCATAGCCGGTGGTCGCGTCTGACAATACAGGCCCCTACAGTGTAAGGATTGTGATGGACGATAAAGAGCAGTTTACGAGTCTCGTGGCAAAGCATGCCTCCAGACTCACCGAAGAGCAGCTGGCCGGGTATGATGACTGTTCCCAGTATGGTGAATGCGTCTCGCCTTCATACGAAGTATTCCGGGGGTATCGTACCCGCCACACCCTGGATGAATTTCTGGAGCTGGCCATATCGCTGAATGCCATCCACCCGGATGAATATTTAACGGATATGCTGCTGAAGCCTCATGAGGTGATCGGTGCTCTGGCCGATGAAGGCGACCAGTTGAACAACGCCACCCCGGTTTATATCTTCCCGGATACCGGCGTCTATGCAGCGGCCGTCAGTGAAACCCGTGTGCTCGATGCCTGGCTTTGTTGGCCATGCTACCCGGCGAACTGGTAATGCGTCCGTTGGAATTGCACCGGCAGGATACGAATTTAACCGACCCCGTGGCGGGAGGGTTATCACAATTGCATGTCCTCATCCCTAAAGTCCCCTGCCAGACCCATACGTGCTGTCAGGCTTCGCCTGATTTGAGATCAGTGCAAATACTTCAGCCGATAACTTTTTGTTTTCTTTTTATTTTCTCCCTGTTTCCTCAAAATTCGCGTGCGGCCTGGTCAGGGCACGATTGTCACATAGGGTGTATTGAAGCGGGCAGGATGGTCGGGTGGGCACGGCCTGGGTTTGAGTCGGACACTATGTGGGATGAGGACATGCAAAATATTCGCTTTATCTGTGAAAACTGTTGTCTACGGGCAGTCACCAGTTCAAGTTACACCATCCACGTTAGCTTTTAATAAGAGTGGTTACGATGTTCAGTACTGAGAAAAAATCAGAGCATTTAGGTCAGATCATAGTGATTGATCCCGCGCTTCTTGGGCAGGGTATAGAGGTTGGCCCGGTCGTAGTGTTTGATTTGGGGCACGCCAGCAAAGGGGTTGCGGACTTGATGCGCGATGCTGAAAAGCTTGATGGTTTATCCCCAACGACAATAGCAAACAGACTTTCACGATGACCGAACAAGGTCGATTCGGGCAAGGCGGCGGAGGGGCACATCTCCCAATGATAATGAGGTTATGCAACCTGTTAGTCACCGGCTTGCCTGATGTTATGATTGACATCTCTTTTGACCGGTCTGTAGTTGAGCATTAATTCGTGAGGAATACGGTATCAGCGGATAAAAGTAGCATGTTTGCTATCGCCTCCAGCTGTGAAAACCCTCGGTGGGTGCAAGAAGTTGAGAGCCGTGGGGGGATGACCCGTAAGGAATGGGCTGACTTTGTGGATCGAAATTTTAACCCTCCTAAATAGAGTAAATTCCGATTGGCATTGTTGCAGGAATTATGGTGCCGCAGCTTATTGGGTGTTTGTCAATTGCCGGGAAGTATTCGCTGGCATATCACTTAAACGGGAGTAGTAAGTGAGAGAACCTCGTCCACGCCATACATTACAGGTAGTCTGTGTCCCGTCTCTGAATATACAGGATCTGGGGCTAACCAGTTTTCATAGCTGGCTCTTATCAAAAGGCTATGACACGACCAATGCCAGGAACAACCGTACTTGCTGGGCAAGGGAAGGTGGCTGGCACCTGAAGCGATGCAGACATCTGGCAACGGGCGAAGATCATTTCTGGTTTATCGCATTCAACGGTACCGGCGGCGACATTTTTCCTGTGAAAACCCAGCAGGACTACCGTGCTGCCTACCGCAAGCTTGAAGCGTATGGATATGCACCGGCCGTTATTGAACAATTGAACACAGGCGTTGCCTATAATCTTGCTTATTCACGGACACCTGTGGGATGCAAATAAAGGTTCATCCGTATAAATAAAGTATCATCCGTATAAATAAAGTTTCATTCTGAGCCTGCATCCGCTATGTTGAGGTCATCGACACAGCGGGGGCAGGCTTTCTCATGTCTGGAACATTCAAGGGGCTGACCCAGGCCCAGATCGATAGAAGGCTCAAGGACGGGCGTGGTCAAGGCCAGGGATCAGACTACAAGCCGTTCATCTACACAAGGGACGTGTCCTCGCTGGGTCGCTCCCACCGCCTGCCTGGCAGCAAGACCCGGCGTTTACACCATCTTCTATCCGATCTTGAACTGGCCATCTTCCTGACCTTGGATCGGTCTCCCCATGTCACCGATATCCGTGAACAGTTTCCGATGCGGGTCGAAGATACGGTGCGCATCGCCGAGGAGCTTGGCCTGCCCCACGGTTGTTACAAGGGTACCCCGCAGGTACTGACCAGCGACTTTCTGGTGGATTTCGAAGATCCTCAGCGCCCGAGCATCGCGATTCAGGCCAAGTACAGTACCGACCTGCAGAAGCCTGAAGTTATCGAGAGGCTTGAGCTTGAAAGGCGCTACTGGCAGGAAAAAGGTATTCCCTGGGTCATCGTTACGGAGCGCGAGGTATCCAAGGTGGCATTTGCCAATATCCAATGGCTCTATCCTGCCCATGCTGAAGGCGACATCGCTCAGGACGATCTCGCCCATTACCAGCAGCTGTTTCTGCTCGAGTTTCAGCGTCACCCAGACCGGAAGCTGACCGCTATTGCCCAAGGACTGGATACCTCCGGCCAGCTGGAGGCCGGTCAGGCGCTCTATTGGCTACGCCAGTTGCTGGCCCGGCACTGTTTCCTTTTCGATCTTGACACTCCTTACCGGGAGCTGAAGCCGAAAGACCTGGTTGCCAACTCTCATCAAATGCATCAGGAGCTGAGCAGTGTTGCCCGTTAATCAGGTGTTCCGGATGGGGGAACTGCGAAAGCGCCTGCTTTGGTCCGGTACCGAGCAGGCAATCTGGATCGATATCGATTCGGACACGGCGTTGCCCGAACCGATATCGATTGTAGAGCTGGAGCGTCTGATCATGGAGCGGGAGCTGGAGAGCATTGCCGATCCCTTCGAGGAAACAGTCCTACGGGAGGTTGAGGAAGGTTCCCTTGATCAGCAGAAGCGTGATGAAGCTTGGGGAATGCTGGCGGATTTTGTGCACAACCCCCAGCTTTTCGTGCGGCGCCCCAGAGGGCTCATTGTCAGAGGCATCATGGAGCGCCATGGTGTCACCAATCAGACGGTGTATAGGTTACTGAGGCGCTACTGGCAGCGAGGCATGTGCAGGAATGCCCTCTTGCCGGACTATGTCAACTCGGGCGCCCGTGGCAAGCGCAGAAAGCCGAACCAGGCCAAGCTGGGCAGGCCCAGAGTGGTGATGGAGGGGAAAGGGAGCAATGTCACGCCGGACATCGAGCGCATTTTTCGCCGGGTCATCGAGGAACGTTTGCTCAAGGAAAAACATCCGTCCATTCCTGATGCCTACGCCGCCGGGCTGAATCTGCTCCGTGCTGTTCTGACGGAGCTGCCGACCTCCGAACTGCCTACATTGGGGCAGTTCCGTTACTTCTATGGGCGCGAATATCACTTCACCGACACCTTGCCATGCAGGGTGTCCGCAGTGGATTTTGCCAAGGACTTCCGACCGCTCAGCAGTACATCGACGACCGAGGCACTGGGGCCAGGATACCGCTACCAGATCGATGCCACCATCGCCGATATCTATCTGGTTTCAGAACATGATCGCAGCCTTATCGTCGGCAGGCCTGTCGTTTACATGGTGATCGACGTGTTCAGCCGCATGGTCGTTGGTATGTACGTCGGATTCGAGGGACCTTCCTGGGTCAGTGCCATGGTGGCATTGGCCAACACGGTCGCCGACAAGGTTGAGTATTGCCGCCAGTATAGCGTGGAGATCGATGCCAGCGACTGGCCGGTCAAAGGCTTGCCGGATGTGGTGCTGGCCGATAAGGGCGAACTGAATGGCACCAAGGTGGAAGCATTTTCCCAAGCCTTCGGCGTTCGCATCGAGAATGCACCGGCCAGGCGAGGAGATGCCAAGGGGATCGTCGAGCGTTATTTCCGGACGGTGCAGGAGCGTTTCAAGCCCTATGCCAGCGGTGTGGTCGAGGACACCACCAGCCGGAAGCGGGGTGGCCACGACTACAGACTTGATGCCAGTCTGACCTTGCCCGAGTTCACCCAGATCATCATTGCCGGCATCCTCTACCACAACAACTTTCATACCTTGAGCAAATACGACAGAACCTCTGGTATGCCGGGCGATCTGCCAGCCATCCCGGTCATGCTGTGGAACTGGGGCTTGGCCAACTTGACCGGCCGGTTACGTACTGCGCCCGAGGAGCTGGTGCGGATAAATCTCTTGCCCCATGAGTCGGCCACGGTTTCGGAGCTGGGAATCAGACTGTTCGGCTGCTTCTACACCTGCCAGGAAGCAATCAGGGAGGGTTGGTTTCACCGAGGCCAGGGGCGCCGGCCGACAGGGGTAACGGTCGCATACGATCCGCGTAGCGCCGACCACATCTACCTGCGGCCGTCCAATAGTCTCAAGGACTACTGGGTTTGCGATCTTGCCGACCGCAGTCGACGCTTCAGGGGGATGACCTTCTGGGATGTCTGGCTGCTGTCCAGAGAGGAACGGCGTAGCGATACCAACGCGGCGGCGGAAGCTTTGGTAGAGAGAGGCAATCTTCTGAAGCAGATCGAGTCCATCGTTGCCCAGGCAGAGGATGCCAGTCCGCTCAAAACGGGTATGACCACGAAGGATCTGGGAACCCAGATCCGCGAGAACAAGCAGCAGGAAAAGCGCCAGGAACGCCAGAAAACAGCATTCAAACCGGATAAAGCACAGCAGGAAAAGCCAGCCGAGGTGATCCCACTGCGGGGCGAGAAGCAGGAAGATTATGCCTTCCCAGATCTCAGTGACCTGATATTCAAGGAGGAAGAGGATGACTGAAGAATTCCAGCGCGGAGTCATTCCCCTGGCGCGTTACCAGGAGCAGCAGCTTCCCGAGTATCAGGACAATCCGCTCATCAGCGCATTGCCTCCGATTCCTGATCTGCAGGAGGTGGTCGATCTATTGCAGCAGCTTCCCGGTTTCGAGCCGCAGGAGGCGCTTCTGGATGGTCGGCTCAGGGCACATGCGATTGCCCGCCTGTTGCACGGCTTCTTCCAGCCGCTGAGCCATCACTTGGAGCTGGAGAGCAAGATCAGCCTGATGATCCGTCAAGGGTACATCGGTCGGAATCCGGCCAGCGGTGCCTGGTATGCGCACCTGCAGAATGGCTATCGCCGTGTCGAGGAGGAGGATCTGGATGCGGCGGTGTACCAGAGTGTCTCCTCTACGGCCAACAGCCTGTCGCTGTTCGGCTGCTCCGGTTGCGGCAAGACGCGCACGCTGGAGCGGATTCTGGGCATGTACCCCCAAGCTCTCCATCACCCTGATTACGACATCACCCAACTGGTCTACCTGAAGATCGACTGCCCAATTGACGGTGACTTGGATGAGCTGTGCCTGAGCTTCTTCAACGAAGTAGACAAGATCCTGGGTACCCACTACAGCCGTAGCCACGGACGCAAGAAGCTGGGTACCAAACGTCTGCTGGCATCCATGTGCCAGCTGGCCAATCTGCACACGCTCGGAGTGCTGATCATCGACGAGGTTCAGAACCTCAACGAGGCACGCTCCGGTGGTGCCGAAAAAATGCACAATTTCTTCGTGTCGCTGGTGAACACCATCGGTGTTCCGATCATTCAGGTCGGCACCCACCGGGCCAGCAAGTTCTTCCAGCGCACGTTCCGGGCTGCTCGGCGGGTCTCCGGGTTGGGCAGCATCCGCTGGGATAGGTTGCCTCGGGACGAGCATTGGAAGCGTCTGTTGAAGCGGCTTTGGAAGTATCAGTGGCTGCGAAATGCGGCGCCGCTGGATGATGAACTGGAGGCTACGATGTACGACCTCACCCAAGGGGTCATGGACATCGTCATCAAGCTGTTCGCGCTGGCGCAGATCCGGGCGATAGTGACAGGTGTCGAGTGCATTAAGCCGCTGTTGCTGCGCAGGGTTTTCGAGGACGAGTTCAAACCGGTCCATCCGATGCTGGCGGCCTTGCGGAGCGGTAGGCCCGAGCTGATCGCCAAATATGACGACCTGCTGATGCCAGAGATCGAGGGACGGTTGCTGACCCTGACTCGCTCTCTGGATAGCGTCCCCCAACCTAAACCACCGGCCCCTCCGGCTGATGACAAGGCAAAGCGGTTGGCCGCCCTGCTCGAAGGTATGGAAATCCCGAGGGACATCGCCATTCCCATGGCCGATGAATTGTTGGCGGAGAATCCGGACATCCCGCTGGCGGCCCTGATTCACAAGGCCACGGCCTACCTCGCGCAGGACGCTCCCAAGAGGCCCGGCATTTCCAGAGTTAAGCGGACGGAGTGGGGGTGCCTATCCGAGGAGGATCTGCGCCGACGTTATGCCGATGGGCCTGAAAGCGAGGCCTATGACAGATTCAAGCAGGCTGGCTTGATCCTCGATCTACGGCCTCTGCTGAGAGCGAGCTGACATGTACTTCCCCAGGCTCTACCCGGACGAACTGCTTTACAGCGGTATTGCCCGGTGCCGGGTACATCTGGGGATAGGCAGCCACAAGACCTTGCTGCACATGCTTTTCGGTGACAGCAAGGTTGCCGCGATCACCGATCTGCCCACACACCTGACTGCGTTGGCGAACAACACGGGCTTGGATGCGGAAGGCATGATCCTGAATCACACGCTGTTCCCGCTCTATGCCCCTTTCATTCCGCCGGAGCGCCGTACCGATCTTTTTCAGGCCATGCTTGCTCCCGACCGGCCGACGATTGGTCTGTCTGGGGCCTCGACGGCCTTGGTCAAGTGGCCCGATTGGCTGCGTTACTGCCCGATCTGCTTTGAAGATATGGCTGCGCGCTACGGTGAACCCTACTGGCGGCGTAGCTGGCAGATTCAAGGGATAGATGCCTGTCCCGAGCATGGCTGTCAGCTCCTGAACTCACCTATCCCGTTCCGTCGAGCGCAGCGGCACGAGTTTCATACAGCCTCTCCACTGTTTCTGCCCCGTGATCTTCGCGTGAGTCCCGTGGGCGAAGAGGCTATCAGGCTCGCCAAGGCTGCTATGCAGCTGCTGGCGCTCGAAGAGGTGCAATCGCCTGGCTACGGACGCTGGACCAACCTGTACCGGTACCTGGCTACAGAGTGCGGCGCCAGGCGAGGCCGGCAGGTCAGGGCTGAAGTCATCTGGGAGAAGATCCTGGCATCCCATCAAAGGGATTGGCTTGCTGCGAACGGTCTGCTGACATCCGGAGAGCCTCCACCTTGGCTGTTGGCGATGTTCAGGAAGCATCGCAAGGGATTCAGTGCGCTGCAGCATCTGATCGTCTGGACCAGCCTGCGCCCTGGCCAGCATGCTGGCGAGCTGATCAGCGAGGCGAAGACTCGCCAGGTCGACCTTGCCTCCGAGTGGTCAGTGCAGCTGCTCCCTGCTGAGTTTGAGCAAAAGCAGCAGTACCGAGCCATTTGGCTGCAAGCACTGGCTAATCACGGTGGAGCCAAGGCAGCCAGGCAAGACGGAGCAGGGGCATGTTACGCCTGGCTCTATCGTCATGACCGACACTGGCTGATGGTTGCGAACCAGGTCAGGCAGCGCCGACAGGGCAACAACAGCCACATCGACTGGCGAGCGCGTGACATAAGGTTGGTGCGCCTGCTGATCCGGATTGGTAGAGGTAGCGAAGAAGACCTGGGCCTTCCGCGCAGGAGTCGCAACTGGTTCCTGCAGCAGCTACCCCATCGGGCATCAGTCGAGCACCGTCTCGATCAATTGCCTCTTTGCTGCACCTTCCTGGATCGCTATGCCGAGTCCGTCGGCGAGTATCAGATCCGTCGCCTGACTGCAGCGATGCTGAAGGATGTACAGACAGGCATAACGTCTAGGCGCTGGGAGCTGGAAAAGCGTTGTGGATTGGAAAAAAGCAGGGTGGCACCACTGACCACTGCGTTCATTCGATTGATAGGAAGATGGATTGAATAGGACAGTATTTCGTCAGATCCCGAACGGATCCAGGTTGCTGGCCGTTGGAAATTTTTTCAGGGCCAAGACTCCGGCGGCCCAGTGGCAGTTGGCGGCTCTCTTTGAGCGTAACGGTCAGCTGCAGCTGCAGCGGTTCGCACAGGAGATGTCGTGTGTCTTGGCCGTTGGTCGCGAGTTTCTTGGCGAAGAAGGGGCTCCTTATCGTCCCAGTGGTTTCAAGAAGACGGTGGTGCTTCCTGCAATAGATACCTGGCGGGAAAGGCAGTTGGGTGAGTGCCCACGTCTGGCCAGAAGGCTTGCTGCAAATCCTGAGATATCTGGACAGCGATGCTTTGTGTTCGAGGTCGATGGTCTGACCGTCTGGCTGCCGAAATTCGAGCTGGCACGAAAAATGTTCTTCCACGCAGCCTTCATCGTTCGTGCAGCCTTCGCACCGAATGGCTTGGACATGGCCTTCACGATCTACAGAGAGGGCGATGTTGTTCATATCCATACGCCCCCGAAGACGGGGGCCCCAAGTCAGCTTCTCAAAATCAAGGGATACAGAGACCATTTCAGTTGGCTGCTGCTGAATCAGGATGTGAGGCGATCCTTCGAGTCAATCTGGCAAAGCCTCAATCAAAGGCAAGAGCGGGTACTGCAAGAGTCGGCGTATGCCAGGTGGCAGTTCGACTTTCAGGCACCCACTTCCCTCGCGGGTACCACCATGGATGTGCGAGGCCCCTTTGATCCGGAAAGCAACGAATTGCTGGTCTGGGAGATCGAAAAGCTTCAGGGGCTCCGGTTTAGCCATCGCGGTGATATTTTTTTCCATCACCCTGCTCTCAAGTTACCCGTCAGGGGAGAGAACACAGGCTGTGTATCCGTGCCATCGGGAGCGAAAGAGTTGGAGGTGGATGCTGACGAAGAGCCGACTGCTGCCAAGGAGCAGAGGTTGATTCATCTGCCCGTTGAGGGAGTCACGTTTGATGCTCAGCTGCGCACCAAGATCGCCTACAACGGGGAGCGTGCCAACGGTCATGGCAAGAAGGTCGACGACGAGCAATGCCCGAGCAGAGAAAGCCAACTCTTCGGCGTGGCTGATCCTGTGAGCGAGGGCAGCATAGCGTCAGGAGAATTCCAACAATTGGGTGAGGGAGAGGGTGATGGGGACGAGCATGAACGGCTTGCAGATCGCTTCTCGCTGCTCCGAGAGATTCTTGAACAAATCACCCAAGAGTCTGGAGTTGCGCTGGTAGCACTGGAAGTGAGGCCTCTGCCGCCCGTTCCACGTTGCAGCTACCACATGATTGATCACGAAAAATCACGCTGCTATCTGCTGGTAAGGTTCAAGCTGCAAAACGGCGATCAACGCTACCTTCTAGAAATAGATACCTCAGACAACCGGAAGACCATGTCAACGCGGATCATGGGCTTCAAAGCAGGTGTTGAGGCAGGAAAATGCATAGACAGGATCTTGAGGGGAACAGTGAAAGGCTCGTTGCGTTGGCCAGGCACCATGGCGAAGTACTGTGAGCCTTTGCACTCTGTGCATCACCCGAAAGAAAGCTCATCTGGGGCCAACCATGCCCGGGTGTTCGACTGGAAGCAGCGGATACGCGCGGCCCTAGGCTGATTGCAGAATACACCGCAGTTCGGCTGAGATACATCTTGTCGCGCACTGCGTGCAGCCTCCCCGAAACTGCCCGGAGCCGTGCCAAGGCGATATAGGCCCCTTGGGAGTCGGCAAGACGCATCTGGCCATCGCACTGCGCTATCGGGCGGCGCAGTGCGGCATCAAGACCCGCTTCATCACTGCGGCCGACCTTGGTGCTGCAACTGGGCGCGGACCAGCGTAACCGTCCGGGCATCCCGGCTGGCTTGACCCCGCCAAGCTAAGAGATGGTGGCAGTTCGTGGATGCCGTTTCCCGGGTGCACGCGATCCGAGACCACGCGATCAAGCAGGAAAACAAGCACCTGGGCTTGCCTGACTGACCGCAGGCCGGCGACGACAAGGTGGAAAAGTTCGGCGTGTGGCTCTGGCGGCAACGATCCCGCGAAGGGCGGACGGTGCTTGAGCTGTTGAACGTAAGCGTGCGGGCAGACCGTCTTGCGCGACTATGCCGGATGCCACCTATGCGGCAGCAGCTCTGCAATCTCACTCGCCCGCTGCGTCGGCAACCGTGTCAGCACATCCTTGAGATAGGCATACGGATCGTGCCCATTATTACGGGCCGACTGGATCAAACTCATGATCGCAGCAGCGCGCTTGAGCATGCGAACCCGCGCCGAGCATTTGAGAAGGCAACGGGATGAACGCTGGCTGGATAGCCGTGGTTTTCTGGGTAAGCAGGCGAATCCATTTGTGGACGAGGTTGGCATTGAGGCTGTAGCCCAAGGCGATGTTTGCGATGGAGGCACCGGGTTCAGAACACTCCTGAATGACCTGGGCCTTGAAAGATTTGCTGTAGGTACGGCGCTGAGGGGGCATGGAAAATCCGCTTGATGGGCCATGGCCTTCGGCGGCGGTGTCGGGAAGGTGTGTTGGCCGGACGGATACTGTTGAACTACGTTGTCTGGGGCAACGGAAGTGTTTCGGCCCGACTCTGGAACGCGATCCGCAGCGACGACTGGGCAATTCCGCACGTTGGCCTGAGCAGCCTCGGGGAAATCGTCGTCTGGGCGCGCCCAGACGAGTTTCCGCCAAGGAACATGCAGACAAGCAAGGGGCTGCGGGCACTCGGCTACAACGTGAGGATCGGTGTTTGATCGAGGCGCCTGTGGCACACGCAGGCTGAGGAGCCAGGCGCTGTCCATTGCCTGATCAGGCCGCCCCCCTGTGCCTTGCCTGAGCAGTTGACCTGCATCAATGGGGCGGGAGAACGCTGCACATTGCACTCTTGACTCCTGAAGTTTTTCATGGTAAGCCTAATATTACAAAGTATTGCAAGGATTTCCTTGGCCGGAACCGCAAAGCGACGCGATTGGAGAGGGTGAGATGAAAGCGCACCTACAGGTGATTTTCACGCTCGATGAATTGGCTGCGTACTTGAAAGTCGGCAAGCGGACGCTTTATCGGCTCGCCGCACACGGGGAAATTCCGGCTTTCAAGGTGGGCGGGACGTGGCGACTTCGTCAAAGTGAAATCGATCAGTGCATCAATGATCAGACCCGAGCCGGAGCAAAGAAGGAGGTGATGCGCAAGCGTGAACAGCAGAAGTCATCCGAGCAGCCCGTGTCGCCTGGGCGCACTGCCCGTCGCAGCAGGCAAAGGGCTTGAGTAACTCGTTTTCCAATTTTTCTGGAGGTATGACATGGACATCGATTTCAAGAAGTTGGCTCCCTGGAACTGGTTCAAGAACGAGCAGCAAGAGCAGCAGACCGCCTCTTCCCTGCCGGTGCAGCGCAATGACCTGCCAGCGGCGAGCGGGCCAGTCAGCCCGATCCTGCAACTGCATCGGGAAATCGACCGGCTGTTCGATGACGCATTCCGGGGCTTCGGTTTTCCGGCGTTGAACATGCCGCAGTGGCCATCCGATTGGTCGGGCATGCTGAAGCCGGCCCTGGACATCCAGGAAACCGACAAGCAGTACAAGATTGCCCTGGAAGTGCCCGGTGTCGAGGAGAAGGACATCCAGATCACCCTCGACAACGACGTGCTGATGGTGCGTGGCGAGAAGCGCCAGGAACAGGAGAAGAAGGAAGGTGGCTTCCACCGTGTGGAGCGCTCCTACGGCAGCTTTCAGCGTGCCTTGAACCTGCCTGACGACGCCAACCAGGATTCGATCAAGGCATCGTTCAAGAACGGGGTGCTCACGGTCACGATCGACAAGCGCGAGGTCAGCGCGCCGAAGCAGGGACGCTCGATCCCGATCAACGGCTGACGTCGCCGGCTCGTTCGTCACAAGAAAAACCCGTCCCGAGACGAGGTGTCGCGGCTCGCGATGCCTCGTCGCCTCAACCTTTTCAACCTTCTAAGGAGCATCAGCATGGCCAGAAAACAATGCCAGGTCTGCGGCCAACCCGCCACCGTGCGGGTGGAAGCCAATCTCAACGGTCGTCACAGCACCATGCTGTTGTGCGACGACCATTACCGGCAATTAGTGCGCCAGCAAAAGCGCACCGTTTCGCCGCTGGAAGCCTTGTTCGGTTCGCGCAGCGGCCTGTTCGAGGACTTCCTCGGCAGTGACTTCTTCCGCATCGGCGACGACGCGACGCCAGTTGCCGCCGATACCGATGACGTGGTCGATGCCTCGTTTGGCGAGCCCGCCGCCGCAGGTTCGGGTGCGCCGCGCCGTCGCGGCAGTGGGCTGGCCAGCCGCATCAGCGAACAGTCGGAAGCCTTGTTGCAGGAGGCCGCCAAACACGCTGCCGAATTTGGCCGCTCCGAGGTGGATACCGAACATCTGCTGCTGGCGCTGGCCGACAGCGACGTGGTCAAGACCATCCTGGGTCAGTTCAAGATCAAGGTCGATGACCTCAAGCGGCAGATCGAGTCTGAGGCCAAGCGCGGGGACAAGCCCTTCGAGGGCGAGATCGGCGTGTCGCCGCGCGTGAAGGATGCGCTCAGCCGCGCCTTCGTGGCCTCCAATGAACTCGGCCATTCTTATGTCGGTCCAGAGCATTTCCTGATTGGTCTGGCCGAGGAAGGCGAAGGGCTGGCCGCCAACCTGCTGCGCCGCTACGGCCTGACGCCGCAGGCGCTGCGCCAACAGGTCAGCAAGGTGGTCGGCAAGGGCGCCGAGGATGGACGCGCTGAGACGCCGACCAACACGCCAGAACTCGACAAGTACTCGCGCGACCTGACCAAGATGGCGCGCGACGGCAAGCTCGACCCGGTGATCGGCCGCGCGCAGGAGATCGAAACCACCATCGAGGTGCTGGCCCGGCGCAAGAAGAACAACCCGGTGCTGATCGGCGAGCCGGGTGTGGGCAAGACCGCCATCGTCGAAGGGCTGGCGCAGCGCATGGTGGCGGGTGAAGTGCCCGAGACCTTGCGCGACAAGCGCCTGGTGGAACTCAACATCAACGCCATGGTGGCCGGCGCCAAATATCGCGGCGAGTTCGAGGAGCGCGTGCAGAAGGTGCTGAAGGAGGTGACCGAGCACCAGGGCGAGCTGATTTTGTTCATCGACGAGGTGCACACCATCGTCGGTGCCGGCCAGGGCGGTGGCGAAGGCGGGCTGGACGTGGCCAACGTATTCAAACCGATGATGGCGCGCGGTGAACTCAACCTGATCGGCGCCACGACGCTGAACGAGTACCAGAAATACATCGAGAAGGATGCCGCACTGGAGCGGCGCTTCCAGCCGGTGACGGTGCCCGAGCCGACGGTGGCCCAGACCATCATGATTCTGCGCGGCCTGCGCGACACCTTCGAGGCGCACCACAAGGTCAGCATCTCCGAGGACGCGATCATCGCGGCGGCCGAGTTGTCCGACCGCTACATCACGGCGCGCTTCCTGCCGGACAAGGCGATCGACCTGCTCGACCAGGCGGCCGCGCGCGTGAAGCTGTCGGCCACGGCCCGGCCGGTGGCCGTGCAGGAGCTGGAGTCCGAACTGCACCAGCTGCGGCGTGAACAGGATTACGTGGCCGCGCGCAAGCAGTACGACCAGGCCGCCGAGCTCGGCAAGCGCATCGAAGCCAAGGAGGCCGAGCTCAAGAAGCTCGTCGAGAACTGGGAGCGGGAGCGGGCCTCCGGCAGTGCAGAGGTCAAGGCGGAACACGTGGCGCAGATCGTCTCGCGCCTGACCGGCATCCCGGTCAACGAGTTGACGGTGGAAGAGCGCGAAAAGCTGCTGCACTTGGAACAACGGCTGCACGAGCGCCTGGTGGGACAAGACGAGGCGGTCCGTGCCGTGGCCGATGCCGTGCGGCTGTCCCGCGCCGGCCTGCGCGAAGGCAGCAAACCGGTGGCTACCTTCCTGTTTCTGGGCCCGACCGGGGTGGGCAAGACCGAGCTCGCCAAGGCATTGGCCGAATCGATCTACGGCGATGAGCACGCCCTGTTGCGCATCGACATGTCGGAATATGGCGAACGCCATACCGTGGCGCGGCTGGTGGGCGCGCCTCCGGGCTATGTCGGTTACGACGAAGGCGGTCAGCTCACCGAGAAGGTGCGGCGCAAGCCCTACAGCGTGCTGCTGCTCGACGAGATCGAGAAGGCACACCCTGACGTCTACAACATCCTGCTGCAAGTGTTCGACGACGGTCGCCTCACCGACGGCAAGGGCCGGGTGGTGGATTTCACCAACACCATCATCATCGCCACGTCCAACCTGGGTTCGGACATCATCCAGCGACGGCTGAAGGCGCGTGGGGCGGCCGACGAGGAGTACGAAAAGACCAAGGCCGAGGTCATGGACGTGCTGCGCGGCCACTTCCGGCCCGAGTTCCTCAACCGCATCGACGAGATCATCGTCTTCCATGCGCTGGGTAAGGAGGAGATCCGCCACATCGTCGGCCTGCAGCTCGATCGCGTGGCGCGCAGCGCCGCCAGCCAGGGCGTGACGCTCACTTTCGATCAGACGCTGATCGACCATTTCGCGGAAGAAGGCTACAAACCCGAGTTCGGTGCGCGTGAACTCAAGCGCCTGATCCGCAGCGAGCTGGAAACTGCGCTGGCGCGCGAGATGCTCGGTGGCGGCATCGGCAAGGGCGATCACGCCAGCGCACGCTGGGACGACAAGGCCGAACGCGTGGTGTTCGAACGCAAAGAGCCACTGCAGACCCCGGCCGAGCCGGAGCAGCCGGATGCCGCGAAGGCGACCGAGCCGGAGCAGCCGGATGCCGCGAAGGCGACCGAGCCGGAGCAGCCGGATGCCGCGAAGGCGACCGAGACGCCGCACGGCGACGCTGGCAAAGGCTCGCGCAAGAAGAAGTCGGCGAGCGACGCATCTTGATGGCGGGCGAGGCTGCCGTGTCCGACCCCAAGGGCCTGGCATGGGCAGCCTCCCTGGCCTCGATCGCGGTGGCGTTCGTGGCCGCGGGTCACGCGGTCGTCTACAAGCGTGATCCGCGGTCGACCACGCCGTGGGGGCTGCTCATCAGCGGCGGCACTGCCCTCCCGCTCGCTGGCCATCCGTTTGCGTGACGGTGCGGCCCGTCTGTTCACCTGATCCTCTGGCAACTCGACTTTCGAGGAACACAGCCCATGGAAAAAAAGAATCAATGGAATACCGGCTACTGGATCGTTGCCCTCCTGCTGTTGTTGAGTTTGCAGAGCTACTGGCAGACGGCGAAAACCGTCGAGCCGGTGCCCTACAGCGAGTTCGAGAAGGCGCTGGCCGAGGGGCGCGTGGCCGAAGTGCTGGTGTCGGATCGTACGGTGACCGGGCGCCTGAAGTCGCCGGACAGCCGGGGCAAGACGACGATCGTGGCAACGAGGGTCGAACCCGATCTTGCCGATCGCCTGTCGAAGTACGACGTGCCCTATGCCCGCGTGTTGGAGAGCACCTGGCTGCGCGATGTGCTGTCGTGGATCCTGCCAGCGGTAGCCTTCTTTGGCGTCTGGTTCTTCCTGTTCCGCCGCTTCGCCGAGAAGCAGGGCATGGGCGGGTTTCTCAACATCGGTAAGAGCCGCGCCAAGGTGTTCGTGGAAAAGAACACCGGTGTGACGTTCGCCGATGTCGCGGGGGGGGATGAGGCCAAGGCGGAGCTGGTCGAGATCGTCGATTTCCTGAAGAATCCGCAGGACTATGGCCGTCTCGGGGCGCGCATTCCCAAGGGCGTGTTGCTGGTCGGCCCACCGGGCACCGGCAAGACATTGCTGGCCAAGGCTGTTGTCGGCGAGGCGGCGGTGCCCTTCTTCTCCATCTCCGGATCAGAGTTTGTCGAGATGTTCGTCGGCGTGGGTGCGGGCCGCACGCGCGGCGTCGGCGGCCACGACGAGAGCGAGCAGACCCTCAACCAACTGCTCACGGAGATGGACGGCTTCGACAGCTCGGTCGGGCTGATCATCCTCGCCGCCACCAACCGCCCCGAAATCCTCGACCAGGCGCTGCTGCGCGCCGGTCGCTTCGACCGTCAGGTGCTGGTGGACCGGCCCGACAAGAAGGGACGGCTGGACATCCTGAAAGTCCACGTCAAGAAGGTGACGCTGGCTCAGGATATCGATCTCGAACAGGTGGCTGCGCTGACCACGGGCTTTTCGGGTGCAGACCTCGCGAACCTGGTCAACGAGGCCGCGCTGGCCGCGACCCGGCGCAAAGCGTCCGCCGTGGAGTTGCAGGATTTCACCGCCGCCATCGAGCGCATCGTGGCGGGCCTGGAGAAGAAGAACCGCGTGCTCAATCCCAAGGAGCGGGAAACCGTGGCCTATCACGAGATGGGCCATGCGCTGGTGGCGCTGGCGCTGCCCGGCACCGACCCCGTGCACAAGATCTCGATCATCCCGCGCGGCATCGGCGCGCTGGGCTACACGCTGCAACGCCCCACCGAAGACCGCTTCCTGATGACGCGCGCCGATCTGGAACACAAGATCGCCGTGCTGCTGGGCGGTCGTGCGGCCGAGAAGCTCGTGTTCGGCGAGCTGTCCACCGGGGCTGCCGATGACCTCGCACGGGCCACCGACATTGCCCGCGACATGATCACCCGCTTTGGCATGGACGAAGGACTGGGCTACATCGCCTTCGAGGCGCAGCGGCCACGCTTTCTCGATACACCGGAACTGGCCCACGGCGGCTGCCGGGTGGCCGAATCGACCCAGGCGCGCATCGATCAGGCCATCCGCGACATCGTGATGGGCGTGTTCGAGCGCGCCTACCGGATCCTCGACACCAACCGCGCGGTGCTGGAGCGTTGTGCGCGCGAACTGCTGGCGCGGGAAACGCTCGACGAGAACGACATCCTTCAATTGACCCAAGGACTTGTTCTAGATAGAAACGAAAAGTAGTAGGCGCTATTCAGAGTGAGCCGGCGGCTCTGTTCGGTGCGTCATCCAATTCGCCGGCATTGTTCAAGGAGAACCGATATGTCTGCATTGACTCCGTGGGACCCCTTCCGGGAACTGGATGAATTGCAAAA
>ENA-UERX01001056-UERX01001056.1-human-gut-metagenome-genome-assembly--contig:-NODE-1056-length-18340-cov-7.703335_pt1 | contig 18340 bp, 22 predicted proteins | sample MGYA00242992_ERZ507993 | MGnify/ENA primary metagenome ERZ507993 (study PRJEB26167, sample SAMN06115487) | human gut metagenome | host: Homo sapiens | place: China:Chongqing | collected 2015-04-10... | reverse complement strand
GTGCATTGGTTGTGCCTGGTTATATCAGAGCTGATGGAGGCGGTAAATGCAGACCGGAAAGATAAATATGCCGATACTGGAGCATTTAAATTCAGAATGGATCATAACCTTATGAATCTTAAACTTTATGGAGATGAGCTTGATATAGCATTTTCAGTTGCTTTTGAGCATCATATCAAAGATACCGTTGAAGACGAACTTGCCGACGCTTGCATACGTCTTCTTGATTTAGCTGGTTTGAGAAATCTGGATTTAGGTGAAGCCGATATTGAAGATTTGAAATGTTCCGAAGGTTTTTTCAACTGGACATTTACAGAATCTATGTTTTATCTGGTTGGGAATATCGCTGATTTAGAACATAAAGATTCAGAATCATTGCGTAGCTTTGTGTATGCGAATTTGTGTGAAATATTATCCTACTGTTTGCAGAACAATATAGATATCTTCTGGTTCATCGATCAGAAGATGAAATACAACGAATCCCGGCCATTCAAACACGGAGGAAAGAAATATTAATCAGTTAAAATATGTAAAGCAATCCGGTTTGATTTTTGTCAGACCGGAACCTGCTTTACAAGGCATTCTGGGCGCGAAAAATTTTCATTGCAATGACAGAATTTTTTCATTGCAATCACAGAAAATTTTTATTGCATTCGCAGAAAATTTTCATTGCAATGCCAGATTTTCGTTTTCGCAACCTCATTTTTATGGCGTAAAACAAACGCTTTATTTTGACATTTAGAAACAATTTGTTTACATATATTTGCAATCATGAACACGACATTTGAAAAGTCAGCAAACAGTACCGACGAATGGTACACCCCGAAAGAAATACTCGATGCACTGGGGCCTTTCGACCTCGATCCGTGTGCGCCTGTAGTCCCGTTATGGCATACAGCAGCCACTATGTATAATAAGAATGACGACGGACTTTCTAAGCCGTGGTTTGGCCGCGTATGGCTCAATCCGCCCTACTCCCGTCCGCTTATTGAGCAGTTTATCAATCGCATGGCGGAGCATGGCAATGGGATTGCTCTCCTGTTCAACAGGTGCGACAGTAAGATGTTTCGTGATGTAATTTTCCAGAAAGCAACTGCAATGAAATTTTTAAACCATAGAGTAAAGTTTTATACTCAATCGGGACTAAAGGGAGTTTCGCCCAGACACGGCAGCATTTTAGTAGCTTTTGGCGACGATAACGCGAATGTCATTCGTAATTGCAGTATAGAAGGTAAATTTGTATCACATAAAGATTAGACAGCTATGAACAAAGAAGAAGAAAAAAGATTAGACAATAAACAGTATATACAGACACTTAACTCGTGTCACGAACTGTTCAGCAAGAAGCTTCAGGACTATGGCCCGGCATGGCGCATCTTGCGTCCGTCGTCGGTAACAGACCAGATATATATAAAGGTAGCACGCATACGCAGTCTTCAGCTTACTGGCGAAAATCTTGTGGGCGAATCCATAGAGAGTGAGTTTATCGGCATCGTGAATTATGGTATTGTCGGAATAATCCAGTTTGTCAAAGGCTTTGCCGAAAAGGTGGATATCACAGTGGAGGAAGCGGAGAGACTTTACAGCATCGGAGCCGAGGACTGCATCAAGATTATGGAGAAGAAAAACCATGATTATGGCGAGGCGTGGCGAAATATGCGTGTAGAAACTATCACGGATCTGATACTGTCTAAGGTGTTCCGCACTAAGCAGATTGAGGATAACAACGGGAATACTATTGCGTCCGAGGGTATAGCGGCCAATTATATAGATATGGTGAATTATGCTATCTTTGCGTTGTGTCTGCTTCATAGTAATAAAGATGATGTCGAATACGAAGGTTTAGGGAGAATATGGATAGTCCAACATGGAGGGGAATATGTACCTATTTATCCTACAGATGAGCGTTCTTACTTAAATAAAGATAAGTTAGATGGTGAGGAGATGCCAGATTTCTCTTTAATGCCAATTCCTCCAAGTGGGAAATATTATGTGGCAGAGCGTAATCCTGAAGTAAATCCTTCCACTGAAACCAAGTAATAACTTTGTATCACTATGCTTGTAAACAAAAACACGGTTTTATTGGAAAAGCCAGTAGGCAATATGTGGTACATTCGCATCCCACGATGGTATCCGTTTGGAATTTGTTTGTTATGGAAAACAGTATTCAAAGGTACCAGGGAAGAATGTATGGCTTTTGCTGAAAAGAAATATAATGTAAATTGGAAAAGATACTATATCCTATGAAACTACTCAAAAAACTGAAAACCTTCTTCTCTGCTCCCCTTACCCCACTGTCAGAGGAAGCGCAGGCAGTAGAGTTTTTGCGGAAGGAATCGGCACCGTACAGGGCGGTGCAGTTTGTCGACCGCATGGTCACTTCCGGTACCATATTCATCCGTCAGGAAGAGTCGGAAGTGTACATATCCACCAAATTAGTCTATCTGTATGCCGACAAGAAACTATGGACTAATTTTCTGAAGTCCGTCGGACTTTGGTTTTGTTACCAGAAGTCGCGCGAAATGTGGAGCCGCAGGTTTGTCGATGCGGAAAATCAGGCCATCCGTGAATCCGGAAAGACACCGGAGGAACTGGGAGAAGCGGAAGTGCGTAGACTGAAATGGGAAGCTCGCCAGAAAGTAAAAGTGAGCGACCTGTCTGCCCCGGCTCCAGGAAAATATAATTTCCTGCTCGTGTCCGAACATGACGGTTCGCCCGTGCTGGTAGGAAGTTATCAGGACGGACAAGTAACCATGCGTAATTTTGACGAAGTGAAGGACCTGCTAAAAAAATAATGCTATGCCGGTACGTGGGTATGTCAAACCGATTTCTGCAAGGCAGAAGTTGGAATTTATCATTCAAGAAGCGCTCGAAGCCATAGAAAATAACTTCGAAACGCAGGGTATTTTCCCCTACGAAGTGTATCCTGGATACAGGGAAATAAACGAGGAAGCCGGTACCGGATCATGGAAAAGTACCGGAAAAGGTATGCAGTCTTTCCGTGGCCAGATACTTGCCGACAAGGTATCCAATTCGCGCATAGATTTCTTCTACGACCGTCACCTTGATTTCGTGGATATGGGTGTGGGCAAAGGCCGTCCCATTGGGAAAGTGGAACGCCGTTTGAGCGCGGACTACAAAATCCGCTACATGGAGTGGAACGCAAAGGAAGGAAGTACGCAGCGTCCGGCCATATCGATGGAGTTCCGTCACCAGACACGAAGGATGCAACGTTACTGGGCCAACCGTTTCAAATTTGATGCCCAGTGCGTACTTGTGTTCGGTATTGAAGGTTCGCTGGACGGAAACGAGCCTGATTATACCACATAAACGTGATACGGAAATACAGCAGATTATCAGAATTTCGTGCAGAAGAAGTTTTGAAAATCTGCTGTTTTTGGTTTCTATATTCAGAAAAAGTTTAGAACGAAGTGGAGGAAGAAATTTACCAATGATTACAAGAGTAAACATATTTAAAGATTTGCAGAAGACTGGCTTTGCATCGGTTTTTGCTCCGAAATTCCCCCGCACCCCCCCAAAAAGAAGGGTCTGCCCTACCCTCTCAGACAAAAAACGCAACTGCCAGACAACGAAAAACGGCTGTTTTGTCTGAAATTCCCTTAGTTTTGTCTAGACGATTTTTTATTAAAGATTTATGTATCAGAAAGATAAGCCTAAAAATGGGCTATTTTTGTCCAATTGTCTGAAATTTCGGGTAAATTACTTATGTTTCAAAAATATTTTTCTATTGTGCCGTGCGGTTGTCGCACGAAATGTTTATAAATCCTAAACAGGTGCGTAAGTGATTGAGTGATTAAACATCTATGCACCGAGGTGAATACGTGCGCAAGTGTACAGATTGTTGTGTGTATAGATGATTATGTGTATAAGTGGTTATATGTATAAGTGATTGCGTGTTTATCCACCCAAGTGAGTTTCCTTATGCTGCATACAAGGTACCCTTATAACACCGGAAGTTCCCCTATTGTCTTTTTGAGGCTCCCCTATTATATAAATGTATAGATGTATAAGCATATAGATGTTTATACACATAAACATCTACGCACGCAGGTGACTGAACATTTGAAACATTTACTCACTTATGTGTTTGAGTGAATACGTGTTCAGTCATTTAAGCATACAAGTGATTGTGTGCCCAGTCATTCATATATTCAAGTGATTGTACACGCAAATGCCTAAACACCCGAATATCCAAACACCTGAATGTTCAAATATATAATCACTCAGGTGACTGAGTGATTGAGTGTTTATGTGATTATGTGACCACACACCTAAATATTTTCTCACTTAATCACCTAAACACTTGTATATATTTTAAATTTTTCCTACATTTGCAGTGTCGAATTTAATCTTATAACAAAATGGCTAAAATTCTAATGATTGGCAACTTCAAAGGTGGAGTAGCCAAATCTACTACCGCTTTTAATCTTGCTGCTGCCCTTTGGATGTGCGGCAAACGTGTGTTGATTGTGGACGCTGATCCGCAGTACGAACTTACTACCCGTATCGGTTTCAATGAACGCGATGCGGAAACTCTGTATGAATGGATGCTTTCGGAGGGCACAAAGAACGAGCTTCCGGCTCCTATATATAATAGGTATGCCGGCGACGAAAAGTTCTGTTTTATTCCGTCAAGCCCAAAGGTTTCAAACATCGAGCAGGCTCTTGTTTCTCAATCCAATCGTTTCAAATCGCCGTACTTGATATTAAGGAACCTGCTGCATAAGTATTGCGAGGATTTCGATTATATCTTCCTGGACTGTCCGCCGTCGCCGGGATTTATGAACAATCTGTGTCTTATCGCGAGTGATGAAATTATCGTGCCGGTGGAATGTGCCGGTGAGTCAATCGACGGACTTATCAAACTTGACATGACTATTCAGGACGTTAAGGAACAGGTGAATCCTGACTTGACAATAAAAGGCTATCTGCTCACGAAGTACGACGACCGTACGAAAATCACACGAAAAATCAGAGAGGAAATTTCGGAGGAGGGGTTACTCCTGAATACGAAAATCCGCTCGTCTATCAAGTTTAAGGAGGCGGGCATGTTCTATAAGAACATCTTTGAGTATGATCCGAACGGAAACGGCGCGGAGGATTATATGTCGCTGGCAGAGGAACTGTTTGACGTGAAGCGACCGGACAACTGGAAGACTGTTTCGGCTGAGTGTTGGGAAAAGACTATCGGTTCGCAAACTGAGGATGAAGAATAAAGAAAGGAGGTTGATATGATATCTTTCCAGAAAAGCAGAAGTGCACAGGCAGGCAAAGAGGGTTCTTTCCTGCAGAAGAGAAAAAGAGAGCTTCAGGGAAACGGTTCGGGTATAGGCGATGATTTTTCCGCTCCATTGCATCAGTCGGTGGAAGTTCAGGAACAGACCGTACAGACCGAAATCCGGACGCAAACCGATACTCTGACACAGACCGAAACCGGGGTTCAGACAGCCGGGGAAACCGCACCTGAAAACAATCCGGAGCCAAAGTCGACTGCCGAAAAGGGTGGGGGAGCAACGGAGAGTAAGAAGGATGATAGTAAGGAAGATGAAAAGGGGAGTGGAAAGGACGATAAAAAGGAAAAGAAAGTTATCCGAAAGACTATCGCTATAGAGGAAGACGTGTTCATGCAGTTGCAACTGCTGAAGGTTTATTACCGCCTGGACCATCAGGACGTAATAGCTATTGCGGTGAAGGAGTTTTTGAAAAGACACACTGCTGACGGGCGTATCAAGGATGCCGATCTGAACAGCGTGATGAAAATGGTGAAGGAACTGAAGAAATAAATCCACACAACATTTCACTATATCTTTTAGCCTGCACATTTTGAGTGTGCAGGTTTTTTTATATCTTTGCGTCAAGATTCGATGCTTATTTACCCGCATGGGCAAAAAGTTAAGGGGATGCGTCAAGCCATTTCGCATCCCCTTTCTTTATATATATAAATATGTACAGGCTTATGGTTTCGCGCCGCGTGTGTCGTGTTCGGAAAGTACGTCCGGCGTAGGATATGTTCTCGTGAATCCGGTCGTGACCTGGCTTTTCAATACGGCGTTTTCTTCGCGGAGCCTCATTATCTCGTCGTTCTGTTCCTTCAGACGCTTTTCGTATTTCGTTTCGAGCGACTTTCTTTCCGCCTGGAGCGATTCCGCGTTTTTCTTCGCCCATTTCTCCGCGGCAGCCTCTCTCACGTCGCCAATGCGTGTTAGGAAATCCTTCTCCATGCTGTTCATCTTATCCTCATACTGCTTTTTGAGGTTTTCCATTTGCTCCTCATATTTCATGATTTCCGCCACATTGCTGGCTGTCTCAGGCGAAACACTCCGAATGTTTTCCGTACGGCTTTTGTCGTCGGTATAGACAGCCGACACAGGTACGCCGTTCTCGCGTATGAAATCGCCCAGAGGTATCTGGTAGTGGTTGCATATTTGCAGAAGTTTTGACAGGTAGAGGTCGCGCCCTTCATTCGCCCAGCCGAGTACGGTAGGTATGGAAGCTTTCGTGACGTCCGCCAATGATCTTTTGGAGAATGTCTTTTTCTCTATGTGTTTTTCAAAACCTTTGGGGTTGTATTCGTACATATCAATTTATATTAAATGTTAAAACTTTAAGCGTCGGTAGAAAAACGCTTTAAAATTTTTATTCATACTAAAATTATTTTACTATCTTTGTTCAAATTTAAAAATTTTATATCGGATGAGAAAAAATAGTTTTGAAAAAATTCTTAACGGTATAGGCTGCTCTACTTCTATAGACTTCACGGCCAAAGAAAAGGAAAGACTGTTTTCTTTCTTCGAGAAATACGGCATGAAAAGAGGCACTTCATACAATCGTTTCTTCAGGGACGGATTCAGTCGGTGGGAAGTAATGGGAATAGAAGGGGTTGTACGCGAATTTTGCGATAAGAGCGAAGTTCCGTTTCCCGGAAATTTGCCGGAGTTCTTCAGTAACTGTGAATCAAAAGAGGCTTTCAAGGCGTATATGGGAGTTCTTGGCATGTCGCACGTTACGGTCATAAAGAGGTTTAACCTGTGGTCTTTCAAGGAATGGGAAATCATAGGAGTAGAAAGGCTTATCGACATGCTGCTGGAGGAAGAAAAGGAGGTGAACGATGCTTAAACCATTTGAATCGTCGCTACAGCCCGGAGGCGAAATCCTGATAAAGATAGTAGGCGAGGGAACCTGCTTTATGTTCGACTCCGCCGAAGCTTCAGACTTCATTGCTTCCCTCATTGAGGAAATGGAGAAACGGCATCCTTCCGTGCTCCGTTCCGCCGAGCAGAAAATCAGGCTTACCAACCGTTCGCTCTATGCCGTAATGATGAAAGACCTCAGAACCTACCGCGTGAATGTGGCGCGTATCATTCTTTCCTGCTGCTTTGGCGAGAATGACGAACAGCCCGACTGGAACGGCAAGGAGTTCAGGTTTGAGTTCCCGCGAATGTGCCGCGACGCTGCCTATTGCATCTGGAACGGATATTCGGAGCGCAACAAAGACAATTATAAAGTGATTTGTGGAGCGAAAGCCGAATACGGTTTCACTCAACAGGAAAGGCGGGTGGTACTGAATATTCAGCGCGGCATTACGGACTTGGGAACGATAGCCGATGTAATGGGACTGACGAAGGCGAGTATCTGGAAGTTCATGACTTCCATTTACAGGAAGACGGAAACGACTTCTTTGCCGGACCTGGTATCGAAAATCAAGGGACTGAAACTTTAACGACTATGACAAAGTACAAGTGTATATCAAAAGAAAGGTGCAGACAGGTGTTTGACCTCTACAGGAAGAAAAGCCGCGACACACGTATCAATCTGAAGGCGTTCTGCTCGATGAAGAACATTCCTTACTGGGTGATGCGACGCTGGATGCGCGACAATAACGAAACGGTGCGCCAGGCACGGACGGGAATCCCGGCGAAAGACAGGGTGCGACTACCCGATTATGGTATAGGCTTTTACTGTGTCGATGTGGAGGACAGAAAACCTTACAGAATGATTTTCCGTATTCTGCCTTTCGATGTCGTGACGAAGATAGGCGAGACACTGCTTTCGATGAATGTGTGTAGCGCTTGTGAGATTAAGACGAAAACTGATACCTACCGCCGAGATTATGTAGCGGAAAGGGTGGAACTCAAAACCGAAGGATATATCGACGGTTTTTCTATTGAAGATTTGCAAAGGCTTTGTCAGGAAGTGGCTTTTGCCAGAGGTTATGAACTTTACGGACTTCCTGTTAACGATTTGATTAACCTGAAGGTGAAGACAGCCTTCAATAAAAGAAAAAGATATATATGAAAAAGATAAATGTTGTTGTGGATATTGAGACATTATCGCTTAGGCCTGATGCTGCTATTATCAGCATTGCGGCTGTTCCGTTTATGTTGGATAAGGAATCGCTTGATAATAATGACAAATACGGATATACCGGCGTTCCTGCTTTCGATGAAATGACAAAAGACATATCTTGTCCTGAAGAATATGCCCCTTTTTATGAAACTATCGACGCCACATCATGCGCTATGGCAGGACTGGCATTCGATATGGAAACTGTAAAGTTCTGGTCTGAAATGCCGGACGAAGCAAAATCGGCTATCATGGAGAAACCGCGTGTAAGCATACGTCAGGCATTGGAGGACTTCGTGGCTTATCTTGAAAACTTAAAAGCGATGAACCAGGCAGACGAGCTTATCATCTGGGTGCAGGGCAGCGACTTCGATATTCCTGTACTGAAAAACGCAATGTATAAGGTACTGGGTCTTACTCCCGAAACTCTCCCCTGGAAACACCGCAATATCCGCGACGCGCGTACTTTCATGCTTGAATCGCTCTCTTTGGTTTATCCCGACACTCCGGTGAACGATCTTTACGGAAAACTTCTGCCATACGACGAACTCACGAAGCACAACAGCCTGCACGACTGTATGTGGACGGCTCTGAACATTATCAACGAAAAACGTCGATTGTATGGAATGCTTACATCTGGTGACGGGGGAGAAAAAGCTTCTTCGGACTGATTATTTCCGCTTGAATCCGTGGTTCAAAAGAATGAGGGCTGATATGGGTGCGGCCGAGTTTGATGAGTGTTACCGCGGAGTTTACAAGCTTATGAGCAGACTTTATTTCGAGAACTATTTCATTGTCGAAAAAGTCTGTATCAAAAGACCCGAATTACACGATATAGTCTTGGCTTGTTGCGATGTATATTGGCACATGGATTTGTTCGTCAATATGGATTACAACCGCGAAACGGACGCGATAACAGTCAGACGGCCTACGTTTCCGTTTCTGAAATGTACGGATCACTACTGGCCGCCCGACGTTTACAGCCGACTTATCCGACAACCGGGTTTATGGGGAATAAATCCTGAAGATGTATAACTTTCCATTATCTGAAAAAATGAGCGATTTATTTGAAACATTAGACAATATAGACTTGAATGCGGTGATGCAGTCACACGGCTTCCAGCCTGCAGAAAAGCAGGAGAAGGAGGGCGCTGTGATGTATTTCTGCCCGTTCCACAAATCGGACAGGCAGCCGCATTTCCTTATAAGCAAAGGTTCGTCGCGCGGAGGTCTGTACAATGCTCCGGCATGGCGCTGTCTTCGTGACGAACGCCGTAGCGGTTACGGAGCCATTGCACTGGAAGCCGCACTTTCGGGTATGTCGGTCGAGGGTAACGACTTGCGCCAGGTGATGCAGAGCCTTTGCAAGATAGCCGGCATAGACGCCGACTGCCTGAAGGACGAGAACCGCAACGGCATTGTTTCTTCTCCCGACGGATTTCCGGCTGAAGCTTCCGTGGAGCGTATGGATGGCTTCACTCCGTACGCATTGCAGCTTTTGGGATGCCGCACAGAGAGAGTGTATGAATATAAGAAGGGTGAGGGTAGGTCAGCACTGAAAGATGAAAAAGGGCAGCCCGTATATCGTTATTCTTTCGGACCGAAGTTTTCCGAAAAGTACGCGAAAGACTCCAATTTCGACATCGATCGTCTGCACACCGAAATGTGCTGCTGGCAGATTGCATCGTATATCACTCCCGGCAAAGGCAAGAGTAAGGGCACAAAGGTGACAGCCCATGAACTTTATCCTATCTTTGCATTTATCTACACCACGAAGGGCGACAAGGAATACGGCATCATCTACGAGCCTGAATACAGCGAGCCGGAAAGCGGAGTGTGCGGCCGTCGTACAGTGTTCTACACCGGCGGACTGGCAGAAAAGGATGTGAATCTCACTCTTTGCGGCGATGCGGTTTGCATGGAGGTATTGAAAGGTATAACTATTCCCGATGCAGTGAAACGCGTGAATACCGGCGAGCCGCTACAGGAAGAGATAGAAACAAAGAACGATGACGGCGAAAAGGTGTACGAGCGTCTGCCGAAAGAAAAAGTTCGCGCCTATCATCTTATATACTGTAATTCCGCCATCGATGCGCTTTGCTCGTACTTCCACCTGAATGCGGTGCGCGACTCATACCGCGACGAACAGCTTAAAGAAAGTTTCTTTCACGTATGCTGGAACGAGAAGCCCGATACTGAATACAGCGTTTACACCTACGCCATGCAGAAAAAGATAGCGAAAAATCTTTACGTTCTTCTTAATCTGAACAATGCCGGAAAGAATGCTTCATTCCGTATCGGCAAGAGATTTTCGGACGTGCGTCTGGCTTTTTTGCCGTATAACACAGAAAAGTACGTTATCTGCAAGGGTGGCGAGCTGAGAACCTGCGCCAGTGTGACCGACTTCTTCCGTACCTATCAGATGAATAAGGACGAAGCTATGAGCAGCGACTACGACCTGAACAAGTTTCACCTCCAGTCTCTCACTGCTGCCCTTCCTGTCAATCCGCTTATCTACGAGCCGAAGTACGACAAGAAAGGCACGCTCATGAGCTATAACTACCGTCTGGACGTGATGCGCCTGTGGCTTTTCATGGCTTCCGAAGGTTACTGCCGCGAAGTGGAAAAGGACTCGAAGGACACTATGGGCCGCATACTCCGTATAAGGGGCTGTTTCGTGAAGGAACTGGAGCCGCAGTCCGTCATCGTCGATGCGTCGGAACACCTGAAGGAACTCGCCAAACGTCTGGCACGCCCGAACACCGACGACTACAACAAAATGACAAATGCTTTCGTCAATTCCCGGAGCATTACCAACATATCCATTTCCAATCTGCCTGTAATCAAGGTGGAATACAATCGCGGGTATGGTCCGGAGCTTGATCATTTCTTCTACCGCAACGGAGCTTTGCGTATCACTCCCGACATGATAGACTTCGTATCGTATAACGACATCGATTTCCATGTAGATGAAGCGCAGATTCTTCCTTTCGATTTTGAAATGCCATGCACCCGTGGTAACGAGCCTTTCTCTATATATGAGAATCCCGAATATCGCGAGCGTCTGAAAGTTCTGAACGAGCATAAGAAGGACACGAAGAACTACACCCAGTTCATGATTGAACAGGAGGAGGGAGAGCTTAACAAATGGGCGCAGCACAATCGCTGGAAGTTTGATTTCAAGGGACGCGAGGAAAAAGACTGGTGGAAGCCACTCCGGGTTATCCGCTGCTTTGCGAATGAAGAGTTTGAAAAGGAAGCCGAGCTTCGCCGCGAGGGTCAGGAATTTTCGGAAGAACAGTATAACGACCTGCAGAGCCGCATGGCCAATCTGATTTATTCCCTGGGCCGTCCGCTGTTCCGCTTCAAGGGAAACGGTCTGAACTTCATGCCATACCTTACGGAAAACAACGTGACCAGCGAGGGTAGGAGTGAGGGCGGTTCCGGTAAGTCCGTTTTCGGCAACATCTTCATGGGCTGTGCCGGTAAGGTGCTTTCGCTCGATGCCCGCAACTTCAAGCCGGACACAGATACGTCGCTCTTCCTGGCAACCTACATACACCGCGTACACCGTGTGGTACACTGGGAGGACTGGCCGCGCATTCCGATTGATCCGCTATTCAACTACGTCACTAGCGGTTTCGTGTCGCGCGACTATCACAAGAAAGCTGTCCGCGTACCACTTTCGGAAAGTCCAGGCATGATCGTATCGAGCAACTATCAGCAACGCTACGACAACGACTCCGCCGAAGGCCGTACCGTACAGACTGGTTTCTCCCACTATTTCCACCGTGCCAACAGCCGCAAAAACCAGCGAGCTTCAATGATAAGCGCCATCATGCCGGAGCTCCGCGACACGCCCGAAGAAATGCCGGCGGAGATACGCAACCAGATAGCCTACATTTGTGCTTTAGCTGTACAGTTCTGCATGAATGCAAAGGAACGCGTGCTTCCCCCAATGGACAACCTGAACACCCGAAGCCGTGTGGCCGCAATGGGTTCCAAGTTTGTGGAATGGGCAGAGGAATTTTTCGCCAAGCCGTACGTTTATAACTGTCCTATTGACATAAAGACCATTCAGAGCGAATACATAGACCTCTGTGAAGCGTCCGAAAGTAAAAAGGATTTATTCTCCCTGAATGCCTTCCGCGACAAGATAAAGGAATACTGCAACGATATGGGTATAGACCCTCTGCCGGAAGTCTGTCTGAGTGGCGGTACCACCGGGAAGAAGTATCTCCGCGCAAAAGCATGGGTGCGCCAGACCTATTTCGACGACGAAAAGATTTGGGGACCGGGAATGCGAAAGGATATAAGGGTACTGACGCAATCGCAAAGCTGCCTGTTCTTCTGCCGCAAAGGCCAGGAACCAAAGGACTACGAGGAAGTACGCCGTATCTGCCGCGACTATGCAGCCAAAGAAGATCCGGAACCATATCTCGATATTGATGGAAACCCCGTAACACTGACCGAAGAGGAGCAGGAGAAATGGGATGCTTATTTGGACATGAAACAGGGCAGAAAACGTTCTTATCAGAAGTCTGGAGAAACGGCGAATACAGCGTCAGGAAATGAAGGGAATAAAGAAGTGAAGGATGATTTACCGTTTTAAATAAAATATAAGTATAACATTTAAACAGAAAGAGTTATGAGTAATTTTAGCTTATCAGTAGATTTATTGAGATTTGTAGGCGCAGAAGTATGCAGCCTTGATTTTAAGGGACAGAAACGTAACTGTATCATCATTCCTGTGAATTGGAATGATATAGAAGTAAAAGTGGATAAGGAAGGGAAACCTGCAGCTGCACCGGTATATATGCGTGGCTGGGAGGCTAAGGAATCGTATATTAAAGCTTGCAAGGAAAAGAATGCCGACAATCCGGACTTCGTGGCGCCTTCACACTTGCTTGATTTGAACTGGCGTGAAGAATTTATGAACAAAGCTATAGACGCGGCATACGTTAGATTAAAGACTGACCCGCAGAACGCCGACATGAGTGAAGAGGATTTAAAAAAGAAAGCATTGTACGAAGTTAGAGCATGGCAGCGCATCGGCAACATGAAAGTATTGGCCAAACGCGAACAACCAACATTGCAAGGTTCTGCCGCCCCTCTGAATGCAGCACCGCAGGAATTCTCCCAGGAGGTTACAGCCAGCGAGGACGACGACCTCCCATTCTAAAACAACACATTTCATATATACTTTTTCATTCTTTCCCGCTCCGCGAATCCAGCATTCCGGGGCGGGGTTTTTCGTTTCCCGTCGCGCGCGCAATCCCCGTTACCCCTAAAAGAGAATGGTAGCAACCATAGCGGTTGCAGACAACGGACTTAATGTATAAAAAGGGCAGCAATGGGGATAAAAAATGCTTACATCGGTATTTTTTATTTTTGAAACCATTAAACTTTAGAGTAATATATAGACTTTTAGACAAAATATCAGACAAAACCTATTCAGAGACCATTACAAGGCACTTTTGATTTTGTCTGCTTTTGTCTGTGTTTGTTTTTCATTGTCTAGCTTGGACAAAACAAGGCTGAAAACGGTATATTTTCTGCATAAATCAGTAAAAACACGATATTCGTGCCGTGCGAAGAAGAAAATTATAATGATACGTCGCCGTATGGTTGTTGTATAATTTCTCGGAAAATCCGAAAATGCTTTATTGAAATCTTAAAAGCGTAAAAACTGCCATAAAACACTAAAGAAATAATATCAAAACGATTTAAAAACTTTATCTTTGCAACAAATCTTTAATACAGAGAACAAATGAAAAAAGTATATCTGAAAAACAGTCTGATTCTTATAGACGTTGAAGAAGTGATCCGTTCCGGCGAAACTGTTTTCGTCACTCCCGCCAACCTGGTATATAGGAGAGAGGATCTTCTTCCCGTCGAGCCGGCACCCGAAATTCTTGCTTCCGCATTTTGCGCCAATAGTAGCCATTACATCTGCCGTACATGCGACAGACAGCAACCATGCTCCAGACTGGAAGCATTCCTGAACGATACAAATATGATTTAAATATTGATTTATGAAAACTATCCTTACAATTATTACAGTATCTAAAGACGGTCATAGAAGAAACATGAACACCTCTTTTATGACTCGCGATTTGGATTCCTACAGGAAAGAAATCCTCGAAAGCAATCCGGAAATCAAAAAGTGTTCTTCATTTATGAGGAAAAAGTAGAGTAAACTTTACTTTTTTAATGTTTTTCTTAAAAAACTATCATTTTTCAGAAAAAGTATCTATCTTTGCAATATAAATCAAATTTAAATCAAGAGATTCTTTGCGAAGCTGCCAATGTTATCGCAAAAACAGAATCAACCAGTCCGGTACGGTTTATCTGTATCGGACTTTTTTTGTCACATTCCGATCTACTGGTCTTCTTAATTTTATATCGAGAAAATCAATTCATTATGACAGAAATAACATTTAATCAAAGAGAAAAGAATTGGGTAGGCGAAACAGATGCTTTAGGTAAATCTGTACTTCAGGTGCAGAGAAAAGCTAAAGGTAGTCTTTTTATCTATCAGTTTATCCCTGGCATGGAACCGGTACAATACAAAAGTATGGCTGATGCCGAAGCCAACGTAGTTGTTGCATTGGAGATTATCAAAGGTATGAAGGTTCAGGTAGTGAGCAGTACAGAAGTTGTCAAATGCAAGATGATAGGTGTTAACTTTACGATATCTCCTGAAGGTGCGCTTATGGAAGACGACATTGTAAACGATCTGACCACCGGTGGAGCAGACAAGCCGCTTTCTGCCGAACAGGGAAAGGTTCTTAACGGAAAGATACCTACAAACGCCCTGAAGACAACAGACCTTGTAGATGATCTGACAACTGGAGGAACAAATAAGGCGTTGACTGCCGAGCAGGGTAAAGCTCTTAAAAACTTGATTCCGACAGACGTTTTAAAAACTACGTCAATTGTAAATGATCTCACAACAGGAGGTACAGGAAAGCCGCTTTCGGCCGAACAGGGTAAAGAGCTTAAAGCATTAATAGATGCGTTGACTTTGCGTGTTGATGCACTGGAAAGCGTATAAATCATATATTTTTTGACTGTTTAAATTTTTTATAACTATAATCATGAAGCAGAAACTTATCATTTTAGCAATCGTAATAGCAGTAATCGTAGGATTGCTTGCATATTACCAGTATGTACCGTTCTGGGCGAGCATCGTCAGCACAGGTGCATTTATCGCCGGCATGATTGTCGGATGGATGGCCAAAGTATGGTCAGAGAAACACATCGTATAGCAGAGTGTTTCAGAAACAGTGGATAGAGGAAAAGCTTTGGTTTTTCCTCTATTTTTCTGTATTTTTCAGAAAAAAGTGTTCCCTTTGCAAATATCAAATAAAAATGAAAACAAGACGTATGCAAATAGTATTTGAGGGGCAAAGTCATCAGATAGATGCCAACACTCTGATAAATGTACTTATACATTATCAGACTGTAATCAATGAGGCTAATAAAGAGCTTGGCGGAGGAGCAAGAAGTATCGAACTTAAAGTTAATGCCATAGAAAAAGGCTCTTTTATCATAGATGTTTCGATGGTTGAGTCATTGAAGCAGATTTTTAACGGTGAAGTAGTTGAATACTTGTCTAATCTTTGCGGAATAGTAGGCGGAGTGTTTGGATTCTATCAGCTATTCAAGGGTAAACCTGTAAAGAAAGAGGACGAAAAGCAGGCTCTTGTGGTAGTAAGTGGGAATGATAATGTAGTAAACATTTACAAAAATACTATCGTGAACATATATAACCAGCCAGTTGTCCGTGAAGCAATATCAAAATCTATAGAAACGGTAGATTCTGATATTAATGTCGAAGGCCTGAGAGTGGATAGCGGCACAAACAAGCCTATAGTTTTCCGTCGTGCGGACTTTAAGGACTATATATACGATGATTTCGACCTTGAAAAAGCTGTTCCGGAAGAAGGGGATGAAATAGTAGATGCAGTTCTGACTATTATCGCCTTGAATTTTGAGTCCGGCAGCAGATGGCAATTCCTTTACAATGGTTTCAAGATAGCCATTACTGTAAAGGACGACGCTTTGATCCGAAGGATAGACGAAGGAGAAAGATTCGGCAAAAGTGATGCCATACGTGTGAAATTGAAGATTGTAAAGAGATATAATCCTACATATAAGGCTTATGAGAACAAATCGTATAAGATAGTAGAATTTATAGAACATATAGAAACGCCAAAACAGCATAAACTGTTTTAGCATATACTGTTTTTGAGTTATCTCGGCGACCACGAGTCGGAGGAGATACGGATGCGGTTAACCGCTTCCTGCACAAATACAGAATAGAGGAAAAGCTTCGGTTTTTCCTCTATTTTTTTGTAGAGCCTACTATCAGTATTCATACATTTTTCACACATACTATTTTCCCGATGGATTATTTTTCTATCTTTATCGCATAAATCAATTTTAAATCAAGTTTAAATCAAATTGTGTTATGAAAACTATTTCTTTTTTTAGAGTGGCAATTATTTTGCTTCTCCTGTCGCTCGTATCTTGTCAGAAAGAGAGCGATATCGATCTGTCTATTGGGGACCTTGTAGGAACGTGGGAAACAGAGGAATTTGAGGAACCTCCTATTTATGGTCCCATTTCTGTAGAAATTAAGGGGGATTATACAATGAAAATGTCTTATCTTATAGACAAAGGTGATGGCAACCCTTTTACATTTATCGAGAATTGTGAGTTTACAATCGATGGTAATAAGATCAATTATGAGAGTATTGCCGGATATTCCGCTACGATAGTAGTGAAAGAGTTTACCGGCCCTACAATGAAATTCAGCATGTCGAAAGAAGGTTTGAATCTTACTCTTAATGCAAAAAAAGTAAAGTGATAAACTAAAAAAACTTTATCACGAAAACCAAAAATTGCTACCGCGGTGAAAAAATATTTTTACCATGGTAGCAATTTTTTTCTACCGTGGTGGAAATTTTCTTATCTTTGTTTAGTTGAGAAATTGATATAATAATATAGGTATGGATGTGGCAAATATTTTTATCTATTCAGTTTGCGCCCTCATGCTTCTCGCTTTTGCAGCCAGCCAGGTAGTAGAGTTTATAGAGTGGCGGAAGAGAAGAAAGGAAGAGAGGACGGACAAGCAGGGAGAGATAACCGGTTACAGCCGGATTGATTTTACTCTGGCAGATACTCCTAACGATTGCGACGAGAGTATAGAACTGAGAAACAGCATCGGCGTGGGACAGGTTCTTACATGTATGATTGTGCCGTCGCAAGGAGTTCATAATGTGTCGGTAAATGTACAGTGGTACGAAATAGGTATTGTTCCTTCGAAAGAGAGTCGGGGTATTTATGACAGAATTTTTTCCGGAAATTATGTTTCCTGTTTTGTTTACGACAAGCAGACAGACGAAAGCGGTAAAGATGTTTTCAAATGCCGTTTCGTTTTTAGAAATACAAAAGGTGTTTATGACTTTATTTCGGATTTTACATCGTTGAAGAATACAGGTAGCGAAGAGTCAGAAGCTATGGATCTGAGTAACTACATAGTGTTGTCTGTGACAGGCGAAATGGTTTATCGTTTCAGGGGATGGGATGTTTTGTTTCCAGGTTGAAGAATGGACAGGTTATACACCTTTATATTACGTCAATAAATTTTGTGAAGTTGTTGGAAATATATATGAATAAAGACTTTTACATATCCACAGAAAAAGGCGTTGAATGCGTTGTTCAATCTGCTGCCCCTCAGTACATCTTCCAGATTATCCGCACGACGGACGATGCAAAGTTCCGCGCCCTTATGGAAGACTCCACACAGTTATGCCTGCAGGTGCATCATGATCATAACATAGCTATCAGGACGGCCGGGAACAAGACATATATAGCGATGACAGCCGCGAATGTAGAACTGATATTCCAGGAACTACAGACAGTTAAGAAACAGGCAGCTGAATGGCTGTGCGAGTATTACGGCCTC
>ENA-UERX01001050-UERX01001050.1-human-gut-metagenome-genome-assembly--contig:-NODE-1050-length-18381-cov-5.974159_pt1 | contig 18381 bp, 9 predicted proteins | sample MGYA00242992_ERZ507993 | MGnify/ENA primary metagenome ERZ507993 (study PRJEB26167, sample SAMN06115487) | human gut metagenome | host: Homo sapiens | place: China:Chongqing | collected 2015-04-10... | reverse complement strand
CGCCAATTTCGTCGAGGAGCAGAGTACCTTCGTTGGCTCGTTCAAATAATCCCTGACGCAAGGTTTGTGCACCAGTAAATGCACCTTTTTCATGACCAAACAGTTCACTTTCGAGCAACGATTCCGGCAGCGCCGCGCAGTTGACTTTAATGAACGGCCCCTTTGCCCGCCGCGAATTGTAGTGAATCGCTCTGGCAATCAACTCTTTCCCGGTGCCGCTTTCACCGCTAATCAAGACGCTGGCCTGAGAAAGGGCAATTTTGGCGGTGTCTTTGCAGATGTCCATCATCGCCGGGCTGTTGGTGAGAATGTGCCCCCATTGCCAGCTGGTGCTCAGTGCCTGGTGCAGATGACGGATCTCTTTTTTCATTGACTGGAGTTGTAAAGCGCGCTGAACGATTAAATTCAACTCATCGAGATCAAACGGTTTAATAACATAGTCGAAGGCTCCGCAGCGTAGCGCTTCGACGGCGGTTTCCACTTCCGCATAGGCCGTCATCAGAATAACGGGTGTCCGGGTCTCATGGCTGCGCATCTCCTTTAGTGCCTTGATGCCGTCCATCTCTGGCATGCGGATATCCATCAACACCACATCAGGGTGAATATCGGCAAACAGGTGTAATGCTGTGCGTCCGTTGTTCGCACAATGTGTTTCGAATCCTTGTAGTGCAAAAGCGGTGCTCAGCATACGGCGAACATTATCTTCATCATCCACAATAAGGATGCGATTAATAGCAGTCATACAGTCTGATTTCCCTGCGGGTTGATCGGTAAAATAAGCGTGAAGGTTGCGCCGTAGCCCGGCAAACTGGCGACGCGAATATCACCCTGATGGGCATTAATGATGCGTTGACTTAACGCCAGACCAAGCCCGGTTCCTGAGGCTTTGGTGGTGAAAAAGGGATCGAAGATTTTTTTTTGCAGCGAGAGATCAATGCCACAGCCGTTGTCCTCTATCGAAATGGCCTGTTGTGAGTCGCTGTATTGCCAGGTTTGAATGCGAATTTTCCCTCGTGCGCTGATAGCCTGGACGGCATTGATCAGGATATTCAGTAGTACCTGTTTGAGCAGTTCACGATCGGCGTTAATCGGGCTTAATTCATTATCCAGTTCGCTTATGAAGTCGACCCGCGCTTGTACGCCGGCGGTTTGTACCAGTACCAGAGTTTCTTCAACCAATGCATTGAGGCTGACTTGTTGCCATTGACTGTGGCGTGGACGTGAAAATTCGAGCAATTGCTGAATAACTTTGTTAATTGAATCGATTTCTTTGAGTACTACGGACAGATATTCCTGATGTATTGGGTCACTGGTTTGTTGGCGCAAGATCTGTACATAACCACGAATAGCCGTTAACGGATTACGTACTTCATGCGCGACGCCAGCCATCAGCTCACCCAGTGTGGCGAGGCGTTCTGCTTGCGCCATGCGGCGCTGGGTTTCTTTGCGGGCAGTTAAATCAGAGAAAATCACCAAAGCACCTATCATTTCACCGTGCGTGTTATGAATACGACTGGTAGTGACACTGAGTTCAATGGTGCGGTCACGACCTGGAAAACTGATCTCCAGCGCCACATGTTCGGTGCCATGTTCCAGCGTATCCAGTACTGGACTGTAGAACTGAGTATTGTCGAACAACATGGAGTAAGGCTGCCCTACCAGTTCATGGCGTTGATAGCCAGTGATAACTTCTGCTGCTGGGTTCATGGTGGTTACATCACCCTGGCGGTCAATGGCAATGACGCCATCGGCAGCGTTTTCAATAATCAGATCGTTAAGTGTCCGCGTTTCACGCAGTGCCTGGGCGAGGTTATTAACACTCTGACTGATTTGCCCCATTTCACCGGGCAATTGTGGTAATCGAGTGGGAATATTTTGTGCCAGAGTCGAGAGGCCATCGGTGATGATATCAATATTGGCGCTCAGGCGACGGGAGAAAAGGACAATCAACAGCAGGCTTATCAGCAAACCAGCGGTGAGCACAATGATAATCCTCACATCCATTTTCCAGGCCTGGCGGCGAATATCTTCGGTTAATTCATTGGCCCAGATATAGCCGAGGATTTCACCATTACGCTCAATGGGGAGCATTGAATTCAAAATATCGCCGCGCACCTGCCTGCCTGAATAAACCAAAGGGGTATTTGTACGCATGACTTCGCGACCAGGGTGATCTGCGGCAATGGTAACGCCGACATTATTCTGATATAGCGCTGAAGGCGCGTAGGTGATTATCGCATCCAGCATTTTGTTGTAATAACCAGCACCGATGCCAGGGAAGGCGTGAGTGATATTTTCGGTAATGGGGGCAAGTTCTGCATTTAATGCGCGGATACGCTCCTCACGTGGTAAGTCGATGTAGAGATCATAGCGATCGCCTAGTGCCTGATTAAGCAGGTTGACCACGGCAGAAAGTTTTTTCTCTTTTTCAGATAAGACTGCTGAACGTCCTTCCGTTTCTACGATATAACCAATAGTAAGCGTTGGGACAATGACCATCAGGATTGCCATCAGGATCATTTGATTGCGTAAGCGGCGTGGATAAATCCACTTCATATAATGCATGCTGAAATCCACTAGTCTTGTCCGGTATATGACGATTATCAGAGGTTAAGGTGATGATTTCTCGGCGGTGTATCATATTCCAGAGAAGAGAGAACATTGCGGTAACACGCTTTTACCGCTACCTTAACCACACTCCATCGGTCACCTGAGGCGGAGCTTCGCCCCTTTGAAATACCTTGCTTCTTTTCGTACAACCCTGAAAGCCTCGCGCTACATGTTCAGAGCATTGGCGTTAGTGCTCTGGCTGTTGATTGCTTTTTCATCCGTTTTTTACATCGTTAATGCGTTACATCAGCGAGAATCGGAAATTCGTCAGGAATTTAATCTGAGTTCCGATCAGGCTCAGCGCTTTATTCAACGCACCTCTGATGTGATGAAAGAGCTGAAGTACATCGCCGAAAATCGCTTATCGGCAGAAAACGGTGTGCTTTCCCCGCGTGGACGAGAAACGCAGGCGGATGTGCCTGCGTTTGAACCGCTGTTTGCCGACTCCGATTGTTCCGCAATGAGTAACACCTGGCGAGGTTCTCTGGAGTCATTGGCGTGGTTTATGCGCTACTGGCGCGATAATTTTTCTGCGGCTTACGATCTAAACCGGGTATTTTTAATCGGCAGCGATAACCTCTGCATGGCCAATTTCGGTCTGCGTGATATGCCAGTGGAACGCGATACCGCGTTGAAAGCTTTGCATGAACGCATCAATAAATATCGAAATGCACCACAAGATGATAGCGGCAGTAACCTCTACTGGATCAGCGAAGGTCCGCGCCCTGGCGTCGGGTATTTTTACGCGTTGACGCCAGTTTATCTGGCGAACCGGTTGCAGGCGCTTTTGGGTGTCGAGCAGACCATCCGGATGGAGAACTTTTTCTTACCGGGTACGTTGCCGATGGGGGTTACCATTCTTGATGAAAATGGTCATACCCTGATTTCGCTTACCGGACCAGAAAGCAAAATTAAGGGCGATCCTCGCTGGATGCAGGAACGCTCCTGGTTTGGCTATACGGAAGGGTTCCGGGAGCTGGTGCTGAAGAAAAATCTGCCACCCTCATCGCTAAGCATCGTGTATTCGGTGCCGGTTGATAAGGTGCTGGAACGCATTCGCATGTTGATCCTTAACGCAATTTTGCTGAATGTGCTTGCCGGAGCTGCATTGTTTACTCTCGCACGGATGTACGAGCGACGTATTTTCATTCCGGCGGAAAGCGACGCCCTGCGACTGGAAGAACATGAGCAGTTCAATCGCAAGATTGTCGCCTCCGCGCCAGTGGGTATCTGCATTTTGCGTACCGCTGATGGCGTCAATATTTTAAGTAACGAACTGGCGCATACCTATCTCAATATGCTTACGCATGAGGACCGCCAACGACTGACGCAAATTATCTGTGGGCAGCAGGTCAATTTTGTTGATGTCCTGACCAGCAACAATACCAATCTGCAAATCAGCTTCGTCCATTCGCGCTATCGTAATGAAAACGTGGCCATTTGTGTGCTGGTGGATGTTTCTTCGCGCGTGAAGATGGAAGAGTCGTTGCAGGAGATGGCACAAGCAGCGGAACAGGCGAGCCAGTCAAAATCGATGTTCCTTGCCACCGTCAGTCATGAGCTGCGAACGCCGCTGTATGGCATTATCGGTAACCTGGATCTGTTGCAAACCAAAGAGTTACCGAAAGGCGTCGATCGGCTGGTGACGGCAATGAACAACTCTTCCAGCCTGTTGTTGAAAATTATCAGCGATATTCTCGATTTCTCGAAGATTGAATCAGAACAGTTGAAGATCGAACCGCGTGAGTTTTCACCGCGTGAAGTGATGAACCACATCACCGCCAACTATTTACCGCTGGTGGTACGCAAGCAGTTAGGCTTGTACTGCTTTATTGAACCGGATGTGCCAGTGGCCTTAAATGGCGACCCGATGCGTTTACAGCAGGTCATCTCCAACCTGTTGAGTAACGCCATAAAATTCACCGATACCGGCTGTATAGTTTTGCATGTTCGCGCTGATGGCGATTATCTCTCTATCCGTGTTCGCGATACCGGCGTGGGGATACCGGCGAAAGAAGTGGTGCGCTTGTTTGATCCCTTCTTCCAGGTCGGAACGGGCGTACAGCGAAACTTCCAGGGGACCGGTCTGGGTCTGGCGATTTGTGAAAAACTGATCAGCATGATGGACGGCGATATCTCGGTAGATTCAGAACCGGGAATGGGCAGCCAGTTTACCGTGCGTATTCCGTTGTACGGCGCTCAGTACCCGCAGAAAAAAGGCGTGGAAGGGTTGAGTGGTAAACGCTGCTGGCTGGCGGTCCGCAATGCGTCGCTCTGTCAGTTCCTGGAAACCAGTTTGCAGCGCAGCGGCATCGTCGTTACAACATACGAAGGGCAGGAACCGACTCCCGAAGATGTGTTAATTACTGACGAGGTAGTGAGTAAAAAATGGCAGGGTAGAGCGGTAGTGACCTTCTGTCGTCGCCATATTGGTATTCCGCTGGAGAAAGCGCCAGGGGAGTGGGTACACAGTGTGGCTGCTCCGCATGAGCTACCGGCATTGTTGGCGCGTATTTATTTGATCGAGATGGAGAGCGACGATCCTGCTAACGCTCTGCCGTCGACGGACAAAGCGGTCAGCGATAATGACGATATGATGATTCTGGTCGTGGATGATCATCCGATTAACCGACGTCTGCTGGCAGATCAGTTGGGATCGTTGGGCTATCAATGTAAAACCGCGAATGATGGCGTCGATGCGCTTAATGTACTTAGCAAGAATCATATTGATATCGTGCTTAGCGACGTCAACATGCCAAATATGGATGGTTACCGCTTGACGCAACGCATTCGTCAGTTGGGACTGACGTTGCCGGTAATCGGAGTAACTGCTAATGCGTTGGCTGAAGAGAAGCAGCGGTGTCTGGAGTCCGGTATGGACAGCTGCCTGTCGAAGCCGGTAACGCTGGATGTGATAAAACAGACGCTGACGGTATATGCCGAGAGGGTCAGGAAATCGCGGGAATCGTAGGACGGATAAGGTGTTTATGCCGCATCCGGCATTCAGTGCAAATGCCAGATGCGACGCTGACGCGTCTTATCTGGCCTACTTTAATGTAATCTGTTGAAATAATGGGAATCGTAGGACGGATAAGGCGTTTACGCCGCATCCGGCAATCGGTGCAAATGCCAGATAAGACACTAACGCGTCTTATCTGGCCTACAGATGATTAGTCTTTATCTGCCGGACTTAAGGTCACAGAAGAGAGATAATTCAGCAGGGCGATATCGTTCTCGACACCCAGCTTCATCATCGCAGATTTCTTCTGGCTACTGATGGTTTTAATACTGCGGTTCAGCTTTTTAGCGATCTCGGTCACCAGGAAGCCTTCCGCAAACAGGCGCAGAACTTCACTCTCTTTTGGCGAGAGACGCTTGTCACCGTAACCACCAGCACTGATTTTTTCCAACAGGCGAGAAACGCTTTCCGGGGTAAATTTCTTCCCTTTCTGCAGCGCGGCGAGAGCTTTCGGCAGATCGGTCGGTGCACCTTGTTTCAGCACGATCCCTTCGATATCCAGATCCAATACCGCACTAAGAATCGCCGGGTTGTTGTTCATGGTCAGAACAATAATCGACAGGCTTGGGAAATGGCGCTTGATGTACTTAATTAAGGTAATGCCATCGCCGTACTTATCGCCAGGCATGGAGAGATCGGTAATCAACACATGCGCATCCAGTTTCGGCAGGTTGTTGATCAGTGCTGTAGAGTCTTCAAATTCGCCGACAACATTCACCCACTCAATTTGCTCAAGTGATTTGCGAATACCGAACAAGACTATCGGATGGTCATCGGCAATAATTACGTTCATATTGTTCATGTAATAGGCTACCTTGCTACAGCAAGCTCTTGACATAACTGTCAATGTCGCTGATGTATTTTTCTATTCCTGGAACATCCTTCTCACGAATCAGATGTTCCAGCGTTTCACATAACTGCTTGCCGGGTACCAGATTTAGCATGGCAAATACGCCTTTAAGACGATGAGCCGTTTGGGCTAACGCAGCAAAGTCACTGGTTGCTGCTTCAGTATACAGCCTCTTAACATCATCCGGTACTGTGTCTACAAAGAGCGCATAATAGCCGCTGGCATGGAGTTGCGCATTTTCATCTCCGCCCAGAGGCGATTCTGTCACCTCTTCCTGCGCCAGTTGCACTTCAATTAATTGTAAGACCGCTTCCTGCATAGCGTTGCTCATATTGAAGTTGACGCACAATTGACCAGGCCCAATTTCCCGTACGCCAGACTCATCATCGCTTAAAAGCAAGCCAGAGGCAGTAAGATTAGACGGATTATCCGTTAAAAAGATATCATAATCTTGACTAATTAATCTTTCATCGGGTGTGATACAGGTTGCACCCCAATTTTCTAACTGGCGAGTGACAATATTCCGAATTTCTGCCGAAGTAACATCCACCATTACGCAGACATCATCCAGTAAACGCTCTTCTTCCTCTTCAACTTCCGGGTCAGCTGCGAGCATTTTGATATGCACAGAGTAGCGTGTACCAAGCCCATCCCGCGTTTTGATGTTTAAATGACCGCCCAGTTTACGTGCCAGTTGATCGCTCAGCCAGAATGCCAGCGGGTCCGCCTTGCCATAGCGATCGTTTTGGGTCTGGTTGATAAACGGGAAGTGCAAATTATCCATTTCATGAATGCTTACGCCTTCTCCGGTGTCCAGAATGCGGAACGTCAGGCGGTCTTCGGAGGACTCATCCTGATCAACCTCAAGGGTGATTTTTCCCAATTGCGTTGAGGTCACGGCATATTGCATCAGTAGCAGCAAAATACGTCGTAAGGCATCGCGATCGCCGCGGCGCATATCGTGTGCTTTCAGATGATTGTTAATCAGCAGTTGCAGACCTTTACGCTTGATGGCAGGCAACACTGAAGGCACAACTTCATCAATTAAATCCTGCACGGAGAACAGCACCGTCTCACTTTTCCAGCTATCGTCCGCAAGCATGTTCGCTAACTGTATTTCATCGACCAGCCGCACCAGCACATCTGCCTGATTCGCCAGTTGTTTGCTTTCCGGGGCGTTGAGTTTAGCCGCGCTCTCCGCCAGGGACTGTGCGGGTTCTTTCAGCGCATCGCCAATGTTTTTCATAAAGGTCATCCGCCCCTGCTGGTTTTTCTCATACAGACGCTGCGCCTGCTTGAGTTTCTTGTTTACCAGCACTTCGCGATCCTGATCGCGAATAATGAAAATTTGTGTGCGCGGCGCGACCTGGCTGCGGAACATGCGGATCTCATACAGCTCGTTATTGATCGTCGCCTGAATAATCCCCTGATGCTGTTCCGCCATGGTGGTGATGTTTTGCAGATTCAAATGCGGCAGCAAATGATCGGCAATTTTGTTACTTATGACAGTGCGGTTCGATTCCTGATCGTGAACCAGCAGGCCGAGCGGCAGCAGTGAGACTATCTCTTCATTGATTGCCCGTAAAATGCGCAATTCGTTATTGACCGCCGTGCTGGGGACGTTTTCTGTACTGCGGCTGGAGAAATGGCGGAATGTGGTATAGCCAAATAACGCCAGCGCCAGCAAACCGATGTTCAGCAGCAGTGGCAGCAGAATGTTTTGCAACGTATCCAGCAATAAGGTGCCATAAGGAACCTGCCAGACCAGGCGCATATCGGTAGAGTTGAGTGCCGAGGAGATTTCAATCTTCGTACTGTTAAAGTGGATACTGACGCTATCCGTCCCTTCTTTCTCATTATCATTGTTTCCCGTTGCCGTCGCGTCTGGCTCAAGGCGGAAACTGTCCAGCGGCATACCCGGTGGGATCAAATCATTAATCGGCAGATCAAAAGCCACGACCGTTGCCAGATGTCCCGGCTGGTTGAACGTGGTACGCAAGGTAAAGTAATGACCGTTCTGCCAGGCCAGGCGGCGCATGTTAGAAAAACTTTCGCGTTCATCGAGGGCGTTGGCCTGTTGCAACATCTCTGCACGACGTGAATCAACAATGTCACTGACGGTCGATTCTTTAAATCCGGAGGTGAGATCTTTGAGGGGCAGGGTTGAGATCAGTACCAGACTGTTATCCTGACCATTCAGGTAATACATCGACCACGGTACATTTTCTGCGCCCCACAATGTGTCCAGATAGGTGGACATCCGTTGAGTCATCTCAAGCGTTGAGTTGTCGTGAGAGCCAAAGATTAACGCTTCCGTTTTGCGGCGCGGTTTTTCCAGATAGTAGACATCCTGTTTCAGGCGCGTCTCTTGTAAACCTTCGCCGGAGGAGGGGGAGGTCGTCGCGGCAATGTTGTCGTAGATCTGCCAGGTCACGTAACGCCAGTTATCGACGCGCTTTTGGATAGCATGGGTAATGTCGACAATCTGGTAACTTTTATCTTTCAGCCAGGCGTTAACGGCGCTTTGTACCATTACACCCATCGTCACCAGTAACACAATGATCAACAGTAAAAAGAAGCGGGTAATGCTCCCCGGTAGGAGTGAAAAGCGGGTCGTGGCCGTTGTCTCTTTCTGACGCATTCGTGTTTATGACCTGTTAAAACTTCGCGAAGTGATAGGGCAGTATAAAGGGTACAGTGTGAAATTCCAGACTCTTACCTGATTGATGATTCTCTATTCTCCCGTGATATTTATCATCCTGCATTGGGGGAAATAGATGTACAAGCGCCATTTTGCTGTACAAATAACCTACAAAAAGCGCAACGAAAATAATTGCAAATAAACAAAGATTGCTGGAAATTATGCTGATGTTAATTATTTGTGAAATAGTTAACAAGCGTTATAGTTTTTCTGTGGTAGCACAGAATAATGAAAAGTGTGTAAAGAAGGGTAAAAAAAACCGAATGCGAGGCATCCGGTTGAAATAGGGGTAAACAGACATTCAGAAATGAATGACGGTAATAAATAAAGTTAATGATGATAGCGGGAGATATTCTGGTTGCGAGTGAAGGTTTTGTTTTGACATTCAGTGCTGTCAAATACTTAAGAATAAGTTATTGATTTTAACCTTGAATTATTATTGCTTGATGTTAGGTGCTTATTTCGCCATTCCGTAATAATCTTAAAAAGTTCCCTTGCATTTACATTTTGAAACATCTATAGCGATAAATGAAACATCTTAAAGGTTTTAGTATCATATTCGTGTTGGATTATTCTGCATTTTTGGGGAGAATGGACCTGCCGACTGATTAATGAGGGTTAATCAGTATGCAGTGGCATAAAAAAGCAAATAAAGGCATATAACAGAGGGTTAATAACATGAAAGTTAAAGTACTGTCCCTCCTGGTCCCAGCTCTGCTGGTAGCAGGCGCAGCAAATGCTGCTGAAGTTTACAACAAAGACGGCAACAAATTAGATCTGTACGGTAAAGTAGACGGCCTGCACTATTTCTCCGACAACGATAAGGTTGATGGCGACAAGACCTACATGCGTCTTGGCTTCAAAGGTGAAACTCAGGTTACTGACCAGCTGACCGGTTACGGCCAGTGGGAATATCAGATCCAGGGCAACGCTCCGGAAAGCGAAAACAACTCCTGGACCCGTGTGGCATTTGCTGGTCTGAAATTCCAGGACGTTGGTTCTTTCGACTACGGTCGTAACTACGGCGTTGTTTACGACGTAACTTCCTGGACCGACGTACTGCCAGAATTCGGTGGCGACACCTACGGTTCTGACAACTTCATGCAGCAGCGTGGTAACGGCTTCGCGACCTACCGTAACACCGACTTCTTCGGTCTGGTTGACGGCCTGAACTTTGCTGTTCAGTACCAGGGCAAAAACGGTAGCGTAAGCGGCGAAGGCATGACCAACAACGGTCGTGATGCTCTTGAGCAGAACGGTGACGGTGTTGGTGGTTCTATCACTTATGACATCGGTGAAGGCTTCAGCTTCGGTGGTGCGATCTCCAGCTCCAAACGCACCGCAGAGCAGAACAACAGTGCTCGTTTCATCGGTAATGGTGATCGTGCAGAAACCTACACTGGTGGTCTGAAATACGACGCTAACAACATCTACCTGGCTGCTCAGTACACCCAGACTTATAACGCAACTCTGGCTGGTGATTTAGGCTGGGCGAACAAAGCCCAGAACTTTGAAGTGGTTGCCCAGTATCAGTTCGACTTCGGTCTGCGTCCTTCTGTTGCTTACCTGCAGTCCAAAGGTAAAAATCTGAATGCCAACATCGCTGGTCGTACTTACGACGACGAAGATCTGGTGAAATATGTTGATGTTGGTGCTACCTACTACTTCAACAAAAACATGTCCACCTATGTTGATTACAAAATCAACCTGCTGGACGACAATAACTTCACCCGCGCTGCTGGCATCAACACTGATGACATCGTAGCTCTGGGTCTGGTTTACCAGTTCTAATCTCGATTTCTATCGAACAAAGGGCCTGCGGGCCCTTTTTTCATTGTTTTCAGCGTACAAACACAGTTTTTTGGTGTACTCTTGCGACCGTTCGCATGAGGATAATCACGTATGGAAATAAGCTTTACCCGCGTGGCACTGCTGGCTGCCGCGCTCTTCTTTGTTGGTTGCGATCAAAAACCACAACCCGCCAAAACCCACGCTACTGAAGTTACCGTTCTTGAAGGCAAAACCATGGGTACCTTCTGGCGTGCCAGCATCCCGGGCATTGATGCCAAACGCAGTGCCGAACTTAAAGAAAAGATTCAGACCCAGCTGGACGCCGACGATCAGCTGCTTTCGACCTATAAAAAAGATTCCGCGCTGATGCGCTTTAACGACTCGCAAAGTTTATCGCCGTGGCCGGTAAGTGAAGCGATGGCCGATATCGTCACCACCTCGCTGCGCATTGGCACGAAGACCGATGGCGCGATGGATATAACCGTCGGGCCGCTGGTGAATCTGTGGGGCTTTGGCCCGGAACAACAGCCGGTTCAAATTCCGAGCCAGGAACAGATCGATGCGATGAAAGCCAAAACTGGTTTACAGCACCTTACGGTCATTAATCAGTCGCATCAGCAATATCTGCAAAAAGACCTGCCGGATTTATATGTCGATCTCTCTACCGTCGGCGAAGGTTATGCGGCGGATCACCTGGCACGCTTGATGGAGCAGGAAGGGATTTCCCGCTATCTGGTGTCGGTGGGCGGCGCGCTGAACAGCCGTGGTATGAACGGTGAAGGCCAGCCGTGGCGGGTAGCGATTCAAAAGCCAACCGATAAAGAAAATGCGGTTCAGGCCGTGGTGGATATCAACGGTCATGGTATTAGCACCTCTGGCAGCTACCGTAACTATTACGAACTGGACGGCAAACGTCTTTCCCATGTTATCGATCCGCAAACCGGGCGTCCCATCGAACACAATCTGGTATCCGTGACGGTGATTGCTCCGACGGCGCTGGAAGCCGATGCCTGGGATACTGGCTTGATGGTACTCGGGCCGGAGAAAGCCAAAGAGGTTGTTCGCCGGGAAGGGCTGGCGGTTTATATGATCACCAAAGAAGGCGATAGCTTTAAAACCTGGATGTCACCACAGTTTAAAAGCTTCCTTGTCAGCGAAAAAAATTAAAGCGCAAGATTGTTGGTTTTTGCGTGATGGTGACCGGGCAGACTAAAGGCTATCCTTAACCAGGGAGCTGATTATGAAAAAAGCCACATGCTTAACTGACGATCAACGCTGGCAATCTGTCTTAGCCCGCGACCCGAATGCCGACGGCGAATTCGTTTTCGCCGTGCGTACCACAGGCATCTTTTGCCGTCCGTCTTGCCGCGCCAGACATGCTTTGCGGGAAAACGTCTCCTTCTACGCAAATGCCAGCGAGGCACTCGCCGCTGGCTTTCGCCCCTGCAAACGTTGTCAGCCAGAAAAAGCCAATGCCCAGCAACATCGGTTGGATAAAATCACCCACGCGTGTCGACTGCTGGAACAGGAAACGCCTGTAACGCTGGAAGCCTTAGCCGACCAGGTGGCGATGAGTCCATTTCATCTACATCGGTTGTTTAAAGCGACTACCGGAATGACGCCTAAAGCCTGGCAACAGGCCTGGCGCGCTCGCCGTTTGCGCGAATCGCTGGCGAAAGGGGAGAGCGTGACGACGTCTATTCTTAACGCCGGATTCCCCGACAGCAGCAGTTACTATCGCAAAGCTGACGAAACGCTGGGCATGACGGCTAAACAATTCCGTCACGGTGGCGAAAATCTGGCGGTGCGTTACGCGCTGGCTGATTGTGAGCTGGGTCGTTGCCTGGTGGCAGAAAGCGAGCGGGGGATTTGCGCGATATTGCTGGGCGATGATGACGCGACACTAATCAGCGAGTTGCAGCAGATGTTTCCCGCTGCCGACAACGCGCCTGCCGATCTGATGTTTCAGCAACATGTGCGTGAAGTGATCGCCAGCCTCAATCAACGCGATACGCCGCTGACGTTACCGCTGGACATTCGCGGCACTGCTTTTCAGCAACAAGTCTGGCAGGCACTGCGCACGATACCTTGCGGTGAAACCGTCAGTTATCAGCAACTGGCTAACGCCATCGGCAAACCGAAAGCGGTACGGGCCGTTGCCAGCGCCTGTGCCGCCAACAAGCTGGCTATCATAATACCCTGTCATCGGGTGGTCCGTGGTGATGGCACACTTTCCGGTTACCGCTGGGGCGTGTCGCGTAAAGCGCAACTGCTGCGCCGCGAAGCTGAAAATGAGGAGAGGTAATGTTGGATCTGTTTGCCGATGCTGAACCGTGGCAAGAGCCACTGGCGGCTGGAGCGGTAATTTTGCACCGTTTTGCTTTTAACGCTGCGGAGCAACTGATCCGCGATATTAATGACGTTGCCAGCCAGTCGCCGTTTCGCCAGATGGTCACCCCCGGGGGATATACCATGTCGGTGGCGATGACCAACTGTGGGCATCTGGGCTGGACGAGCCATCGGCAAGGTTATCTCTATTCGCCCATTGATCCGCAAACAAATAAACCGTGGCCCGCCATGCCACAGAGTTTTCATAATTTATGTCAACGTGCGGCTACGGCGGCGGGCTATCCAGATTTCCAGCCAGATGCTTGTCTTATCAACCGCTACGCTCCTGGCGCGAAACTGTCGCTGCATCAGGATAAAGACGAACCGGATCTGCGCGCGCCAATTGTTTCTGTTTCTCTGGGCTTACCCGCGATTTTTCAGTTTGGTGGCCTGAAACGTAATGATCCGCTCAAACGTTTGTTGTTGGAACATGGCGATGTGGTGATATGGGGCGGTGAATCGCGGCTGTTTTATCACGGTATTCAACCGTTGAAAGCGGGGTTTCATCCACTCACCACCGACTGCCGCTACAACCTGACATTCCGTCAGGCAGGTAAAAAAGAATAAAAATAAGAATTATTATTGCTGTGCGCGCGAAGATGTTTAAACTGCGGGCTGTAATTCATTGTCCGGGTTTTCTGCATGGAACTTCTTGTACTTGTCTGGCGGCAGTATCGCTGGCCATTTATCAGTGTGATGGCGCTAAGCCTCGCCAGTGCGGCATTAGGCATTGGCTTAATTGCTTTTATCAATCAGCGCCTTATCGAAACGGCGGATACCAGTCTGCTGGTATTGCCGGAGTTTCTGGGATTATTGCTGCTGTTGATGGCAGTCACTCTCGGATCGCAACTGGCGCTCACCACTTTGGGGCATCACTTCGTTTACCGACTGCGTAGTGAATTTATCAAGCGGATTCTGGATACCCACGTCGAGCGCATTGAACAACTCGGTAGCGCCTCGTTGCTGGCGGGATTAACCAGCGATGTGCGCAATATCACCATTGCTTTTGTGCGTCTGCCGGAACTGGTGCAGGGGATCATTCTCACTATCGGTTCAGCGGCGTATCTGTGGATGCTGTCGGGCAAAATGTTGCTGGTAACGGCTATCTGGATGGCGATCACCATCTGGGGTGGTTTTGTACTGGTGGCGCGGGTGTACAAACATATGGCGACCCTGCGTGAAACCGAAGACAAGCTGTATACGGATTTTCAAACTGTACTCGAAGGGCGCAAAGAGCTGACTCTGAACCGGGAACGCGCCGAGTATGTGTTTAACAACCTCTACATTCCTGATGCGCAAGAGTATCGCCACCATATTATCCGCGCAGACACCTTCCATCTTAGCGCCGTGAACTGGTCAAACATCATGATGCTGGGCGCTATCGGCCTGGTGTTCTGGATGGCGAACAGTCTCGGTTGGGCTGATACCAACGTTGCTGCGACCTATTCGTTGACACTGTTATTCCTGCGTACGCCGCTGCTTTCGGCGGTTGGCGCATTGCCGACGCTGCTGACGGCGCAGGTGGCGTTTAACAAGCTGAACAAATTCGCACTCGCGCCTTTCAAAGCAGAGTTTCCGCGCCCGCAGGCGTTTCCCAACTGGCAAACGCTGGAGCTGCGTAACGTGACGTTTGCTTATCAGGATAACGCGTTTTCCGTTGGTCCGATTAACCTCACCATCAAACGTGGTGAACTGCTGTTTCTGATTGGCGGCAACGGTAGCGGAAAATCGACGCTGGCGATGTTGCTGACGGGCTTGTATCAGCCACAAAGCGGCGAAATCTTGCTGGATGGCAAACCTGTCAGCGGCGAACAACCGGAAGATTATCGCAAACTGTTTTCGGCAGTGTTTACCGATGTCTGGCTGTTTGATCAACTGCTGGGGCCGGAGGGTAAACCCGCTAACCCGCAACTGGTTGAGAAGTGGCTGGCGCAGCTGAAAATGGCTCATAAGCTTGAGTTAAGCAACGGGCGTATTGTTAACCTGAAGTTATCAAAAGGGCAGAAAAAACGCGTGGCGCTGTTGCTGGCGCTGGCAGAAGAACGCGATATTATCCTGCTGGATGAATGGGCGGCGGATCAGGATCCACACTTCCGTCGTGAGTTTTATCAGGTGTTGCTGCCGCTGATGCAGGAGATGGGTAAAACTATTTTCGCTATCAGTCATGATGATCATTACTTTATCCACGCCGACCGCCTGCTGGAAATGCGCAATGGGCAACTTAGCGAGCTGACGGGCGAAGAGCGCGATGCCGCTTCGCGTGATGCCGTTGCCCGGACGGCATAATATTACGACGCTGACCTGGCGGACTGCTGCCGTCAGGTCAATATGCTAAAAATCCCTTCATTTCTAATAACCCTATAATTAATCAACGAAATTATAATGTTTCTAAAATTAGAATATAATTTATAAACATTATTTAAATGTTGTTACTTAAGTGTTACCGTTGATGCCGCGCAAATCTCACCTGCAATAAAGCGACTAAAAGTAAGGCATTAACAAGATGAAAAAAGTGACTGCCATGCTCTTCTCGATGGCCGTGGGGCTTAATGCCGTTTCGATGGCGGCAAAAGCGAAAGCGTCCGAGGAGCAGGAAACTGATGTACTGTTGATTGGCGGCGGCATTATGAGCGCCACGTTGGGGACCTATTTACGCGAGCTGGAGCCTGAATGGTCGATGACCATGGTGGAGCGCCTGGAGGGTGTCGCGCAGGAGAGTTCGAACGGCTGGAATAACGCCGGAACCGGGCATTCTGCACTGATGGAACTGAACTACACCCCGCAAAACGCCGATGGCAGCATCAGTATTGAAAAAGCAGTCGCCATTAACGAAGCATTTCAGATTTCCCGCCAGTTCTGGGCGCACCAGGTTGAGCGCGGCGTGCTGCGTACTCCGCGTTCATTTATCAATACCGTTCCGCATATGAGCTTTGTCTGGGGCGAGGATAACGTTAATTTCCTGCGCGCCCGTTACGCCGCGTTGCAACAAAGCTCGCTGTTTCGCGGTATGCGTTACTCTGAAGATCACGCGCAGATCAAAGAGTGGGCACCGTTAGTGATGGAAGGGCGCGATCCGCAACAGAAAGTGGCAGCCACGCGTACGGAAATTGGTACCGATGTGAACTACGGCGAGATCACCCGCCAGTTAATTGCTTCCTTGCAGAAGAAATCTAACTTCTCGCTGCAACTCAGCAGCGAAGTCCGCGCCCTAAAGCGTAATGACGATAACACCTGGACCGTTACCGTTGCCGATCTGAAAAACGGCACTGCACAGAACATCCGCGCCAAATTTGTCTTTATCGGCGCGGGCGGTGCGGCGCTGAAGCTGTTACAGGAATCGGGGATTCCGGAAGCGAAAGACTACGCCGGTTTCCCGGTGGGCGGACAGTTCCTTGTTTCGGAAAATCCGGACGTGGTTAATCACCATCTGGCGAAAGTTTACGGTAAAGCATCCGTTGGCGCACCACCGATGTCGGTTCCGCATATCGATACCCGTGTTCTGGACGGTAAACGCGTAGTGCTGTTTGGGCCATTTGCCACCTTCTCAACCAAATTCCTCAAAAACGGTTCATTGTGGGATCTGATGAGTTCCACCACCACCTCTAACGTGATGCCGATGATGCACGTCGGGCTGGATAATTTCGATCTGGTGAAATATCTGGTGAGTCAGGTGATGTTGAGTGAAGAGGATCGTTTTGAAGCGTTGAAAGAGTACTATCCGCAGGCGAAAAAAGAGGACTGGCGTTTGTGGCAAGCGGGGCAGCGCGTGCAGATTATCAAGCGTGATGCCGAGAAAGGTGGCGTACTGCGTCTGGGTACTGAAGTGGTCAGTGACCAGCAAGGGACCATTGCCGCGCTGCTGGGGGCATCGCCAGGGGCGTCAACTGCCGCGCCGATTATGTTGGATCTGCTGGAAAAAGTATTTGGCGATCGCGTTTCCAGCCCGCAATGGCAGGCTACGTTGAAAGCGATCGTTCCGTCTTATGGACGCAAGCTGAACGGTGATGTAGCGGCAACAGAACGCGAGTTGCAGTACACCAGCGAAGTGCTGGGGCTGAAATACGACAAGCCGCAGGCAGCAGATAGTACGCCGAAACCGCAGTTGAAACCGCAACCCGTTCAAAAAGAAGTGGCGGATATTGCGTTGTAATGATGTGCCACATCCGGCATGGTATGCCGGATGTGGCGTATGCTGATAAGACGCGCCAGCGTCGCATCAGGCACCGGCTCGGGCGTTAGATGTCGGATGCGGCGTGACCGCCTTATCCAACCTACGGGGTGGAGCACTTCACGGCAGTTTAGCGAACTACCGCGTTGTCAATTTTCCCTTCCGCCTTCCAGACGCGGTACTTCACATCTACATTGTCTGGCGTATACACCACGATCGGCAGCTTGCTGTTGTAACGCAGCATTCCAGCATCGCCCAGATACGCGGTGACAAATTTCTTCTCTTTCTTGCCATCCGGGCAGGCCATCATCGTGGAAACCGGCGAGCTAACTTTATCAAAGACATAATAATCATAGCCCCAGCCTTCCAGCGTTTTGCTTTCCAGCTTCCCGCCGAGACGATGCAAATTGCAATCGACTTCCAGCGTCTGACCGATTAACAGTTCTACTTTCAGGGTAGATTCATCTTCTTGCGGGGTTAACTGAATCACCTGACGCTTCATCCCTTTTTCAGCTTGTGGATAAGGCGCGATTTTTTCCAGTGGCTGGACGCTTTCTGCCGCCCAGGCGGAAGTGGTAGCGAAAGCGGCAAACAATACTGCAGGTAGAATGGTCTTCATTTTTTTGCTTTCCTTCTTCATTTATAGGTTTTCACCGATGATGTCGCTGAAGGTTAACATATTCATCAGATTTATTAATTTGCTTTATGAATAACTTAAAGAATATTCAGACAATTTTACCTGCTCTTTTAGTGTTAAATTCTGATGAGAGAGCAAAACAGCAGAAATATCTCTGGTGAATTAATCGCTATATAAATATATTTATAACCATTTGAAATGTGAGCAAAAGCTCGTT